>Ga0131853_10004388_pt1 | contig 25303 bp, 16 predicted proteins | sample TergutLab28metaG_FD_92764 | JGI IMG/M metagenome (GOLD analysis project Ga0131853, IMG submission 92764) | Labiotermes labralis P1 segment gut microbial communities from Petit-Saut dam, French Guiana - Lab288 P1 (version 2) (version 2) | ecosystem: Host-associated > Arthropoda: Insects >... | reverse complement strand
GGCTGAGTGGACCCCCGTTCCAGACCCACTACTACTCAGAAAATCTGGTAGCGCCGGGGATCGAACCCGGGACCTCTGTATCTGTAGCCAGAAACTCTGACCACTAGACCACAGAGGCGGTCCATGATATACTGTAATCAAATCCGACGTTCATACGGCCGTGCATCGTAATATATTTCTATAGTAAAACCAACCAGATGCACCAATGTCTGAAATTTATTTAGTTTGGAATGACACCCTACATGTTTCGGACGTTCTTTCCGTCCATCATCAGGAGTTCAAGACTGTACATGCAGCAACAGACATATGTCAAACAGATACTGCTGTCTGCTAGCAGTCAGCGGTATCTGTTTGACATATGCCCAATATTTTTGGGTCCTCAGTATGGAATTTGCTTTATGTCACCCATCTGGCGTCTAGGATATTGAAGTGGTTCCTAGGTTGTGGAAAATTTGTGCATTCCGGGCGTAAATATTTTGGGAAGTTTTATTTCGTTTTTGTGCCCAAAGAACTACACTTTTACTTTACCCGGTTTCAGAAAAAATTCGTATTTAGTCGCAAGTATTCCCAGATATTTTGAATTTTAAGACAAGGCAAACTGGTAGCCTACGACTCCAAATATGTTTGGGGGAACAATACCGACTGAACTTTACAAAACCTTCAGGAAGCTATGTTAATTCTATTATGTTATACCGTAAGCATACAATAATTAGAGATGAAGTTGGTCCGGCGAAGAGACGGCTGTAGGCCTAAACTTCGCCAAGGGCCTGCACACAAAATCTGAGTCGGGCTTGTCCTTCAGTAAGACCATAAACTTAAAGCGGAAGAACTGCAATGTGTTTACTGAAACATTTATCTTGTATGAACTGCACGCACTTCTTTGTGAAAGATGTGCATTACTTTACAGAAATTCATACGTTCGTATGGCACAGTGGTTGTGACACATGTGAAAGTTAATGTGATACTGTTTCAGCTTTGTGTTACAATGTGGCACTAATGGATCCGTGTTGACTCTAGTTCGTAACCTTAAAATTTAATGAAGGACATCACCGCATATTGTTAGAGGCGAGGAGGCCTCTCATCATCATTGTAAACCCGTAGCTGGTTTTACTGCTCTTGTATTTTCGCAAATCTGCAAATTCTTTTTACCTTTTAAAGTGTTCTGTTTCCCCTGTGCGTGTGTGTGTGTTTGTCAGCTCTTGTCATATACTCCACTGCAGTGGCGTACCGAGGCGGGTTTTGGGGGGTTCAAACCCCCCCCCCCCGAAATTCCAAAGGCCCTCCAAAATCGTACCAAAATCAACCCGATTGTGAAAACTGTTAAAAATTGCTGAATTTAGGACGCCAACACCCGAAGATGTTCGGAAAAAAGGCAGTAAAATTCTAAAATTACCGCCGGTTCGCAATTGTTTTGCATTAGCAATGACAAATAAATTGGTTGTCATCATAAATAGTCTTGAAGTACCAAAAATTAAGAAGATTTTACTATATGAAATGAAATTTCTTGTACCAAATTACAGCTGCCTACAGAACCCCTGACTAGGGGGCTACCGCCCCCAGATCCCTGTCCTCTGTCCTCAACTGAATTTGTTGAACCCCTCCCCCCCGAACAAAATTCCTGGGTACGCCACTGCTCCATTGCTTCGTTTTCCTCTCCATGTTTTCTTATTACTTTCTGGTTGCCAATGAAGGTTAACTTTATTGCAATTTGAACGACACGTGTCGTGTAAAAAAGGTAAATCAGTCCTGTTACAGGCATGGAGTGGCCCAGAGGGTTCTAGGTATTTAAGGTTCCTAGATTTCATGACAACGGCACAGGATGGTGGTAAGGTTGTCAGCTTTACGCACCGGCCGCTTTTACCCCCAGGAAATACTCCTGGTACTCATTTATGTTAGAGGCTGAGTCGACCCCAGGGCCATAGTGCGATCGGAAGGATTTTATGTCAATGAAAATTCCAATGATACCATCTGGGATCGAACCAGCGACCTTTCGATTTGTAGCACAGCAACTTAGCCACTGTGCCACCGCGGTCCCCACATATCCTCCTGTATTTTTATTTAAGTCAGTGTATACACTTATGTGTTACACTAAAGTTTCATAGTACCTTCTGAGATTTTCTAATATTCTTTTTCAAAATTAGGTATGAATTAGTCAATTAGAAGGCACTGGATTATTGTTTATATTTTGCCGTTTGTATGACAGAGGATTTACAGGCTTGTTTGTTTCATGTTTCTCTTCATTATACTCACTGATTTGACAAAGAGAACGTCTGCAGGTTTGTTAAAATTGTACCTACTTTGGGTATTCCAAATCTGAAATTTGTTATTCAGTTTTCAAACTGTATAATTTAATAATCTTCAGACTCAAACCAATATTATGAGACACATGTGGGGTCTCTTGTGGCTGAGGCAGCCCAGAAACGCTTAGTTGTTCATTTAATTAGTTAATTTTTGGTTTCTTTAGTTTACAATAACATAAACAACCAACTAGATACAACAATAACAATTTATTAGTAGCTTCAATCACCTCAGCATGTTTCGGGCGATAATTTCGCCCATCCTCAGGAGCACTGGACTGTGTTTACAGCTTGTGGTATAATGCACCGAAGAAGTTGCCTTCTGGTGACAAGGTCACCAGCAGGCAACTTATGATGATCTACTGAGTCACATGTATTAATGTGAAGTTTTACCGAGTCACGTGTATTAATGTGATGTTTTACCGAGGCACATGTGGGAATGTGATGCGCTACCTAGTCATATGTATTAATGTGATGTTCTACTGAGTCATGTGTAAGAATTTGATGCACCGCTGAGTCATGTGAATTAAAATGATGTGCTTCTGAGCCATGAATATTAATACGACATGCAACTGAGCCATGTGTATTGTGCTACTAAGTCATGTGTGTTAATGTAGGCACACTTCTGCAGTTTTAGGATAGCCTCCTTCTTGGATACCGCTTATTTTTCCAGGGATGAAGCGGCCGGGACATGATGCTGGCTGTTCACCTCCATCTAGTGCCAAGATTAATATTGAGTGGAACAATAGCTCTGCTCACCCTGTGTCTTTGTAGCGTTCACATGGACATTATCTTTACATTTTTGCATTTGAACGTATACAAATTTGTAAGTGAATGTGTTAAAAAAATAAAGAACAGGTTTATTATTTTCATTATGGAGTCTGTTTCATAAAAATTTCAAGTGAGAAACGCTAAATATAACTGCGAGAGCGTATTATAAAATATATAAATTTGACTTCCACTTTAAGCCAGATTATTACAAAGTGCTGTATTTGGAAACGTTTTAGTTTTCATATTATGATCATGCTGTAGCCAAGTAAATTAAAATTATGCAGCAAATATTTATTTTTTTTCAACCTTAAAATGTTATCTTGAAACTTAGTGTGGCATTCCTGTGGTTACCAGGTGCCAGCCATGGGACGTAGGACACATGAAGATCAACACTAAGCTTCACAAACCTGCTCCGTCCCAAAATATAAACTAAAACCTCCTGATATAAAGAAGTTTATTTTTGCACTGGCGGTGTTCAACGTCAGTTTTGATTGAAAGGTGTGTAATGGGTGGGGTAATAAGGGGAGATGATGGTCATGATATATGGCTTAACATCGACAGACGCGCATTTCGTATGAGCCTGTGCACGATTCAGATGCTGCATCTTATGCATCGTTTGTTATTGAATTATCAAACTATATTTTACGCAGTGACACAGACGTAATTCAAACGCAAGTACGAAGGCGCTACATACTATACTCTTTATTTTGGGGATATATTTGTATACCAACACTATATATATATATATATATATATATATATTGTTGATCCGCAGAGATTCCCGTTGTGATGGCAACCGTCCCGCTGGTTGTCGGTCGAACGAGGAAGGAAACAAACAGTGCGCCGCCATTTTGGAATCGCTACAGCCGGAGAGTGAGCTGGCAGCTTTGCTGCAACAGTAGGCTGCTTTCAGCTTCACGAAGTAATGGACCCGATTTTCCTGTTCTACAACCGAAGAAGCATGTTCTTGCTGGTCGGCGAGACATTGTACTTCATGTATCTGTCTGTGCTGCATTTTTTACTTCCCCGTCCTATTTCGATTAAATTCAGTTCGTAGAACATGTATTTGTAAAATGCTATTTTGTGTCTTTCGTAATGATATTCGCAGTTACGATAATGCTGTAGTAAAATTTGCCGCTATTAGAGACACCTGATGAAACATACGACGACAGGAAAAGTACATACGTGCATGTGTGTCACTGAGACGCTAGTCTTTCGAGTATATCGACTTTAATCGTGACAAAATGGCGAATTTGATTAATATGAAGTTCGGGCTTTATAGAACACTTTAAAAAAAACCTATAGCGCATAGCAATAATATTCCGAAAAGTACTGCGGTGTTTTGTTTGCATAGATTTTTTAGGTTGCCCCCGGTGGGTGGAATGAGATGCCCCCTGTTCAACCTTTACAACAGCACTCCCTATTTCTCCGTACTCCTCCTCCTCCTCCTCCTCCTTTCGAAGCCGCCATCGTCCCCTCCGCACGTTCCACTCTGCACAACACGTCATTTCACTACCCTCCGACCCCTCCACTTGCGCTGGTTCTCATACTCTCTTGGTCCCATTGATAGAGCTTCGTAACACCCCTCTTCCCGTGTCGGAACATGGACTCTTCCAAAACCTGTTTGCAAGCCTACGAGCCTGCTGCCCACCCTGGCCCTCTACTGCTGGTGCTGGTTTTCTGTATGTGTGTGAGTGTGATGGTTTTCTAGGGCTAGTTCAATGACTTTCAAACATTTAAGGGAGAGGTATGGTAAAAGACAATCGTAAGACATTGGACCTTACGAGGGTAAAATCAAATTGACGAGATTTTACATGTCCTCGAGTGTACATATTTTTTTTGGGAGGGAGTTAATATTTGGAACGTGCAGTGAACTGATGTGGTCTGATGACTGAATACCAAGGTCTGACGGACGGCAGTTGGTTGTATGTACCTCACTCCACTTCCATTTTCATGTCTGGTTAGCAATCGTGTGGCACCCAAGTTATACAGGAACAGTGTTAACATGGCCGACCGACAGTGTCAAGTGTATTACTGCGTGTGATTCTACTATACATCGATTCATTATTAATTTTTTGATTCTTGCATATTGTGATATCTTTCTGGTCATATTTTCGAACAGTGAACATCGTCTTCGATTACACTGAAAAAACTGAGTGCCACGTCGAAAACAAAGACATTATATCAGCAGTTGTATCCGGTGGAATTCTATTTGGATTATCTTAGGCCTACTTTAAATACAAAACAGGATTATTAAGTAGTGAAAAGGTAAAGTAAATATGTGATATCCACGTGCAACAAAATGGCGGAAAGATAAGTGTCTTGTCGTTGTACTAGTGATCATTTCCTATGTCATATTTTCAGCGGGTGAATGAGTGCAATTTCCGTCACAGACTCATTAGTAGTAGTAACAAGCTCCACATGTTTGTTCGATACAAGTTACAGTATTATTGTTATCGGAATGGTAACAGCTGCCGTGGCAAGCAATACGATTCTAGTGCGTTGTTCCGACAGGTAAGCACAAATAGTAGCAATGGTCGTCGACGATGCAAGAAAGCTACTACTGCAGAACATAGAACAAAGTCAGGCAGCGTCTATCGCATCTCTTCTCAAGACGAGCAACGCAACGAGGAACAGCTAGCATTTCGTGCCTAGTATGGCCGCTAGCAAAATACCGAACAACAATGTAGTTGGTGCAACGCTATCAGAATTATCGTCACTGTTTCTTCCTTGTTTGCATCGCCTCGTACTGTGAAACACGACGGAAGGAGATGAAAAGAACTACAGTATGAGGGGGTAACAGGTGTATGGCTTTTTCAGCCGTTATTCAAAAACTTATATTTTCAAACGTGAACGCCACAAAGGAAAGTGAAATTAGATCCACAACGGTGAGTGGTTTTTACGTAAGACTTAAATTTTTATTGTCGTTACTGTGCGGTCGGAGAAGATACGTGTGTTTTTTTGTTTCGTCTGCAAGATTTTTGTCATTCGTAGTTCAGAAACCAGTGTGTTGGATGCAACTTCGACCCATCTGTTCATGTAGAACGTTAACCGTGCGAAAGATGAAGAGTCGACTAAAATCTGCTGCGTCCTACATGATAGACGGTGAATGAAGATGGTGAAGTGAAACCGTAACCCTATCCCCAATCCCTGAAACCCACCCATTCCCCCAATTTAAGAAGAAACAAGCTTTTAAGTGCAATGTATCAGGTGCAAAAATAGGAAAGGGTAGAAAAAATAATAGTTCGGTGTATTATACTAGTGCTTAGACGGTGGCGGCGTCGTCGAAGAAGCTCCGACAAGCCCTCGGGCCTCCCCCTCGGTCACTATTATGGAAACTGTTCAACAGTCAGTTGTACATCTTGAACATGGTGGAATGCCACCTCAGGCACCGATGGCATATACACAAAGGTCCCCAGCTCTTCACAGGTGAGAAATTACTCAGTGGAATTACGTTTCAGTCAGTTGCATAGTTGTGATGAACTCCGAATTTTTGTAAGTGTAGTTAGAAAATGTGGTAACGGTACCGTTAAAATAGGCTGTTGAAGTGATTTTCTTTGTATGGGAGTGCTGTGAGTAAGATTGTTTCTATTGTATCCGTGAATTGAGGTTTGAGAAATTTGTGTTACATTGTCGTGAACTAAAGTTTATGAAATTTTGTGATTTGTTAGGTTTTTCGTGTATGGATGGGGTTTTCTACAGTATGCACATTGCCAAGCCTACATCATTTCGCCTAACTGTGAAGGTCGTTACAGACTGTTACGAAAGTCTGCATAGTATGTTTAGCCCAATTGTTAATGAGGCATTTCAGTTTTCAGCCGATATGATAGCATTTATATTTAAACTGTCACTTTGCTGATGGCGCAGTTACAAACGCGTGTTGGTAATTTGTACGTAGAGACCATTATTGGTATTAGACGAATTCCCGTGGAATTTCGGTTGTAGTTGGCTGTTGACGTGGAATGTTTTGGAGCCTGTGAGGTGTGGCAACAGCGGCTGAGTGAGTGCATGACTGATTACGCTGGTGCCAGTTTGCCTCGTCTCATATGACATGGCAGCGCTGTAATCTTAGAAGTCATCCCCTTACCTGTTTTATTATTTTTTTTCTGTTTTGCGTGGGATACTGAGAACTTTTCATAGAAGTGCAATAAACGTTTTATATATGGAACTCCAAATTCAGTTGTGCGCTGAGTTTTCCCCGTCCAGCGGGATGGTACGTTGATGAATCCAACTGAAACCGTTTTGAAATGAATTCTGGGATGTCTTGGTGTTAGGTGAGATGTGAAGCTCTTTGACTGCAATCGCCATTTGATAGCGTACAGTTTGCCTGTTTTAGGACAGTTGTACCTCACATTAAACATGATAGATAATGAGCCTATGTGTTTCTGTATGACCAATTATTTTAAAAGTTTGCTCACATTTTTCATGTGAATCCCGGTTTTTAAGAGTAATTTGACTCTTTGTTATACAGATTGTAACATGATGCTGAAAGTAATGGAATTTAAAAAAAAATTAGTGGAGGTTTGTGCAGGGCAGAATTCATTTCAGTGTCGCGATGGCTGCGAGTTGTATGTGCCCAACATAGGCCTGGTGTGACATATAAATCACACACATTTAGCATCACGATCGTGAGTTATAAAAATGTATTGGGAATTCTGCATATTTGTTTCTGAGATTCCAAAAATTCTTTGAACCCATTGATATATTTCCAGATGATGGGAGTTTTTTTTTTTTTATTTGCATGAAACTACATTCAAACTTTGTTGTGGAGGAAGAAAACATTTTTCAGTGGGCAGATCCTTGGATGATTATGATGATGAAAATTCACTTGCGTGTTGTGCACAGGACTTTGGAATGATATTAAACAGTTGTAATAAAGTATTAATAATGACCATGTGAGAGTAGAATTAAGGCAGTTGTGTGCAGTATTCCTTGTAAAGCAAATATCTGGTTGATTCATGGTTATAAAAGTAATTTTATTCAGACTTTACATTCTCTGAACCATGCATCATGATACATGCAGGAGAGAGAGAGAGATTAACAAGATGCACACTTTTTCTCATCAATTTATACCATTTATACTATCCTCTACATTTATCTTAGTAATTAAGTAACTTGATTCACAGAATTTTTGTTTTAAATAAAGTTTATTTCATGCCTCTACATGTTTCCTGATGATGAGCACATGGTGCTTGAAACATGTAGAGGTATGAAATAAACTTATTGTAAAACAAAAATTTTGTGCATCAAGTTGGTTGATTACTAAGATAAATATACTGAGATGCACGGTCAGCAAAACATCAAAGAAATATCCTCTGCATGTTTCAAACAAATGATTGTTCATCATCAGGAGGTTATTTCTGTACACGCAGCATACAGTACTTTAACATGCATATGTGGGGTGTCTAACCGCTAACGCGTGTACGGAAATAACCTCCTGATGATGAACAATTATTTTTTTTAAACATGTGAAGGATAGCTTAGTGAGAATAAATTAATAAGAAAAAGTGTGCATCATGTTGGTCTCTCTCAGGTATAATTTGATTCACCTTCACTGTTTGTTAACAGTTGTCATCACGTGTAACAAATTTAGTGTAAAATTTTAAATCCTTACCTTTAGTGACATGCTTGTTGTAGTATTGATGTAAAGTATTGAATGAACCATGCCTGACTGAACACTGCTTTGTGTAGGTGGTGTGTGTTGCAGAAGGTGAGATTGATATTAAAGTAGAAGATATGAAATTGGTACCTACATGTCAAAAAATATATAAAATAAAATCAAGTAGCTGTTTTATTAAATAGTTCATTCTTGCTGTGCCAAAATTGTGAAACTGTGGGTGCTTAATGTAAGGAAACCAGAGAAGGGAGTCAGTTGTATGTAGTGGAAGGAGTTGATCATAGTGTTTTACACAAGATGATGTAGTGGCTACCTTTGCTGCATCTAACTTTGCAGGTACCTGATTGGAATGCCCCTCAAATGTTCGTGATTTTCCTTTGCCCCACCTTGAAAGTATAGGAAAGTAATTTTTCAATAGGCCACAACTGATAACATTTGATATGATATCAAAATTCAATTAGGTGAGAATATTTATTTTATGGGAGGTGAGCATGAAGATATTGCAGAACTGCAGGGTACATATGATCGGGGGTACACACATTTTCCAGATAAATGGTGTTGGGAGCGTCATAAAAATTTGGAAGTTCCAGAAGGGTGATAAGAAGCAACGTCTATTCTTTAGACCCACAAATATTAGGTCCTGCAGTACAATATATAGTCGCTAGGGAGAGTTGGCTTCTGGGGTTTGTACACCCTTGCATGTACCTCGAAATTTGTAGTCTTGTCATAACCTTGTTAGTATCAGTAAATAAGTGATGGAGAATTGCATGTTTGGCCTGTATTTATTTACTAGGTACTTAACAAGGCTGTGAAGTGATTTTCACACAGTATCCACGTTTTGAAGATATATGTGTCTGAAATTTGGCAAATTGTATATCTGTATAGCTGTTCAAGGGTATCGTGGAATTGAAGAGTTTCTTACTATCGCCACAGACATCTGCTTTTGGATGCCATGTTGAATCTGTTCTTACATCCATGCAAGTCATAAAGGCAGATTTTTAAAATTATCGTCCACATTTTTAATGAGGTTTTGAACCACAATTTTGTGTTCGTTTCTTTCATGTTGTGTGTTCCTGCCATGGTTCGGTCATGCTCCCACCAGTTCCATCGTGTAGTCGTGGGTTCGATCCCAGGTCATTCCTTGCGTTATTTGTGGTAGACGAATTCGCACTGGGAGAGGTTTTTCTCCTACTTTGGTTTTCGTGTATCATTATCAGCGTTGCATAGACTTGTTTCATTCATCTATCGCAAATACCACATACGTAATCTTCGCAGTTGTCAGCGTCGTTAAATAAACCCCCCCCCCCCCCCTTCATGTATTTGACTGTAGGGACTACGTGCGCGTCGCCACTATATAATACCCAGGAACCTGTTCCTTCAGTTTTTTAAATGTATTACACTAACACAACTCACAGGAATATTGCATTTTCTTTATGTTCAGGGCAACATGTTTCGGCCAGTTTTTATCGCTATCATCGGGTAGTTGCACCGTTTACATAAAAGAGAAAGTGCATGTAGCATATTCAATAGCAAAGTACTTCAAGTATATTCTATGTCCAGATGTTTTCAGCACTCTTAAAACTCTTTCAGTGTTCGTATCTAATGAGTGCGGGACAGAATGTCTGATACGGTGGGCAAAATTGTTACTTATTTTACAGCGCTCCACAGCGGAGTGCCATGGCGTTTAGAGGTTTTGTTGTGGTACCGTGTGGTTTCTAGGTGGTGTGTGCTGTCAAGATATAAGACGGGCACTGAAGGAGAAGAGGCGAATCCTACCCGGACATTCACAGAAAAAAGTATCTCAATTATTACATTCGTTGCCTGAGACGCCACGCGTGGTGTGGCGCCTTGAAATTTGTAGTGGTGCCTTGTATTCTCAAGAGTAATTATGAGGTGTTTGTGTCTACGTTTTTGAAAATCCCACCTCATCATTTATGTGCGACAACTTAATCTGCAAACAATCTGAATGCTAGAGTCATAGTAAGGTTACCATCTTAAGAGTATCTTTGTTCAGTGGTCCTTTGGGGTTCCCTATGTTACTGTGAAGGGGATCGTGGACATTTATAGTGCTGTTAGGCTATGTGAAGTTTGGTTTGTGTGTTGGCCAACCACTGTGCTAGTAGCACACATGGATACCCACATAGTCCTGAACATCTGGGCTGCCTCCTCGTCCTGAGAAATTTGTCGTGCCATGATTTACCGCCTCTTAATGAGTCACATATATCAGTATTTTGAAATTGCTATTTCACGTTATCTGATTAATTTGAGAATTATGTAATTAATAAGGTCTGTGTTGGAAAATAGCTGGTGTGACTAGGTTGTGAATCAGGAGTGCCCCACTTTCCCACGAATCTGAGAGTCATCACAAAATCCTAGGCGCCGTAACGGTAACATGAAGCAAGTTCCATACTGAGGATCAACAAATACCAGGCATCACCATGCAAAATTGTCGTCACAGCGACTTGGCGCGTTGATTTGTGCACCCCTGTTGTAAGTAATGTTTTAGTAATATGTTAGCTGCTGTTCGAGTTGTAGCCTAATGAGAGATTAGCAATCAGGAAGTTTGTGCATATGTGAATGTTTGTCTAGCACCTGTATAGCGAAGTTATTTTATCTGACAACTGTCGCAAGTTACTCTGTCGGTTTGTGTAACGTACAAGAAACACTTGACAGTCAGTGACCACTGTGTTAGGGGTGATGCTTGTCTGTGAGCCGAAGGAAACATTGCAAATGTACCACCTGAATTATTTTTGTTGTGGTGGTCAAAGGTAAAGTTGTCCCTGTGTACACCATGAAGGCATGTAGGGGGAGTGGAGGTATAGTTCCACCCATTCTTAACCTCAGCACAAGATCGAGGTGAGTGGTGAGCCCCAGGCTCGGACCCTTTATTTACATGTGATATTATACTGTTCAGTGCTGCATGTTGTAATTTGAAATGTAGGCTGGACTCTTTCTTAAAACCTAATACAGTTTAAAAGGCATATTTCTTGTATATTGGTAATTCCATTGTCAAATGGAGACCAGCATGGCTAAATTATGTGTGCAAAATTACACATCTACTTTTCTGGCTAATACAGTTTGTTTCCATGATTAGTTGAATGTTAATTTCCAGTTTCTTATATCTGTTTTCAGAACAGATGAATGACATATCTAATTATCAGCACAAAATTCCAAGAATACCATCTAACACTACTGGGTACTCAGGAAGTTTTGTGGTGAAACGCTGGAACTTGTAGCCAACCAACTTCTGCCAGTGCTGAGGTTCATAAATGAAGTTGTACCTCCATTCCCCAATACACCTTCATTGCATGCACATGAATGACTTTGCCTTCGTACCCAGAATGACTCCTGATTTTTGGTTATGAAAGTGTATATATGTGTATGCTTCTCTGTGTATTTATTTCTGGTTATTTCCAGTTTATGTGAGACTTTTACACAGTTTTCTCTTTGTGATGTTTTTATGATAGGACTTAAGTTTCTGAAACTAACCTCACACAGTTTTATAACGCTTCCACAATTAGGTGAATTTGCGAAATGTTGTATAAAATAGGATAAAATAGTCAAACACAACTGTGTTTGACAATTTTATCCTATTTTATATGATTTTAGTACACAACAGGGATGCCCCAACTTAAAATTGCGAAATGTTGTATTTAATACTCATGAATATGTGGCGGGACGTGTCTTGTTGCATTGTAGATAGACTGGTAGGCAGGTTATTGGTGGAAACTTAACTTGTAATATGAATTAAGATTGTGACTTTAATAGAAAACAATCTACTAGTGTAGATATTAGTGTCTGAGTCACCATATTATGAAACTAGATTTTGAGTTCATGACATGAAAGAACTTTGATACTATCAAAATATGCCACAAGCGTGCCCTGTTTGCTTTGTATGTTAGTAGAGGGTAATGGGTAAAGTATACCCTATAACATGCCATGAAAGCCCAAAGGGGGCAGAGGTATAGCCACACTCTTTCTTTAACCTTAGTGCTGGCTGGGGTTCGTTGGTTATTGCCATGTTCTGGCCGATTTACTCCCTGGAATGATGTGGTACCTATTGTACACCAAGCACAGTTTGATTTCTGACTGAATTATTGCATTTCATTTGATGAAAGAAGACATTCCCATGCACTGAGATTGATGTTGGACCTTACAGAGGGTTTGATAATGGTGCAGGTCTCTGCAGTGATTTCAAAATTAAGTAAAATAGCCAAGGTCGCAATAATGATATCAAAATTAGTTTAAGACTTTTTGTTATAAGGCAGACGGAGCAGTATTCAGATTGGAGAATTTTAATGTCATAGACTGAGAAATAATTCTGAGGCGTGTCATCCCCGTTTTGTGTAGAAAGACTAACGGTGAGGTAAATATCAGTCATGAAAACACAACTACGGTAGTATGGATTTATGATGATGTTTAATAGCAAAAAAATAACTACATGTTTCGGCCAATAGTGGCCATCTTCAGGTTATTACAATTTTGCTCAAAGAGTATCATATATATGCCTATATTGCGAGGTGATGCTGAGATCTCATCATTGTTACGCGTTACAATCAGTTTATTTAGTGGGAAGTTTAATGGCCATTGACTGGTTGGATGTAAGTTTTATGGGTAGGTATTGGGGAGGGGGTATTTTGGGGCCGTGATAATATTAGTATATTATTATTATTATTATTATTATCATCACGGCCCTCAAAATACCCCCCCCCCTCCCAATACCTACCCATAAAACGTACATCCCACCAGTCATTGACCATAAGACTTCCCACTAAATAAAGTGATTGTAATGCGTAACGATGATGAGATCTCAGCATCACCTCGCAATATAGGCATATATATGATACTCTTTGAGCAAAATTGTAATAACCTGAAGATGGCCGCCATTGGCCGAAACACGTACTTATTTTTTGCTATTAAATACCATCATAAATCCATACTACCGTAGTTGTGTTTTCATGACTTTTTTACCTCAGGATTAGACTGAGAAATGTTGAGGTGAGACAAGACAAGATTAAAATCTGAAAAAAGTTGGAAATTTTGTGGAATACATAATTATAAATAAGGTGATTAAATGGACAGTAAATAATGGAACATTCCCTCTTATATGAAAGTTGCATCCAAAGAGAGTTTATCAACTCACAGATTTTGTTACTTTGCTTTGGTGACGAGTGCTGTATCCTACTGTCTTAGGAATTAACCAACTTAATGCACAAAATCTTGTTTTATAATAAGTTTATTGTGTGCATTATAGGCATATAATAAACTTATTATAAAACAAGAATTTGTGCATTATGTTGGTTAATTACTAAGATTATACTGAGATGCAGGTCAGCAAAACATAAAAAACTGTAACCTACAGTTTTGTAACCAATGAGGGCAATAGGTGATGGTTCAAAATATGGAACCTATCTTGTTGCATGGGTCCAGTGAATATCAGAGAGACTGAGTCAGTACAATTATGAGATTAACAATAGAACTCGGGAATAATGTGGTAAGGACAGGCAGGTTTTCCTGTGAATTTACAGAATATTACAGAAAGTTGGAAGGGCTGTTTTGGTAAGACATTATGTGTTATGAGGGTATGGAATGGATTCTACAGAATTAGCAGTCCTACAACAGACTTTTGAAGGAAGTTGAAATTGCCACTGAAAAATTGGTTTGATTTAATTACAGTTAAAAAAAAAAAGTAAATGTTCAAGCATTACATTTGGAGATTAATAACTTTATACTATTTATGTGGAATGAGGGTGAACTACTGCATTATTAAACTGTACATCATGAAGCACATGTGAGCAAGACCAACAAGATGTACGCTTTTTCTTAACAATTTGTTTCCGTAAAATTATCCTCGACATGTTTTGAACAAATAATTGTTCATCATCATGTTGAGGATAATTTAATTGAAATAAATTATTAAGAAAAAGTGTGCATCTTGCTCAGGTACTGCATTAGTGTTAGGAATGTATTATTTTCCCCATCAGTAAAATAGGTGGTGTAACTGGTTATGTCCAAGGAATCTCTCTTATATCAACTTTGTATAAAATTGTATCCACTTATTTTTATTGCATCATTAACAGCATTTGTCAGTGCGAATGTTGGCGTTTTTCATAATCATTATTATGCAGCATCACAATACTTGCGGTACATATGTAGTTAGTAAATTTGAAAGAAGGCTGTGTTTAGGTTATGAGAGAATTTTAGGTGGTTTGGAGTACCGAAAGTCATGTTTGAATTAAGCATTTGTGTGTTGAAACACACAAGCTCTGTTGGGTGGCTGTGAGACGTTAGCAAGTAGAAAATACAGAGAAAAGTATATGTTGAGTCTTTGACATAAAATGTGGGACAAATTATAATTTAATGTACAGATAGCTAGTAAATCCTTTGAAAATGTGGCACAGTTAAAGTAGCATCGAATGAGAGGAAGATGTAATAAGTGCATCCGCAAAGTAGTTACATTACACATGGAAATGCTTTGTACCACTCGGCTTTGAGTGTCTTTACTTCCCATCTTATCTGAAAGTGTGAAGATTAATTTACATACAAATTTATGACTATTTGTAGTTTCATGTGAACTTAAACTTGGTGTCCCACATGAGGTGATGAACTTAAATAGTGGGTGTTGGTGCTTAAGGTGATGAGGACAATATTTTGATCTGAAGGAGAGGAAATGTTGGGTGGCTGGATGAAATTGTGTAATGGGGGCCTTGTAATTTGTATTCTTCAAAAACTGTTCTCTGTGGCAGATTAAGTCATGGGGCCTTGGCTGGATGGGGTATATGGCACTTGTGAGATGTAAGCATAGCTTGGAGGAGCTTGGTAATGAATCTTCGGGTTCCATAGATTGCTTGACAAATCCCCAAAAACGAAAGTGACTTTCTGCAGTAGACGTTTTCAGTTAAATTATGCATAGTATGTTGTACTTACATACACATACAAATTCCAGTGTACTTTCTTAATAATTTTTATGCAATTTTATCTTCAGGGCCCCCCCCCCCCCACCCCATTTTTAAAATAGTACCCAGCCCTTTTTTTTCTTAAAAACACAAACAAAATCCCGTTTACTTTCTTTAAAAATTTTTTTCAATTTTTTTTTCCGGGCCCCCCCCCCCCCAGCACATGTATGACATAGTAGCCAGTGCTGATTTTTTCTTTGTCTGTACTTCCCTGAAGATGGCTGAAACATGTAGTAGTCTTGTATACTTTTGTATCTAACTGTTGTGCAGCTCTGTGCTTTTTGAACCGTGCATTGTGATTACATATGTAATAAGAACCAACAAAATGCACACTTTTTACATTAATGATTTAATTTAATTATAGTGTCTTCAAAATGTTTCGAACATCCAAGTGTTCATCCTCAGGAAGACTTGTACATGCAGTTTTAAGGTATTTCTTTCATGCTGGAATTATAATAATTATTGCCTTTTATTATAATTTCAGCATGAAAAAAATACCATAAAATTACATGTACAAGTCTTCCTGAGGATGAACATTTGGATGTTCGAAACATTTTGAAGACACTACAATTAAATTAAATCATTAATGTAAAAATGTCGAAGACATTGTAATTAAATTGATTAATGTAAAAAGTGTGCATTTTGCCAGTTCTTATTACATATGTTGTGCAGTTGTTGGAATAAACATTGTAAAATTATCTTAATGTAGTGGAATAAGGTTTATATAAAATAAGTTACAAGTCTTGAATGTGTTAATCAGAAACTGTGCACAGCCACATAACAGGGGGTGGCAAACAGACCGTTAGTGTGCACAAAATTAGATGTCTGACCTTTTGATCCTGATGAAACATCTTCAGGGAGAAACCATTAGTGAATACAGATGTCATTTGTAGGCCTTACATTACTAGGTGTATGTTGTTGATACTACTACCACTACCACTACTACTACTACTACTACTACTACTACTTAATTCACATTCGTTAATGAATGGCAGTTTAGCTGGCTCTCGGAAGAGTGTGGGTATCACTGACCGTGCATTTATTATTTACTGTTATGCCAAAAATTTTCTATGTATTAAGTATCACTGCTTTCTGCATTAGAATATACAGGCCAGGGTGACGATTAAGCAGCTGTAAAATTTTGTGTAATTTGTTTTGAATAATGCTCATTGTGGATAGTGCTAGTGGTATTATATAGGCCTTTCACAGTTACTGTAATCTTCTTAGATATTGTTTTATGTCTGTACATATACTTCTGTAGCTTCTCGGTGATGGAGCTGTGAAAGGTTGTGACGGTTAGGAATTGGTATATCTACTGTGTATGCTCATTTGGTGGTTTTATCAAGTATAATTATGTCTGGTGTATTGTTATGGATAGTTGACAAGTGATTATGGACTAGTTTATAGTTTGTGTTCTGTAACATTGTGGCTCATATTTATAATGTGACTTGGATAAATCTGTGATGTGATTGCCTGGGTGAAGGATGGTTGTTGCGGGTTCATCCAGAATGGCTTTGGATTTCTCATGGCTCTCTGTCCAGTAGGTATTGCAATTTTTTCCATTGCAGTTCAGGTTGGCTGGGGGCATGAAGCTAAACATATACCTTCAAGATCTAGAATGAATGATTTATTTACATGCTACCTTTTTGCTTTCATGATGTGGTGCCTAGGCACAGGGCCAACTTTGCTTTCCTCTTTATGTGTATGTATGTTCTTGTCTTCCAGCATGAATGTAATCCACAGTTACATGTCTAAAAATATTATCCAGTACACCTTGCTGCATACTTGCCATGTGATGTTGTTAAACACCAGCTAGTTAAAAGTTGGTAAAATACACACAGATCAGTCTTTGTTTGAAACCTGTTTTTGAATTCCCTCCTTTGTTTGGGTAAGATGGAACCCAACGCAATGGTGCATAAAAAAGACAAATCTACACATTTTTTTTGTCTCAGCATATTGCTGGACTTAAAATTTTATGAAAGGAGGAAATTGCAACTGAAATGTCACTGCTGAAATCAAACAGCACAGTGGTAAAAGTTTGGTGTGATAGGACTGAAGTGTAGACTGTAATGTTTTTTTGGGTGTGATAGGACTGAAGTGTAGACTGTAATGTTTTTTGTGTTATAGGACTGAAGTGTAGACTGTAATGTTTTTTTGGGTGTGATAGGACTGAAGTGTAGACTGTAATGTGCTTGGTGTGATAAGACTGAAGTGTAGACTGTAATGTTTTTTGTGTGATAGGACTGAAGTGTAGACTGTAATGTTTTTTGTGTGATAGGACTGAAGTGTAGACTAATGTGTTTGGTGTGATAGGACTGAAATGTAGACTGTAATGTTTTTGGTGTGATGGAAGTGGAGTGGTGACTTAATTTTTTTGACATGATGGGATTGAAGTGTAGACTGCCATCTTGTGGTGGAACAGACTAATGCGATGTCTTATGCTACATCTGTTGTTTTATAGTGTTTTTGGTGTGGTGGGATTGAAACATAGACTTTCGTGTTCATGGTGTTGTAGGACTGAAGTATAGACGTTAGTATTTGTGGTGTAATGGGACTGAAGTGTAGACTGCATTGGTCTTGGTGTAATAGGACTGAAGTATAGATTTTCATGTTCTTGGTGTGATAGGGCTGAACTGTGAAGTAGTGTTTGTAGTGTGGTAGGACTGAATTGTAGACTTTAGTGTTCTTGATGTAATAGGAGTGAAGTATAGATTTTAGTATATAGGACTGAAATGTAGACTGTACTGTTCTTTGTGTAATGGGACTGAAGGGTAGACTTAATTTTTTTTTATGTGATGGGACTGAAGTGTAGACTGCCATCTTGTGGTGGAATAGACTTATCTGTTGTTTCTTTGTTTTGTATTAACCAGCCGATTTATTGTTGTTGTATTTGTGGAATTAGTGATGTTCAGTCGTTGGGGGTATTTGGTTATACAATAGTGCAGATGCCATTTAGCATGAGGATGATCTTGCTATGTGCCAGACCTAAGGTACCTTTTGTATACGGCTTTCACGTTAAGCACATTGGTGCTCACATGTAGTGGTTACTGGAAATATATTCATGTGTTCTGTCTGGATGACATTTCTCAGAAATTATTATGTACATATTTTATCTGAAGCATGTTATGTGACACACTTGAATTTGCTGTGGAGGCAGTGGTATTAGATGTTACAGTTTGGAAGCATGGAAACCATACTATGCCAGTAGCCTTGGTGTGAGTAACATGCAGTTTTGTATGAAATGAATACATACTGGTGAGAGGCTGTGCCTGAAAACCATACGTGTTCTGTACCAGCAGATGGCGAGATACTGTAAGGAACAGAGGTTTAAAGTGTTTTGTATGGGTGTCAGCAGAAGGGGGGGGGGGGGGGGTTAAGATGCTGTGCTACAAATCGGAAGGTCGTTGGTTCGATCCCAGCTGGTGTCATTGGAATTTTTCATTGATATAAAATCTTTCCCATCGCACTATGGCCCTGGGGTCGACTCAACCTCTAACAGAAATGAGTACCAGGAGCATTTACTGGGGGTAAAGGCGGCCGGTGCGTAAGGCTGACAACCTTACCACCATCCTGTGACGTTGTCATGAAATCTGGGAACCTTAACTTCCTGGAACCCTGTGGGCCACTCCAGGCCTGTAACGGGACGGCTTTACTTTTTTTACACGACACGTGTAGTGTCGTGTAAAAAAGGTAAAGCCGTACACAGTAGTGCCTTCGGAGGTTTCATTGGGGACTGAGATGCCGTGATTTTATTATCAGTTACGTGAGACTTTCAGTTTTGCAGGCGTGCATGTGCATGGTATAAAATGAAAAGTGTCAACAAAGATTATACAGTATTGACATATTCGTAGTTTGGAAACAAGGAAGCGTGACACAGTACATTAAGATTAACAAACAGGCAGATAGCGTCACATCGAACAAACCTGATGATGCAATGCAACACGTGGTTTTTAAAAAAAATATTTCTTGGTTCAGCCCAGACAGAATTGAGTTGCAAAAGTTCACCTGTAGCCATATTTTACATTAAATTAACACTGAAGATGAAATTTTGTTTTAAACATTACCAAGTCACAATATTCTGTGTACTGGTATTGAAATACCTCTGAATGAGGCAGTCTGGGGATGGAAACTTTACTGGCAAAACTATGTGTTTCCTAAGTACACAACATTTCCAGTCACAACTGGCACATACAATATATGTATGAGCGCAGTTACGTATGGACATGTATTTTAACACCAATAAATAAATATATAATTAAATCTAACCCTTCAATCTTTATCGTTGCACCGTGCATTCTGTAAATTAGGAGGGGTAGGTACGTCAAAACACATGTCTTTGTATCTGTTTTATTAGGCTGACGACATGTTTCGGCCACTGTGGGCCATCCTCAGGTCACAAAAATGTATAATGAGGAAAAATACAACTAATGGTCTTGCACTGTATAGTTTTTCCTAATTATACATTTTTGTGACCTGAGGATGGCCTACAGTGGCCGAAACATGTCGTCAGCATAATAAATAGGATAGAAAGACAGTTGTGTTTTGACGTACCAACTCCCTCCTAATTTGCATAAAACACAATGGGGATGATGCATCTAAAGTGCATTTTGTAGTTTATTTAATTAATACACCAACAAATGCACATATATGTATTATTTAAGAAATCTAAAATTTACATTAAAACACTTAAAACGCTCCTACATGTTTCGATCACACGATCATCCTCAGGGAGCATACATATTTTTACTTACAGACATGCTGCCACAGCACCATGTAAACATAACGAAGTAAATCACTGATTGTTTTAAACTATAACTTTAGCAAGGAGCAATGTATGCTCCCTGAGGATGAGCGTGTGATCGAAACATGAAGGAGTGTTTTAAGTGTTTTAATGTAAATTTGAGATTTCTTAAAAAATATATGCATGTGCATTTGTTGGTGTTAACTAACCCTTCAAGTTTGAATGGTGTTTATGTTGTGTAATTGTTTGAGTTGAGTTATGAATTAACAGTATTTATACATGCCCATGCAATGCTGTTACTTTGGTTTATTTGTGTTTGAAGAAGTGTTAAAAAAGCACTTCATTTTTGACGTCATCAAGATGGTCCACATATAGCCTTTTGCATGTCAGAGTCTTTCATATTCTTTATTTTCCAGCATCTCGGCTTCTGCTAGTCTTCTGGTCTGTAATAATCCTTGGTTATTTTTCTTGGTGTTATGCACTGAAGATGTTAGTTCAAATAAGCTTTTTGTTAGTACATTAGAAGAGAAGTGTTTTTATGCACACTTGTTTTGTGATAACACAGCCCAGTTTCAAGTTTGGATTGCCATGGGGTCAGTTGAACTTGTGCAGATGTGCATGATATGAACATTAAGGTAGAATTGTTTGTAATATTACAGGAAATAAACTGCATAAAGTTAGTAGTTAACTTTCACTGTTACTGGTATTGGCATACACTGAAGAAGATTTTATTTTCATCAACTTTCTAGAATTTCTGACTTGCTGGTGTCTTGTCGGCATAAGTTATGATGTAAATCTGCCCTGTTTATATCCCCACATCAATTGCTGGCCTATAAAGCAAGTAAATTTTGGGCAAAATGGTAAAATATATTGTAGTGAAACACCACAAGGGTGTTGTAAGCTGATTTTAACTTCGGAGGTTTAATTTATGAACATTACTGAACCGAACCACAAAAAGTCTTTTGCCCAGGGACTCACAAATTTTCCAAATATGTAGGAGCTACCAGAGGGTGATGTGGAGTTCTGTACTTAGCACCTGCAGTTCTGCATTGACCTTTGAGCCTCACTGTTATTTGGAGCTTTCTGCTGGGTGCATGTGAACTGATGCACATATTTGAAAGTGAAGGAAAAAACTGCAATAATTAGGCACCACTGGACAAAATTTGGCACCCACAGAGAGACCTGGTGTCTGGTATTTCTTCATCCCTGTTTATGACATAAATCTTTGAACGTTTCCCAGGTGGAACATTGCACAATGTTATATAAAATCGGAAGGGAAGTAGTTAACATTTTGTGTGAACCCCCTCCCCCTTCGGCCCCCTTTTACAGGCAGGAAAAAAAAAATTGAGCATCTGTGGGCCTCTGATAGGGTTTACCTTAGAGAAGCAGTTTGATGGAAGCCCCCCCCCCCCTTTTTTTTAACAGCTGGCACAGATATGAAATTTGTGTTTGCTATGTTGGACTGTGCCCAGTAAGTGTTGCTGAGGAATCATAATCTGATCAATGTAAGGTCTTCATAATCGGGCTGCTGCAGCCAGCCATTTTATGGCGCCGCCTAGCATATCTTATGCATTTTTTCCCCATGTGAAGTGGCAAAATGTTTGCCATTCTGAGTTATCATGCATCTTGACTGCGAAAAACTGGGTAGGTGAAGAAATTCTTTTCTTGTATTGGCAGGATGTATCTAATGGTAAGTTTATTCAGAGAGACTGGTTGTGACGGGCTTGTCTTCTAGGAATTTCACCATATATCATTTGAAGAAATGAACTTAAATTGTGTTATATCTCAGTATTTATAGAGCTGACAACCTTACAACCTTCATGTGCCCACTGCTTACAAATTCTGGGAGTCTGAACCTCCGGAATCCCGAAAGGCCTGTCCAGGCCTGTATGGGGGTTGCTTTATATTGCAGTTGGAGAAGAGTATCAGACTATCAGGTACACAGCCTGCTGTGAAATTCGTGAAAGAATTGGAAAATCGATGGATTGTGTGGTCGCAGATTGCAGTGAAAACTCTGAACTTTAAAACTGGCCATGATTGTCCTTACCTGTCATGAACCATAATTAAACCCCTGCTCTTAATGCAGATTGCAGGGTTATGGAGGTCATAGAAATTTAAATGGCTTTTGACATGATGCGTTGTGTTTCTTAAAGTACCTTTTAATTGTGTATTCAACAATCCTATGACATGATTGGGCTAATGAACCTTATTTATATGTAAAAGAATTTGGAAAACCTGGGTGGTGGTTTCTGTGAACAGTGGTGTTTTGGATGAATTTTAAATGTGCAGGTTCTTTTTTCCTGTCCTTCAGCGTGTAAAATTGTTTTCATGTTTTGATATTCAAATAACAAGACCAATTTTCAGTCTGTGTTAATGATGTGGAAAGCTTAAGGACGTTGTATTTGATTGGTAACAGTTAGTGGCGTACCGGGGGGGTTCAAACCCCCCCCCCCCCGAAATTCCGAAGGCCGTTCAAAATCGCACCAACACTCCAAGATGTTTGGAAAAAAGGCAGTAAAATTCTAAAACTACCGCCGGTTCGCAGTTGTTTTACTTTAGCAATGACAAGTAAATTGGTTGTCATCATAAATAGTCTTAAAGTACCAAAAATTAAGAAGATTTTACTATATGAAATGAAATTTATTGTACGAAATTACAGCTGCTTCCAGAACCTCTGACTAGGGGACTACCGCCCCAGATCCCCGTTCTCTCTGGCCTCTGTCCTCAACTGAATTTGTTGAACCCCCCCGAACAAAATTCCTGGGTACGCCACTGGTAACGGTGAGTGCTGTACATAGTGTCAATATTTGTGTGTACGTGTTAATGGAGTAGAAGCGGTGAAAAAGTGAAAAATGGATTCCAATTTGGAACACAGTTTCATAAACATTTCCTCAGATTTTTAATACCACTGTCTACTTTATGATGTACTGCAGATACAGTTTCTTGATAAATCAAATCAGCTGTTTAATACTACAGTACAGAGGGTCATACCTCTTCTGAAGACATCTAATCACTTTTTGCTGTTACAGTGCACTGATGCTTAGACCCAGCTTGTTTTTTTTCCTTCAAGAGTATATTTTTTAATTATATGTTACAACCAGGAACATTACAAGCATAAATTTTTAGTCTGAACATCAGGTACAGTTAATATTTGACTGATGGCAACAAACTTGATGGGCTCCAGAATCGGCCTTTGGACGAGAGAAACTTCTTTACCTTGCGGGGAATCAACCAGAATTTCTGTGTTGTAAGTCCTGTAGCCTGGTCACTATATATATTACAGGGGAAAGACGCTAGTAAGCCTGCAGGTAATTGGTTACAGCTTTTAGTGGTCCTATTTGCGAAGGAATGCATACCAACAACTGTAGAAAGCTGAAACGCTCTCTAAGGAAGATATGTGATGTAGGCCTGTACTACACAGTGCATTATGAATATTGTACGTCATACTTTAAGTGTGTGATCATTTTTGAGGTTTGGGGGGAGGGGGGCTAGGCGCAGAAACCTTAATTACGGATATGCAAAAACAGCAGCAAAAATTGTAGGTTTGAAAAGTTTCATCTTACAGCTTTAAGTTACCTGTAGTCAGGAATCTAGTGATCATTTCTAGAATTAATATCCTGGAGGAGTCTCGAAGCAACGGCCCGGCCAGCAGTGTACTTCCATTCATCCCGCCCCCGATGCAATAGCGCAGCGAATTAGCGTCTTTCATTTTAGTGTCCATATTCTAATGCTTCTTCCTGACAACGTCGCTCAGTAATATCACGTCAGACAGGATTTGCTGTGGTTCTGCTGGTTTCTTTTGTCAAAAGCTTTCGGAGAAGTCTTCATCGTGGTCCTTAATGAAAGAGCGGACGGACGGTATTATTCTGGTGATTGATTTTGATGCCTTTGTTTAACGGTAACGCCTAATGACCCATTTCTACTCCCATGTCACTTCTGGACAGAGTGCCTCCCCCCCCCCCCACAGGTATCAGGGTTTTGGTATACATTAAAAAGGAGAATCACGCGATGCGTGTAGTAAAGTTTGGTTACCCACAGGTGTTAATTTTCTCAAAATAGGATCGCCAAGGTATCAAATTCGAACTGCTGGGTGCGAGAAGACACATTATGCCGCCGCTTTAAAATATTCTAGACAGCAATGGGGTGGGGGTGGGGGGTTGTTGTGCTGCGTAAATATACAAATACTTCACGATTTCTGCCATAGTTTCGTTCCAGAAATTATTCGCATAGGATGAAATCATAAGTCGGAAATAATTTACCCGTTGGCATAATTTTTTTCTGTTCTGTCGCTCTTTTAGTGTTGAGAAAAAAGTGCTCCCTCCTGTTGCAGTTACGTAAAAAACAAACCCATCAGGCCATCGTTGTCGTCTTCGTCGGCTTGTCGAATTTATGTTGAACTTAACAAGCGAGTTTGTTGCTGTTCTAAAAAAATTTGATTGGGCTTCGGGCTTGAATCTACGCTCAATCGTCCCCGCCTCTTTTCGATACATAGATAATGACCGCATGTAAGTGAAATTGTAATTTTCGCACACTTAACTATTCAGCGTATTCCTGCCTAGCAGCCCCCATTGTACCCACATTACCCATATTCTACCTAGCAGCCCTCATTGTACCGACATTACCCATATTCTGCCTAGCAGCCCTCGGTTTACCCACATTACCCATATTTTACCTAGCAGCCCTCATTTTACCCGCATTACCCATATTCTACCTAGTAGCCCTCATTGTACCCGCATTACCCATATTCTACCCAGTAACCCTCATTGTACCCACATTACCCATATTCTACCTAGCAGCACTCATTGTACCCACATTACCCATATTCTACCTAGCAGCCCTCACTGTACCCACATTACCCATATTCTACCTAGCAGCACTCATTGTACCCACATTACCCATATTCTGCCTAGCAGCCCTCATT
>Ga0131853_10004386_pt1 | contig 25308 bp, 23 predicted proteins | sample TergutLab28metaG_FD_92764 | JGI IMG/M metagenome (GOLD analysis project Ga0131853, IMG submission 92764) | Labiotermes labralis P1 segment gut microbial communities from Petit-Saut dam, French Guiana - Lab288 P1 (version 2) (version 2) | ecosystem: Host-associated > Arthropoda: Insects >... | reverse complement strand
CGTTGCGGTAGACAGACGCTTCAAGCGTGAAGGCGAACCCGATGCCGATTTTATTAACTGCGTATCTTTCCGCCGTGTGGCAGAATTTATGGAGCGTTATATCAAAAAAGGCATGATGGTTTCCGTTGTGGGCAGCCTTACTGTGCGTTCCTACGACGATAACACAGGGCAACGCCGCTGGATAACCGAAGTAACAGCAGAAGAAGTTAACTTTGCAGAAAGCCGTGCTGCGTTTGAATCACGCATGGCAAAAGGCGGCGGTGGATACGATACATCCAGTATGCCTCCTGCTACACCGGACGCAAATGCTGCGCCGGAAGGTTTTTCTGCAATTTCTCAAAGTATAGACGAAGACGATTTACCATTTTAGTAAGCCGGAGGTGCTACCGTGATAAACAAGAGACGTGGAAGACGCAAAAAACGCGTTTGCCTGTTTTGTGTAGATAAAGTAACGCATATCGATTACAAAGAAGTATCGAAATTGCGCAAATATGTATCCGAGCGTGGAAAAATTCTTCCTCGCCGTGCAAATGGTAACTGTGCAAGGCATCAGCGTGCAGTAACCCTAAACATTAAACGTGCAAGACAAATGGCGCTCATGCCATACACACAAGACTAAAAAATTCTCTCGGGGCTGTATACCAAGGCAAAATTCCTTGTTAAACAGCCCCTTACATATTTAGAAAGGATGTTTCGTCATGAATGATGTTACACAAAAAAAGCCCCTTAATATAGGCGGGCTTATTGTATTATTTTTACTGCTTTCGCTGGTAGGTACGGGGCTTGCTTGGCTGTATCTTGCCCTTATAGACACTGTTATGAACATATGGGTAAATATTTTTATTGCCGTAGGTTATGGCGTAATTATGTATTTTGTTGCTTTTTACACTAAAAAGATTTTAAAGATTTCCAACAATATCGGTGCGGTAATAGTAGCTATTCTTGCTGTTGTGGTTATAAACTACTTTAAATGGCAGATGTACTTTGGCGTATGGTATACAAGAGACATGGGTGTAGAGCTTTCGTTCTTCAACCTGCCTTACGTGCTTGAAGCGTTGGAATTTATGGTGCGTTATCCGTTTATACAAGGCATCAACCCTGTTTCAGAGTTTTTTAGCGACCTTATGATTTTTAACGAAAGCGGCAACTGGACTATTTTTGGCGGAACGGATGCGGTAACGGGTATACCGCTTGCCATTGTATGGTTACTGGAGTTTGCAATATTGTTTGGTGTGCTTGTGCTTGGCGCAGCAGCTAAAATTGGTATTCTTTTGCCGGGTACAAGAGAATGGGCGTCACCGCTTTATTTGGTGTACAATTTCCAAGCCTTTGACGACTACCAGCTTGAAAGAATTGCAAGCTACCAAGAAACAGAAGTTATTACCAATCAACCGCTCGCCGGTGCAAACAGCGAAATATCCACCGACGAACACGGTAATGTATTTTTGCGCAAGTATATCACGGGTGGCGGCGCAGTAAGCCATGTGGCACATTTGCATACAGGCACAACACCAACCGACTATATAATGATATCCGAAACAAAAGCAAGCCAAGTGAGCATGACTCAAGGGCAGGTTGCAGGCAAATCCTCTGCGCCAATAAACCTAGGGCTTGAAAAAATTGAAGAACTGAAAGTAGCGCTTAAAAAATTGCATGTAAAAGAACCTGTAGCACCACCACAGGAAAGCGAAATCGATAGCGATGTAGATATTGATATCGAAGATTAACCTCTATACCGTATATTTTTGTATGCTTCCGTTAGGTCTGTAATATCCTCGGAATGAATGCGCTTTGCCATATCTTTGGGAGTATCCGTTGGTTTAATGGGTACTCCCATTTTTTTGTGTTTAATAATTGTTTCCTTAAAAAGTTTGCGGATTGGATGCTCGTTGGATGCTTCGGCTTGTTTCTTTCGTTGTATTTTTTGTGGTGCTATAAATTCCTTTTCGTCAATTATTTCGCTATCGACAGCAAAATTGTAATGCTTTTTCCTGCGGGATAAGAAACGTAACAACTGGCGGGAAAGTAAGTACAAAAGTGCAAACATCGCTACAGCAAACATACTGCCCAGCAGAATAGTTATAACCATTAAAACAACGACCGAAAGACGAGACGGCGGAGTGTCGCCTGTGAGCAGCTCCGGCGGTGTCGTAGATGTCGAATAAAAGTCCAATGGGTTCTGTGCTCCATTGGTTGTACTAAAATCTACATCGGGTAAGCCCGGAGCAAAGCTTTGTAATGCACCAACAATTGGCGAAAACAAAACAAAATAAACCAATATCGAAAGCACAGGCAAAAGCACAAAAAGCCCTGCGGTCAGCTTGTAGTCAAACGATAATATGCTGTGCAAGTTAGATTCTTTCACTTTTTGCGATGTATTTAAAATCGCCTCAAGCGAGCGGGTTGTCTGCTGCATACGAAAAAGTATAAACCGCCCGGTGATAACAAGAAGAATTAGCGGCGGATATATAAATACAAAACCGGTATTACCCGCCAAAGAAGCCCAAATGACTATTACAATAAACGAGGCAGCGCAAAGCGGTGCAAATCCTGCGCCGTCCATGTATTTGCGGAATTGCACCCAAAGCGAATGTAAGGATAGCAGCACAAGCACCCCAATCCAAAATGCATTTGTTACTGTAAGTGATAGGAAAACAAAAGCAGCGGCAGGCAAAACCATATGCACTGCAATGGAAACTATCATACGGTTGGATATCCTGCGCAAGAAAAAATTAATAGTGGCGGCAGCAAAAATAATACCCGCCAATACATATATACCGGCAGAAAGGATAAATGCGATAGGAGTGGTTAAGCCGAACAAAAACCCCAGATGGGTCAATGCATCTACAATTTCGATGGTGGTTTTTCTTGCTTTTGTCATGAACTCACCTACACATAAATAATATCTTCAATTGCTTCGGTAGCCGGTTGCGGCATTATCCAAACAACTTTTATGCCCGAAGCTTTAAGCTTTTGATATGTCTCTGCCATTTCTTTTGTATAATCCGGGGTGATAAGCCAGTATTCGGGGGAGGTATCATCAGGTATGCTGAGTGGTGTTGCGTCTATTGAAAATTCTATGTCTGCCAATGCTTCCAGCACTAAAGTATGGTGGATGGCACCATATCCTTCCGCAATGTTGGCAGCGTTGTGCGTAAAACTTGTGGGTACACCAAGCCCGGTCATTTTTTCCGACACAGATGCAATAATTTTTATTGCACGTTCTTCTTTCTCTTGGTTGTACCACAGTGTTTGTCTTTTGGTGTCCAGCAAAATATGTACTTGCCTTGTGCCTACAAAATCCCATTGGTTAACCATCAGCCCAAGCCCACGGGCAGATGCTTTAAAATTGATTGCTTTAATGGAGTCTGTTGCAGCATATTCCCGTATGCCTTTGAAGGCAAAGGGGTCTGTATTTATAGGTAGGCTTGATTTTAGCTGCCCATGAACACGTGTGCATATATCATCAATTTCCTGCATGGGAAGTGTGCTTGGATAGACTGTAAGCTGTGTTACTGCATCCAGTTTTTGTATGTGTTTTTGCGACATTAAAATATCCCACGTAGTAAGTGTTAGCCCGTGGAAAGTATATCGTCCCCGTTTGGTACAGGTGAATGGCAGACGGCGTGTGATTTTTTGGTGCATGAGTATATGAAATAAGTCGTTACGGTAGTATGCGTCGGAAGCCGCTGTGCCGGAGGTAAATAAAAGTGCTTTGCTTGTTTCAAACTTTACCGAAACCCAAGGCAATGGCAGCCATTTATCATTTGTTAAAATTTCTGTAAGCATTAAAATATCGCCCTCTACTGCTGTAGGGGCGGATATTTTAATTTGTATATCAAGATTTTTTAGGCAAGATTTAGAATAAATAAGCCGTACAATATATGCTACAAGCAAAACAGATAGCAGGATGCCTATGGTTGCCATAGCCGCACCTCTTTTTTATGCTAACTTAAAAATAAATCAATCATTATTGAAATTTTCTTTTTCTGTTCATCTGTCGCTTTTGCCAGTTTCTTTAGCATATCGGATGTTTGAGCGTCCAGCTGTTCTTCTTTAAATATTACGGGGCGTTCTTTTTTGCCGCGGAAAAAATAGGTTTCTTCAACGTCTAGCAAGTCTGAAAGGTTGTATAAGTGTATGGCTTTTGCGCCCCGCCTGCCGGTTAGTATTTGACCCAGTCCGCTTTTGGTTAACCCTATGTCACGTGCGGCGTCTTCCATGCTAAGGCCTTGGGCAATAAGCTGTTGTTTTATGCGGTGTCCGATTACTATGTCTATTTGGCTTTTTGTTAGTTCATTTTCTAAATGCGTGTAGTACAGCAAAAGTTCGTCTACGGCAGTGTGATAGTAAGCTCTTTCGGCATTTTCTTTTAACCATGATAAACCTTGGTCAATCAATTTGCCGTTCATAAAAAATATACCTTCTCTAACTTTTGTAATTGCTTCGTAGTTTGGATGGGTCTTTTTTTCAAACCCAATTTTGCATATTTCCAAATGTTTTTCAAATAATCTATTTATTTCTTTTATATCGCCTTCTGTTTTTATAGAGTCTGCACTTGGGTACTTAGCCTCTACCAAACGAGGTATTATATTATGGCTTATCATTAATCTGGTTACATTATACCTTTTTTCATCTTTATATTCGCTCTCTAATAATCCAAGAACGATATCCGAACAAGCCTTAGTTGCTTCAAATGTTGGTGCATATGTAGCGATACTGGCTAAAATGGTAACTTCCAAAAGGCTTAAAACACGGGTTTCAGCTTCCGGCAATAATTCATTAAAAATAGGAAGAGTCATTTTTTTGCACAGCTCAAGGTTGTTAGTGCAAAAGTATTCTTTATTTGCCTTTGCGCTAAGCATTAGATATCTTAATTCTTCGTCTTGCACATTATACTTAAGGAATGATATGGATTTTTTTATGAAACTATTTATGTGCCTAGAATCCTTCCAGCTTTTTATCGTGTAGTATTCCCGAAGTATCATTTCTCGTGTTTCTACTGCACTCATAAAAATTCTCCTTCAAACAAAAATTGCCCACCAGGTCAGGAGTGGGCTTTTTCTACATCTCTTCGTCGGTAAATGGAGGAAATGCTGCACCAAAAGGTGCAATTGCTCCAAATATACACGACATAAGGTATCCAATCCACATAAGTACACGCTCCTTCAAGCACTCTTTGATTGTAATCTAACAAAGTATAGATCACAACATCTAACGTGTCAAAAAAAGTGTCGAAGTGAGTAATTTTTCTGTGCAAAATAATAAGTTGGATTGTCGTAATGGCGACATGTAGCAATGCTGCAGTAAATTTTTTACTTTTTTTATCAAAATTCGTCAAAATTCACTAAAAAATTCTTGAATAAGCATTTTTTTCTGTTATACTTATGCCGTATTGGCGCAGTTGTTGTTACTTTGACTTATTTAGGAGGAAATCAGATGACAAAGAACAGATTTTTACCCAAGATTATGGTTCTTGGGGTACTGGCAGTAGTGATTTTACTTTTGGGTGCGTTTTCTCATATGGAGCAACGCGCTACACTTTCTACCGTCACGTTTTATGTTGCCGGGGGTCAAGGTGTGATTATTTCGGAAGCATGGTCTGCGCTAAATGAGTGGGAAGAACCTATTTTATTAACCTCCGGGCAAGCATTGATGGAGCATGACTGTATTCAGTTTATTGCTATCCCTGCACCAAATTATTATTTTGCATATTGGGCTGTTGATGGCGACCATTCGTGGTGTAGTGGAACAGAAGAATTTCATTGGTGTGTCGGTCTAGGCGACGTTACTATTACCGTTAGATTTGAATCGCTGCCGCACATGCCACGTACTGTTGATTTTTCTGTTACAGAAGGGCAGGGTACGCTTACTGCCGTTAGCAGCACAGAGGTTGAAGCAGGAGATATTATTGCAGAGGGTAACACGATTGCATTTATTGCCACTCCAAAAGACGGTTATCGAGTTGCAAGCTGGACTGTAGATGGTGCTTACTTAACGGGTATCGATACGGATACGATACGCCGTGTGATGGTTGGCGAGGAAGATGTTGCAGTTACGGTTGCTTTTGAGCCGATATCGTTTGTACCTCCTGGAATACGTAGAGTAACGTTTATGGTAGACGGAGGGCAAGGCGATTTAGCCGGATTTACTCATGATACTTGGGGAGGGACAGCCGGTGGCCAGCCTGCTGTACGTTATATAAATGTTGGCGAGATAATTACGTTCCAGGCTATTGGTCTATGGGGGCAATACCATATTGCAAGTTGGGATATCGCAGGCAGCTCTTTGACCGGTAGTCCAACCAATACCGTGCGCAGCACAGTAGTCGGTGCAGAAAACATTGTTGTGACTGTTACATTCGAGCCTATACCATATGGAATGGTACCAGTCTATTTTGAGGCCTGTTGTTGTACGCCGGGTGAGCTGACCGCAACGGCTCGCTCCATACCAATTACATGGGGAGAAACTGTAGCTGAAGGTGACGTCATTATATTTTCCGCAACGCCAAACGAAGGTTATATGGTGCATCACTGGTACGAATGGAGCGGAACTTTGCATGGAGGTTCTCGTAATCCAGTGCGTAGCCTCATAGTTGGAGATGAAGATAGTATTGAAATAGGTATTCATTTCGAGCCTGTTGAGCTGATAGCACCATTGCGTACGGTTACCCTCATAAATACAGCCTTTAATGGACTCATTTATGCAGAAGTTAGAGGTATTTGGCTAGAGTCAGGGCAAACTGTAATGGAAGGCGAAACGCTTAGAGTTTTTGTTCGCCCGGGGCGTGGCAGTAGGTTTGTGAGCCTTACTGTTAATGGTGTTCCTGTGGCAGGTGTAACTCCGGCAACTAGAGAAATATGGTTTAATGTGGATGTTGGTGCAGAAGATATTGTAATAATAGCCGACTTTGAAGTAATACCTAATGCATTGCAGCCTGTTACATTCTCGGTTGCTGGTGGAAACGGTACTTTAACTGCAATCCTCCATACCGTAAACTGGGGTTCTATGCCGATAGCATCGGGGGAGACTGCATTTGCATATGATGGACTTACTTTTACGGCCACGCCTGCAGTGGGTTATCGCATTGCAGGTTGGAATATAACTGGTGGTACGCTTACTGGCGACTTAACAGGAGCATCGCGTGGTGCTACATTAGGAACTGAGCCGATGAATGTTACGGTTATTTTTGAGCCGATACAGCCGCTAGTGCAGCGCACTGTCGAATTCAGCACTACTAGAAGCCCTGGGCAGACTATTTCGCCACCCGGTACTATCACTGCAACTGTTAATGGCATACCTATAACATCCGGTCAATCTGTGGCGGCGGGTGAAACTGTTGTGTTTACAGCTGCGCCACATGAAGGCTACACCGTGCGAACGTGGATGTCGCTCGGTTTGGGTGGTACGCTGACAGGTGAATCTCGTGCAAATGTGCGTAGTATCGTAGTTGGAGATGCCGATATTCGTGTTAACGTTAGTTTTGAAGAAGCTCCAGTTCCAGTTACTTTTTCGGTTGCAGGCGGACAAGGTGAACTTATTGCCTCCATTTGGACGTCAGGTCATCCGATAACTACGGGGCAAGCATTCCACGATAGCCCGATGATTAGGTTTACGGCTATTCCTGCGCCGGGCTACCAAGTTGCAACTTGGACTCGTAATGGGTATATTGAATTAGATGTCCATGGTAGAACAGAATTTGTCGCAAGCATTTGGCAAAGAAGACCTTTGAATGTAACTGTTACATTTGAGCCAATCCCGGTTAACATGCATGAAGTTCATTTCGAAGTTATGCATTGTTGTGCTTATATTACTGCACTAGTTGACGGTAACCCAATTGAATCCGGAGACGCTGTGCCGGAAGGCAAAACAGTCACATTTATTATTACACTGCCGGAGTATTACCGTGTATATTTTTGGGGCGGCTTATACGAGGATATTTTTCCGGAAGGCGACAATTCGACGGTAAATAGCTTGGTAGTTGGCACAGAAGATATTTGGGTTGTTGTTTGGGTTGCACCGCTTGAATCGGACACGATTAATTTTTGGGTTGTTGAAGGGCAAGGTGAACTCATAGCAATGGGCTTGGAAACCTTTACCCCAATAGAAGATGGAGGTAGTATCGGAGTCGATTGTTGTGTTGTCTTTATTGCGTCCCCTGCAAATGGATATCGTGTAGCAAGTTGGGAAATTAATGGTGAGGAAATGCAAACTAGCTGTATAGCAATGCCTTTGTGGATACCCGGTCGTTGGACTCATGTAGTAACCGTTACATTTGAGCCTATTCTGGAAGATGAACAGCGCACAATTATTTTTTATGTTGCAGATGGACAAGGCACAATTGAGGTAGTACTTGACCATGGATGGGATATGCCTGTTTCTATTCCGGTGAGTTTTGGGCAAGTAGTGTGTGCAACTGCAACAATTCGGTTTGTTGCCACTCCGGCAGAAGGTTACCGTGTTTTTGTTTGGCTTGTTGATGGTTGGATACAGCAATTTCATTTCGAAGAATTTTACTGGTGGCCATGGCTGGGAGATGCTGTAATATCTGTCATTTTCGAACCGATATCATCTGCTTCGTTTAGCGACGTAATTACCTTTGATGCGCCGTACCAAGAAAAAGAACCCGAAGCAGAAATGGAATTTATAGGCGAGGAAGAATACGACGAATATAGCCACACTTATAATTTCTGACACTTATCACAATTGTGATAAAAAATAAATAATTTAATAGGAGGAAATCAAATGAAAAAGAACAGGTTTTTACTCAAACTGGCAAGTCTTGCTTTATTATCGGCAATGATTTTGTTGGTAGGTGCATTCTCTGCGAATGCACAGGAAATGCGTGTAGTTTACTTTCCCGAGTGTTCTATGCGTGCATTTGTTGGTGGCACAGAAATTGCACCAATGGAAAATGTACCTGTAGGAACTACAGTTACATTTGTTGCTACACCACCAATTGGTCATGGAGTATATTATTGGGATGTGTGGCCGGAAGGTACGTTAAGCGGTGACGAAACTGCGATGGTGCGTACCCTTGTAGTTGGCGACGTGGATGTTTATGTTCATGTCGAGTTTGATGTATTGCCACCTTATACCCTTGTTTTTGAGGTTGTAGGTGGGCAAGGCGAAATTGAAGCAAAATCAGCAAGCGGTGGTGTGCCATTTACATCCGGGCAAGCTGTGAATGTACACGAAGATGGTTTTCAAATTGTATTCAGTGCTAGTCCGGCAGATGGGTATCAATTTGCATATTGGACTGTAAATGGTGAGTATGTATTTGAACCATGGATGGTTCAGCCGATTCGTTATCAGGGGCTTACTGTAACCATTACTTTTGAGCGTGCTCCGCCTGTGGTTTCTTTTGGGGGCAGCAGTAGCGGGACGATTAATGCATGGATTAACGGCATACCTGCTAATCCACTGCAAAATTTTGCGGTTGTTGCGATTGGTGACATTGCTACTTTTACGCCTAATCCTGCGCCTGGCTTTCGTTTTGTACGCTGGCTTGTAGATTGGGAAGATTTTGGCACAGATGAAGTATTGAACATAAAAGTTGAATATAGCATTTCTATATTAGCAATGTTCGAGCGAATTCCTGACCCCATTGCGTTTTATGTCGCAGGTGGGCAAGGTACACTTACCGCAAGATTTCGGTCTACATCTGAACCTGTAATTTCAGGACAGACTCCGGTGCAATCAGGGGTGAATGTTATTTTTACCGCCACTCCGGCAGCAGGCTACCGTATAGCAAGCTGGATTGTAAATGGTGATTTGCTTCACAGCCTATCGACGGAGCTTACCCGGTGGGATGCTAGGCATTTAACGGTTATTTTTGAACCTATTCCATTAGACGAGTTGCCAACCGTTACTTTCACTGTTATTGGCTCATTAGAAGGTCATAGCCATATTAGTGCAATTGTAGATTATTGGCGACCTCTGACGCAAGGCGAGGCTGTGCAAGTGGGGCAAGAGGTTGTGTTTAGCGTTAACCCTGCATGGAGATACCGTGTTGTTAGCTGGAATATAACAGGAGGCAAATTAGCCGGTAATCCTCTAGCTCTAACGCGAAGCCTTGTTGTTGGCGAAGATGATATTGTAGTAACTGTAAATGTTGAGCCTGTACCAGCTGAAATGAGTATCATTCGTTTTAATGGTTGGGGCCGCGATGATATTGCTGCCTTTGTTGATGGTATTCCACTTGAATCCGGGCAAGCTGTGCCGGAAGGTACGATGGTTACATTTATTGTTGCGTCACTAGAAGTTCGTGTGCGTTACTGGCAGGGAGCTGACAGCACTTTTACGGGTAATGATACTTCGAGAGTGCGTAGCGTTGTAGTTGACCGAGAAGGTACTTGGCTTGATGTTGAAGTTGAACCCATAGTTAGCGATACGATTAATTTTTGGGTTGCCGGAGGTGAAGGTGAGCTTACTGCAATAAACCCGCAAACAGGTGAGCCAATAGAAGACGAAAGTTATATTTGGGAGAATGAGAGTTTTCTGTTTATTGCATCTCCTGCAATTGGATATCGTGTTGCAAGCTGGAATCTTTTTGGTTATGAACCTGAAGTTGATGGTGTGACAATAGAGACGATGGCATATGCAGGCGTGGTAACAGTCACATTTGAGCCTATTCCAATGGATGAGCAAATTATGGTTACTTTCTTCGTTACAGATGGGCATGGGGGCACAATTGAGGCAACATTTTATCATGCATGGGATGCACCTATGTCTACTCCAATAGAATCCGGACAGGCTGTATGGATGTTTGGTGAGAAACTTAGATTTATTGCTATTCCGGAAGATGGCTATCATTTTTTAAGCTGGATTATAAATGGCTGGATGTGGTATGACCAAGAGGAGTTGCATTGGAATCCCTTCTTTGGGGGTGATGTTGTAGTAACAGCTCTGTTCGCAGAGATTTAATGAATATACTTACTACGTTTAATCGATAAAAAAACCACCGCCCTTCCCTCTGGCGGTGGTTTTTTATTGCTTATTTACATATCTTCTGTTGGCACGGGTACTTCTGCCAATGCTTTTTCTATCTCAGTTTGTTTCTTCATGTTTGGTGCAGCACTTTTCATTGTAAGCCTGTGCGAAAGCACAAAGGGTGCGAGATACTTTATATCTTCCGGCGTTACAAAGTCTCTGCCTTGTGCTACGGCATACGCTTGCGAGGCTTTTGCCAACGCCAGCGATGCACGGGGGCTAACGCCAATGGCTACGTTGTGTCCTTCACGGGTATGGGCTGCGAGCCTTGCAATGTATTCGCACAAATCCCTATGAACGGTTACTTTGCGTACGGTGTTTTGCACTGCCACCCAGTCTGCCGTAGAAACGACGCTTGGCAAATCTTGCAATGGGTTGTTATCCAAGAATCGCAAAATAACATCAGCTTCCTGTGCTGTGCTGGGATAGCCAATTTTAATTTGCATCATAAACCTGTCCAACTGCGCTTCGGGTAGTGGAAATGTACCCTGTGTTTCTACAGGGTTTTGCGTGGCAAGTACAAAGTAAGGCGGTGCAAGCGGGTACGTTTCGCCGTCTATCGAAATTTGATATTCCTCCATGCATTCCAGCAGCCCGGCTTGGGTACGTGGCGTAGCACGGTTAATTTCGTCTGCCAGCAAAATATTGGTAAACAGCCCGCCACGGCGGAACGTAAAGTCTCCCGTTTTAGGGCTGTACACGTTTATGCCGGTAAGGTCGGACGGCAAAAGGTCGGGCGTGAATTGTATGCGTTTAAATGTGCCGGATATCGATGCCGCCAACGCTTTGGCAAAGGTCGTTTTGCCTGTGCCGGGAACGTCTTCTATCAGCACATGCCCGCCCGCTGCCATACAAACAAGTGCAAGTTCAATTTCTTTGCCCTTGCCTACCATTACTTTTTCTATGTTTGCTTGTACAAGCCTAATTTTTGCTTGGGCGGTTAAAGTGTCCACGTTAGCCTTCTATCTTCTCTATCAATGCGCATAGTGCGGCGTAAGAGTTGAAATTTTCAGGCACAATTTCTTCCGGCGGGATGCTGACGTCCATGCGGGCGTTCACTTCTGCAACCAAAGTTATCACGTCAAAAGAGTCTAAAATTTTGTCGTCTATTAAACTGGTGTGGGTTAAAAAGTCTACGTCACTGTGCATTTCTTGTAAAATTTCTAAAAGTTCGTTGTTCATTGTATGCTCTCCTTTAAACTGTTGCGGTCTATTTTGCCGCCGGGGGTTAGCGGTAATTTTTCCATTGGGTGTATTGCGTGCGGCACCATGTACCGTGGCAAATGCGATTTTAATTTCGTCTGCACCATGCTTTTGGTGACGCCTTCTTTTGCCGTGTAAAACAAAATTATGCGGCTTTTTTCTTGCTGGAAGACTGCGCACACCATTTCTACGCCTTCTATTTCACGGGCTGCTACTTCAATTTCTGCAAGTTCTATGCGGTGTCCCATATGTTTTATTTGGTGGTCGATACGGGAGATAAACTCCAGTAGCCCGTCCGAGTTAATGCGCCCAAGGTCGCCTGTTTTATATAGCGTGTCGGGGTAAGGCGAAAGCGGATTTTGTATAAATGCTTTTGCGGTGAGTTCCGGGTCGGCATAATAGCCAAGGCTTAGTTGGTTACCCCGTATGCAAATTTCGCCCGGCTCGCCCGGCGGCGGGGTTGTATCGCCTTCACCCAAAAGAACAACTTCCCTGTTGGGGAAGGGCTGCCCTATTGGAATGGCTTCGTTTGTGTCAAAGTCACGGGTGACTTGGTAGTAACAAGACATGCCTGTGGCTTCTGTCGGGCCGTATAAATGAACAAATTTGGTATCGGGCAAAGCTTTGCGCCATTGGTTTAAATGCTTTTGCGGGAAAACCTCACTGCCGAAGGCAATAGTTTTTAGCGTGTGCGGCACTTCTTTTTCCAGCACGCCAAGCCCTGCAACAAGCGACAATGCAGAAGCTACCCAGCAAATGGTGTTTATGCGGTTTGCCGTGATGTATTCTACCAATTTTATAGGGAACACAAACAAACTTGCTGGGATGAGATATGTGGTTGCGCCGTATTTTAAAGTCGGGAATAATTCTTTTAAGCAAGCATCCAAATAAAGCGGTGATTGGTTGCCAAAAACGGTATTTTCGTCCACGCCAAGCACAGGGCAGAGGGCATCCACATAATCGATAACTGCACGATGGTGCGCAACAACGCCTTTTGGCACGCCTGTAGAGCCGGATGTAAATACCACATATATCGGGTCAACATCTGTGGCATGGCTACGGATGTTGGCAAGTGCCGTGTCATTTACTTGATATGTGCAAATATCTTTAAAATTGCAGGTTTTGTAACCCCATTCGGTAAGCAAGCTTTCCGTAGAGTCGTCGCAAATGACAAGCGGCGGGTTAACTTTGTTTAAAACCATGTGAATGCGCACTTTTGGCATGGCAACATCCAGCGGAACGTAATAGTTGCCGCCGTAAACCACACCAAAAAAAGCGGCAATCATTTCTGGCGATTTGCCCATGAGCACGGGTATGGGTTGTTTGTATATATTTTGCTCGCAAAGGTAGCTGCCCACAGAACGGGACATTGCGGATAACTCTCCAAATGTAAGGGACGAATTATCTCCAACAAATGCGGTTTTGCTTGGGCTTGGTGTGTTTTCTAAATATTCCAGTATGTTTTTCATAATGCTTCTCCCAATTTAAGTGATGCCATTGCCAAGACGTCCAAAACATCTATATCGTGCGCTTGTTTTAGCAGGCTAAGCTCTGTACAGCCCAACACAATTGCATCGGTTTTTAATAACGAAGCAAGGCTATCAAATTCAAATGTCTCCAACGGCTTTCCTTTTTTTACATCGTAGATAATTTCCATTAGCTTGGTTTGTCCTTCGGTTGGCAGGGTTCGTATTTCTATGCCCAAAGGCTCTAAAACATTATGAAAGAGACGAGATTGTATTGTGCCGGTGGTTGCCAGCAGCCCAATAGTTTTAATACCTTTTTGCACAAGAAAATCCGCCAGTTCTGTTAAAACATTTATAACCGGAATGCTTACTGCGGTACGAATTTCTTCATAAAAATAATGGGCAGTTACGCACGCAACGGCAATAAAATCTGCGCCCGCTTTTTCCAGTGCTTTTGCGGCTTCAATTAATGCAGGGGCGGGATTGGGTTTGCTGTTATCTAAAATGTAGGCGGTGCGGTCGGGTATGGAAGTTTTACTGTAGATAATAACATCCATATAGTCTTGTTCGGTTCGGTTGCCCTGCATTTCCACCAGTGTTGTGTAAAATGCTGCAGTCGCCTTTGCGCCCATGCCGCCAATAACGCCAAGCGTTGCCATTAGCGTACAATCTCCGGGTATAAATCCAAATCGATGTGGAAGTAGTTACGTGTGCCGGTTTCTCGCTGGGTGCGGGCGGTGAATTCTTCGGCTTGGGTTTGGGTAAACATAAAGCGGTTGATGTTTACACGTGCCGGTGTTGCGTCAAAGTGATGCCAGCCCAAACCGTCCGGGTTTATCAAGTTCCACGCATGGCGGGACTGACCCGGTTGCACATCTGCACGGTCTACACGCATGTTTGGTATGCCTACAAGTGTAAGCATTACTTCCGAAATAGAATAAAACACAAAGCAGTTACCACGGCGGTGCGTGAGGGCTTGGTTTGCGCTATCGTACACGCTGCGGTGTTCAAAGCTTGCTGTATAGGCTATATTCCAGCCCACCCAATTGAATATTGCACGGGCTTGTTCCACTTGGGTCATGCCGTCACGCAAGATAGTGTCTAAAATACGTTGCGCACGCTCCCGCACATCTTCGGGGTCCACGCCTGTAACGGTTACTTCCGCAGTCACTTCTGTGTATAGTCCCCATGCGTCCTCTGCACGGTATGTGATGGTGTATACGCCAAGGGTTGCAATGTCTACTTGGGATGAATCTACAGTAAAATCTATCGGGCGGCCAAAGGTATCTTCTGCGGTGACACCACGCCTAAACATGGCTGCGCTGTCTACCATTAGGTAAATGTTTTGCACGCCGTAAATTGATGGCGGTACTGTGTTTGGCAGCACAGTGAACGTAGATGCTACAACGGTGCTGTTGCCGTAGCGGTCGGTTAGCGTGATTTCTACGGGCTGGTCGCCATATTGGAAAATGTCGGGTGTTTCGGCGAATTCGATTGTTACAGGCAGAGAATGGTCGAAAACGTCGGTTACGAATGCGTAGGGTTCGGGCATTTCGCCCATGGGTAGGGTTATGTTTACTGCTGTTGCGGTGGGGGGAGTGGTGTCGGTGACGGTAATCTGCACAGGCACGCCCACACCACCAAGAGAAAATTCCAGGTCGTGTATTCCGGTTGCATTGGTGATATTCGCAGGGAAGTCCCCTTGCACATCGGCAAGCACATTATGTAACGGAGGCAAATTGTCTGTCCAAAACAACCAGTTAGACACAATCTCATCCATCGGTGTTTCGACAGAAATTCCAAACGCAGCAGGCATGGTTCTTATGTAAGCAGTCGCTTCTGCCTGTACGCTACGCAAACTGCCATCCTGCCGCAGGCGTAGCGAAACTTGTACGTCACCAGATTCATTCCAATTAATATTTTCCAAGTTACGTATTTCTACAGTTGTTTCAGGGGAAGACAAGCCCAATGTCGCAGCACGGTCTTGCACCAACGCTACAAAATCTTGCGGATTAGGTGCATGACCCTCCAATACCAACACACTATTTACAGGCACATAAAAAGCAGGGCGTGAAAGGAATATAAACAATGCTACTGCAATTCCTATCAAAACCACTGCTGTTGTAGTTGAAATTATTATTATTTTTTTCTTCATCCGAGCCGCTCTTTTCTAAGACAATTTCTTAGCGTTATAGTAGCCCACGAGGGTAGGTATGTCAAGGATTGCGGCGTCCCAGCAACAAATGCACACACTTTGCGTTTTCGTACCCATGGCGGAAGATAAGGTCAAAATTTTCTGCACAGGGCGAATTTAATGTTGTAGGGTAATTTCTTGCTTTTCTCGCTTGTTCCTCCGAAAGATGGTCGCCTACAATATCTAAAACTTCTTTTTGCGGAATGCCCAAAATTTCTGCAATGTGCTCGGCAGTATAGCCGATTTTAAAGTACAAGCCCAATCCCTTGCTTATGATAGAAGAAAGTATTTGCCTTGTACGCAAAATATCTACTTGGTTTTGCGAAATATCCAAAAGCCGCCGCAAATTTGCAAACGAAATATGCCCGTGCCTGCGTTGATATCCTATAGATGCAGACGCATTGGACACAATTAAAAAGTCTACCTCTCTATCCAGCCCTTTGCCTGTTTTGTACAGGGCGTCTAACCCTAAATTATCGTAGACCCCGCCATCCCATAGGGTATATTGTTTTGCAGTTGTGGTTTCTCCTTTTTTGCCGTGTTTATCTTTTGTCCATGTAAAGTCACTTGCATTCAAAATATATGGACCAATAAGCACGGGAAACGCCGCAGACGCAGCAATAACATGCGAAAGCGGTATTTCCGGGTTTTGTACATATCCGATGTTTTGGTCGCCCATATAATCTTTGCGAATACGGAAGTTATTGCCGGTTTCGAATGTTGTGCAGTTTATTTCCCAATGCGGCAGCGTAGGGATATCTTGTAAATTACCACGTATGCCCCATTTATCCTCCAACATTTTTGCCAAAAGTTCTACCCTGCGCCGCCAATACTTAGGCATAAACGGCAGCCGTCTTAGTGCGCTTTGCTGGATATTATTTTTTAGTATGAGTTCACGTACAGCGGGCATAACCTTGTGCAAAAATTCGTTTTCCGTAGGCCATCGGTTGCCGTTTGCCGCAAGCATAAGCCCAACGGCAATGCTTGCACCGGAAACGGTAGAAAAATAATTGATTTGGCTAAAAAGTTTTGCCTGTGCCAAGTATTCCATCGCCCCAAGGTGAAAAATTGCTGCCCTAATGCCACCGCCGGATAATGCCAGCCCTATGCGCTTGTTGTTTAAGTTCATGTATTGCTCCCACAAAATCTTTCTACATTGTATGTTTGTAGCTCGGATTTTGTGGCAATAATTCTCTTACAACTTTATGAAGGGTGATATGAACATGTTAGAAAAAATTAAACAAACAGTAATTAACGAAGGCAAAATTTTAGGGGTGTCGCTGCTGGTTGGTCTGTTGCTGGCATTTGGCTTTGCAGCATATACTTTTGTGTATTCACATGCGGCGCAGCAAAGCATCGCAGATAATGTAATCCGCTTTCATGTGAGGGCAAACAGTGACGGCAGGGTAGACCAAGAGCTAAAAGAATATGTGCGTTTGGAAGTGCTTGCAGAATTTGAAGCATTATTATCCCGCAGCACTTCTATAGAAGAAACTCGCACGGTGCTGACAGAAAAGCTTGCCGATATCGAGGCTTATGCCCAAGCCGTAGTGCTTTCCGCAGGGCATAAATACCCGGTAAGGGCAGAAATTGGTAGAATGTTCTTCCCAACACGTTTTTACGGCAACATGTCTTTCCCGCCGGGGGAGTACGAGGCTGTAAAAATTATTATTGGCGAAGGTGAGGGCAGCAATTGGTGGTGCTTAATGTTCCCTCCGCTATGTTACGTGGACATGACCGCCACAGAAACCAGCCGTAATTTACTTGCAGAAACTGTGCCGGAAGAAGGCTTTAGGCTGCTAACCCACCAAGAAGAACAGCGGACAGGTTTAACCGTACGCTTTAGAATAGTTGAGTGGTGGCAAAACAGAGGACAGGATAGAACGCAAGAAGCGGAACGGAATTTCTTGCAAAGATAATAAAGTATTGCACTTGGGCGGTTTGTAGATTATACTGTAGCGGCGCAATTTCCGTAACAAGCCCAAGTGGCGGAATAGGTAGACGCCCGGGACTTAAAATCCCGTGTGGGATAACCACGTGCCGGTTCGAGTCCGGCCTTGGGCATAAAACATGTAAGAAAACGGGCTTTCTCGAAAAGCCCGTTTTTTTCTTTTTGGGGAGTAGGAGTAGAACAAGTGATTCCAATTTATTCAAAGCAAGCTGCGAAATATATTGGCGGATTAGATGCATCGTCACAACAACGGATACGTCAAGGTATATCTAAAATACCCTTAGGTGATATAAAACCTTTGCAAGGTGTACCGGGAAACTATCGCTTGCGCATTGGTAATTGGCGAATATTATTTGATTATGCAGAGGAAAATATCATTAGAATAAAGAAAATAAGTCCACGTGGGCAAGTGTATAAAGGAGTGAGGTAAATGTCACCTGCTGCTGCGGTTAGAAGTGAGCTTGTAGAAGCTATTGATTTTTTAGAAGAGTCAGAGTTGGCGCTACTACTTGAGATTGCCAGAAGATTTATACCAGATGATGTGGCTACGCAAGAAGATATTTTTGATATTCAACTTGCAGATGAAGAATTTGAGTGTGGAGAGTATGTATTGCAAGAAGATATTGAGTGGAAGTAATAAAAAACGGACTTTCTAATTTTTTTAGAAAGTCCGTTTTTTTATTACTTCGTCAACTTACTTTTATATATCTGCACGGCAGCCACAAAAGCCACAATGCCTATGCCAACACACCATGCCAGTGCAATCCATATCTCATTACCAAGCGGTACACCCAGCAATAACCCTCGCACGGCATCAATTACCGGTGTCATTGGCTGATTTTGTGCAATAACTCTAAGCACTGTAGGCAATGTTTCAGGCGGCGCAAAGGCGGAACTTAAAAACACGAACACAACCAGCAAAAACGTACTACCGGTTATGGATTCGCTATCCTTTGCAATCAAGCCAAATATTACAACGCCCCATGTTATTGCAATGATAAACAGCGTTAAAATTCCTGCAATCATTAGCCATTCTATGATACCTGCGCTTGGGCGCATCCCCACAACAAACGCTGCACCAAATGTCATGATGGTGATAGCAATGCTGCGTATCACAGACATCCACACATGCCCGGCAAGAAAGGCGGACTTGGCGATTTGCATAGAGCGGAAGCGGTCGATAATACCCTTTGTCATATCATTATGCACGCTCATGGCGGTTGCGGCAGATGCATTGCATATACACTGCAAAATAATGCCCGGCACAATAAAGTTTATATAGTTAAAGCCCTCTATCTGCGCAACGCCGCCAAATACATATCCAAAAAGTATCATCATTACAATGGGTACAACAAGTGCTACTATTACGCTTTCCGGGCTTCTTAGCGTTTTTGTTAAACAGCGTTTAAACATGGTAAATGAATCGGCAAAAACTCTACTCATGTTTTTCGCCCCCTTTCTCTCCAATTAAAGTTAAGAATACATCTTCTAAGGATGGTTGGTTTTGCGTTACACGGGATATGGTTACTCCGCCTTCGTTTATGCGGTTTAATATGTCGGCAAGTTGGTTTGCGCTGCCATCTGTAGAAACCTCAATAATTTTTCTGCCTGCGGTAAACGTATAGCCGCTTAAAAATGCTTGTGCTTGTGCAGCGTCTTTGGAGCGCATAAACTCCAAAGAAATTTCGCCAATAGGCAGCATCTTTTTAAGTTCTTCGGGTGTTCCCTCGGCGGTAATTACGCCGTTGTGTAAAATTGCTATATGGTCTGCCAGGTATTCTGCTTCCTCCAGGTATTGCGTGGTTAGCAGAATGGTTGTGCCGTTTTCGGCAAGTTTAGCAATCATATCCCATAGGGCAATGCGGTTTTGAGGGTCTAACCCTGTGGTTGGTTCGTCCAAGAAAATAACTTGCGGGTTGCCCATCAGGCTCATGGCAATGTCTAGCCTGCGGCGCATACCGCCGGAATAGGTGGACACTTGCTTGTCTGCGGCATCTTCTAGGTTAACTGCTGCAAGAAATTCTTCGGCTTGCTTGCGGTAATCCGGCAGGCGTTTTAGTTCGCCTATCAGTTTAAGGTTTTCTCGCCCTGTTAACGCTTCGTCCACGGCGGCGTATTGCCCGGTTAGGCTTATGCAACCACGCACATTGTCGGCTTGTTTAAAAACATCGTGGCCGCAAATAGTGGCACTGCCACTGTCAGCTCTGGTTAAAGTAGAAAGAATGCGCACACAGGTTGTTTTGCCTGCGCCGTTAGAACCCAGTAATGCAAAAATGCTGCCTTTGGTTATTTTGAAATTTACGCCTTTTAACACTTGGTTGGTTTTAAAGGACTTTTTTAGATTTGATACAGTGATGATGTGTTCCATTGTTTATTTCCTGCTTTCTTTTAATTTTTTAAACCATTCGATATCAAATTTCATAGAATCGATGCCGTATTGCAGTGCCATCAATTGATAAAACGCCATGTTGTTAATGTTTTTGGAATCGTCGGTGCTTTGCATGGCATCTTGAATACCTTTGTGGTATTCGGGGTCGTGTTGCCAGTATGCTTTAAATTGTTGCTCTGCTGCCGGCAATACTTCGTTTAGCTTGGCTTGCAATTCTAAGTGCATTTCAAGCTCTTTTTCTGTATCGGCAATAATTTGGTCAATGAGTTCGCCGTGCTTTGCTTCCGGGGTTAACCCCATAAACAGCAGCTTGCCAAGTTCCATATTGGTTGCGGTGGTCATGTCCGCAGGGGTTTGCACCCATGTTGAAAATTCTTTACGCCCTTTGTTTGTGATAAAGTAGCGTTTTTTGTTTACGCTTTTTTCAACATACTCCGAAAACTCAATCATCCCTGCCGCAAGCAATTTTTTTATTGCGGCTTGAATGCTGCCCATGCTGTCGCTGCAAATACCCCAAAAGTTCTTTTTTACAACGGTGCGGATTTCGTACACGGTTAGCCTTTGAATCATTAACAGCCCCAAGATTAATTTGTCCATAATGCTCTCCTTTCTTCTATCTGCCTAATAGTAATATATCTTTTAGGAATAGTCAATAGCAAAATTAAAATTTTTCTGCTAAAATATTTTCAACCATTTTTAGCGAGGAGAATTACCATGAAAAAAGTAGTAATAACCGGTGCAGCCGGGCTGCTTGGCCCGTCTGTTGTAGAGCATTTTGTAAACAGCGGGTATCGTGTGCTGGGCGTAGACATTAAGCAGCCCGCCGTACGCAAAGCCGACCACCGCATTGCAGACCTTACAAACCTGGGCGAATGTTACGGCATTTTGCAAGGTGCAGATGCACTTGTACATCTTGCCGCCATCCCCAACGCGGTGACTGCGCCAAACGAAGTAACCTTCCGCAACAATGTAATGAGCACTTACAACTTGCTGGAAGCAGCAGATGCCTTGGGCATAAAAAAAGCGGTAATCGCATCAAGCGAATCCGCATATGGTTTGGTGTTTGCCAAAAAACGGCTTGTGCCGCAGTATGTGCCTATCGACGAGGAGCATCCGGCTATCCCTGAGGACGCCTACGCCATGGGCAAAATAGCGGAAGAAGAAATAGCCCGTGGAATCAACCGCCGTAACGGAATGCAGGTGGTTGCGCTGCGCATTGGTAACGTAATAACCAAAGAAATTTACGAAAACCACTTCAAAAGCTGGTGCAACGACCCTAACCAGCGTTCGGTTATTGTGTGGAGTTATATCGACGCAAGGGATATTGCAACGGCTTGCCAATTGTCTATAGAAGCGGACGGGCTGGGCGTAGAAGTGTTTAACGTAGCCGCCGATGACAACTGCACAACCCTAACCAGTGCCGAACTTATGAAGCACGGCTTCCCCGAAGTGACGGACATCCGCAGCCCGATAGATGGGTATCAGACGTTGTTGTCTAACGAGAAGATTAAAAAAATGCTGGGCTGGAAGCCGCAACATTTTTGGAGAGATAATGTACCTGGAATGAAATTTTAATTTAAAAGCGTATCCAGGAAAAAGTTGAGGTTTGAGTGCCGTTGCAGCGAGTTTAAATCTTGCCTTATGATATCCCAGCTTTCGTCAAGTGTTTTGCCTAATACAAGTTCCGGAGAATGAAAAAAAGATAGAAATCTTTCTGCATCTTCGCCAAACTCAATCGAAAAATCATCAGCGGCGTTACGCTTTTCTCGGTCAGTCGGGTTTGCTTTCCTGCAAATAACATGGTCGAGATTACAAGATACAAAGAACACGCTAAAGGGTTTGACACCCCAAATATAGTCGAGGTTAATTAAACTGTTTAGCCTTTGCTGTTTTAGGTTGCGTGTAGCCTGTAGCTTGTTTGGGCAATTATGTAGGATTGTATTCTCGCCATAGAAAGGTTTTGTGTGTTCGCTGTCTTCCACTACTGCATTACTGGGAATATAAGCACCGTCCATATCGACCAAAAGTACAATGCCACAAATATCATTTTTTTTGAGTTTGTATTCTTTACGGTAATTTTCCACACGCTTTTCGATTGCTTCTTTAACATCTCTTATTTTAAAGTCGCTTGTAATATCACCACGCATTACTCCAATATTGATGTTTTTATCTAGTGAATAAACCTTCTGCAAATTTTTTAATGGCATACCAAGGGCTACTTCATCATTAGCCCCTTCGACTATTAGCAAAAGCTCCTTTTTGGTGTTGCTGTTCTGCGTCATTGCTCTCTCCTTCCCATTTTGCGAAAAGCGTGAGCAATGGCGTGTTTGCTGTCACCATTATAGAATTGATTGTTGTCAGCTCCCAAATGAATTGCACGCAAATACATATCACGCAAATTATTGGTTGCTTTTGTGGTGAGTTGGGCATAACGCTTTTGGGGGTTGTTAGTAGAAAACCAAACAAAGCTCGAATCGATTTTTTCAAGCGGGCATAGGTTATGTGATGTAAATAACAGCTGTCCTTTACCTGAGCTACCCATAATGCTAAGAATTTCGCCAAGCAAGTATTCGAATATACCGGAATCCATTTCATCGATAGCTAAGGTAAAACCGGGATTATTGTATGCTTCGATTAAAAGAACAATAAAAGAAACTATTTTTTTGATTCCTAGGGATTCGTTACGGAATGGAATGATGCCAATGCCTTCTCTATGAGAAAAGAATTCAAGTCTATACAGCTCATTACTTTCATCCAGCGAGATTTTTTCATATTTATGTTTTAATGTTAAGCTTGGAACAATACTGGATAATACGGTGTTAAGAGAAGGCAGTAAATTTTCTATATTTTCTATGCTGGCTTTAACTACGCCTCCGCCATTATCTTGTAAAATAGGGATTCCATGAGGTGTTTCGATTGTTTCATTTTTATCAAACATATAAAAATTGAATTGCCCTGCTCGCTCATCAATAACAAAAAGCTTATATCCTGCGTACACGCGCAGCAACATAATTATCATCGCAGGCCAGCTCATAAGAGCGTCTTCGGATGGATTGCGCTCTACAGATGCTTCGTATATTGTAACCAATACTTGCTGTGAGAAGATAAATGAGCGAGAGCCATATAGCGCAAGTATTTTTTGTTGTTCCAGCTTCTTTAATACATTAGGGTTTGTGCCGAATAAAAGGTCGCATTTGGCGGTTGGTGATATTATTGAATCATGTTCATCGGACTGTGCAATCTCTTGCTTTCTAAATTTCTTTCCATATGCAATTCCTTGAGCGGATAACTTTTCATAGATAACAGCAATTATTTTTTGGGGGGGCTCATTGTTATCATTGGGGTCGTTGCGCTTGCTTAATGTACACTTATACGTGGCAATGCAATCAAAGTTATTATCTTCATCCATTATTGCAAATTCAATTTCTATAGAGCATTCATCTTTGCCGTTTGCGATACTCTCTAAGTAATGAGGGGGAATTCTTTGGCCTATTAAGATGTGTTGGATAATTGCTAATGCTTCTATTACAACTGTTTTGCCAGAGGCATTTTGCCCATAAAGCCCCATGATATTAGCTTTTTCTTGGCGTAGTGATTCCGCAGCATTAAGGTCTATTACCCCGTGAGACACATTCTTTAAATCCCATAATGTGATTTTATTAATTCGTATCTTTGTATTTACCATATTTATCAACCTCCTCATTCTGCCCCTCCTCATATATAGCATATAAATTGCTGTAATGCAATGCGACATGCCTTGTTTGGAATATTTTATTCCTTTTTGGTCTATTATGTTCCTGTTTTGATAAATTTATTCTAATTAAAAAAATGCTGGGCTGGAAGCCGCAACATTTTTGGAGAGATAATGTAAATTAATCTTCTTGCGCTGGTTCGTGCAATTTTATTACCACGGTGTTGCCGTCCATTACGTACACGTCTAACTTTGTCCCCACCGGCCAGCTGTTTGTATCACGGATAGGGCGGGGCAGCAAAATGCGGCCAAGCTCGTCAATTTTGACAGCTTTGATAAACTCCATAAAATCGCTCCTTTCTATTCTATGTAGTCCACCAGGGGCAAAGCCGTACCTTGGCACAAAAAAAGGCACGTAGGAGCGTGACAACGCAGTCAAACCTACATGCCCGATATGTAAAAAACATACGCAAAGCAAACACAACAGAAATGCGCCCGCTTGTAGAAGGGATGGGAATGTTGTAAAATGTGTGGGTATTGCGGTAGCAGATAATTCTGTGTGTTGTAGGCGGAGTGTGAAAATGGCTCCTACAGCGCGTCATGTGGTGATTCAGGCCACTACATGACTGCCGTGATACTTTTTTTATTGGAACAAATATTGAATACTTGCCCCCGATTGACACATCTATAATACTACAGGGAGTGGCAACAAGCAAGAAGAATGTAAGGTTTTGTAAAATGGGTGCAACCCGGCTCTGTAAGCGGCTTGGAATGCCTTTGTCAGAAAAAACTACTTTTTTGTGAAATTACCTATCCTAACCCGTAACCCCGGCACTATAGGGGTGAAATACCTACTGATACTGTTTCCTTTTCTGAATGAAAAATTGAAACAGTATAAAAGGAGTTACCGCACATGAACCAATCTATCCTGCAATATGTCGAGCCAATTTTTCGTTTTTGCTTAAAACGGCTAAATTCCCGTGCCGATGCAGAAGACCTGTCACAAGAAATTTTGATGCATCTTTTGCAAAGCATAACAGACAAGGACATCGCCAACCTAAACGCATATGTTTGGCGTATTGCGCACAACCGTTACGCCCGTTTTATTGGGAAGAAAAACGGCAGCCCGATTGTGCTGTACGGTTTTGACCGATTTCCGGAAATCGCAGAAACCGAACCGGGCGACGAAATGCCGGAGCTAAAGCAAGCGGCGTTTAATGCATTGCACACGCTCAGTGCTATGTATCGGGATATTGTGGTGGATTATTATGTACGGCAGCTGGATACAAAGCAAATCTCCCATCGGTATGGTGTTTCAATAGAAACCGTAAAATGGCGGCTGCACGCCGGCAGAGAAAAAATGCGGGAAAGGATGACACACATGGAAAAGAACTACGAACACATCAAAATGCATGTTATGTG
>Ga0131853_10004385_pt1 | contig 25308 bp, 9 predicted proteins | sample TergutLab28metaG_FD_92764 | JGI IMG/M metagenome (GOLD analysis project Ga0131853, IMG submission 92764) | Labiotermes labralis P1 segment gut microbial communities from Petit-Saut dam, French Guiana - Lab288 P1 (version 2) (version 2) | ecosystem: Host-associated > Arthropoda: Insects >... | reverse complement strand
GACGCTTGTGAGTGCGGTAATGAACCTTCGGGTTCCGTGAAATGCGGGGAATTTCTTGACTAGCTGCAAACCAGTTAGCTTCTCAAGAAGGACTCTGCACCATGGAGTAAGTAAGTATGTGTTGTACTGTAGTTGTCAATCCAACACAACCCTACAGTACCTCCATACTTCTTTCTTGCTATCAGTCATGAACTGTGCTGTTTCATATTGCAGTTTCCAAAATTAAAGAACAATGATCACATGCAGTGGTGTTGTGATATTGTTTAGCACATCTAAGAAAGTAGACTCAATGTTATTGAAAACCTCTCATGAGTCATGCTTTGGACATACTATCTGTGTACCAACAGCTGAATATGTCTTCTCTCTTTGAACTTGCCTAGTAAAATAAAATGTACAGGATGTACTATTTAACTCAAAAGGTATGCAAGATCCAGAACTTCTTTTTAAAGTGACTTGTAAAATGTTTAATATTTCCAACTTTTACAACAGGCAATTAGTTTACCCTCCAAAAAGGGTACAGTTTCATTCATATTCTCGAAAAATATTTCAAAATTCATCTGACTCTTTGTGTTCTTGGTCCTTACTTAATATGTAAATAGTTATTATTTTATGTAAAATAACTATGCACCCTACGATAGAATAAACCAGAGGCAAGAATATGATTAAAAGACACATTTACTTTGAGTACTGTGCTGAAGAGCAGTGAACTGTCTTCCTGTATCTCCATATTTTCACTCACACTGTGATACACAAGAAGCATTTTGTGAAACACTAACCTGAAAAACCAACATTTGAACATTTTGCTAAGTTTTACTACCACATTTAAATTCCTATTGTGTCACCAGAGCTCAGCATACATCACAGCCAAAAGATGACTCCAATATATGGTTTGAAAGTGCAACAAATTCAGGTATTTGTGAATAATGTAAAACTGCTTGCATAAAGGAAAAAAAAAAAGATTATTAAATTTAGATGATTCCTGTAATTATTCTGGCAAATACCGCCTGTTTTTTTAAGGAATAGAGACCAAAGCTTTCGATACCCAATATTTACACCATGAGTGTTTGTTCTGGAGTTTTTAGTGCAGAACGATAACTCGTAGAGTAAACATCAGATATCAAAGCCGTGGGTGTCCACTCCAAAAAGAGGAGATTTCTAACACAGCAAGATGTTTGGAGACAGCCTTTTACATTCTAACATTTTATGTTTTAATAATTTACAAGTATTTTAATCTGAATAATTTTAGTGATACTGTACCTCAATTGACTGTTTTATAAGGCTAACATGTGTGTGTGTGTGTGTGTGTATTTCCCATGTCAATGTACTACACACTACTTATGTCTTTGTAATAGTGTGGCTTCCTGTTGATGGCTATAATACTTAGCTGATACATGTAGTACTGTAAAAATTGCTTTGTGCAATAGTTGAAAATAAAACTTATGCAGGCAGAAGTATAGTTCTGTACATTTTAATCTTTATATTTTTCAATAGAAAACTAGGAGGAAAAATATATTGCAATAAATTCCTGACTTCCCTGACTTCAGTCTGCTCTTCATTTTTTTGTGACTGGAATTTTGATTTCCAACAGTTTTCCCCAAATATTTGACCTGCTCCACATTTTCAAAGAATTTAGTGCCTATCTTTATGTTGGAACTTTGTCATATATAAGTGATTCTACCTCATGTTCAAAATACTGTGGAGATGTGCAAGCAGATCACCCTTTACTAACTTATCCACCTTTAGGCAGCAAACTAATCCCCATTAAAACTATTGACATTTACTTTTCAACCTATTTTATTTATCAAAGGGCAGGCTACAATCATCTGCCATGTGTCTGCTATTTAATATTTCATTAGTGAAAATGCCCATTTTATGAACAGACTCCTGTCTTGGCCATTACATGAAACTGACTAAATACCACCCTCTTCATGTTATGGTTGGCATGTAAAACTATCCAGTGCTTGTGCTGGCTAGCTGCAACTTGTAACTAGATGACTGATATGTCATATGATTTGTTTGCTTTTACAACTACAAGCAACGGCCATTAGAGAGTGCACTTTATGGTTACACAGTAATACTATGGAATCCTTTATTTACTAGTTTGTAGCAGATGTGTTGAAGCACTTCATACACAGGACATGGTCCAACACAAAGATATTCTGTAGTAACTAACGTTTCTGACTTGTTTTCGATCAGTACTCTTATTTTTTTATAGTACCCATATGAAGGACATGTGCAGTTGGGGTTCTTCTGAATTCATTCGTCACTTTTAATTGTACCACCACTGGACAGGAGACAGCAAAGCACAATCAAAAGTCACTAGGTTTTTGATCAATGACTTAGGATTCATGATTCAATTCCTGGTAAGAGCAAAGATTTTTCTATTCTCCAGTGTCTTCAGGCCGGTTATTGGGTGCACCCAGTTTCCTATTGCATTGGTATTAGGGCCTTTTTCAGCAGGAGTAAAGCAGTAGGAGCGTGAAGCTGGCCACTCACCTCTATCTATTGCCAAGGTTAAGGAAGAATGGAACGTTAATCGCGTGCAAAGTGGTCACTTCATCTTTACTACCATTTTAGTATAGAGCATAGCAAATATAGCTGACGGAACCATGTCACAGTGTACCGTCGGCTCAGGGGCTGCACGGTCTGGGGTTCGAATCCCGGTGGGGGAAAGAAATCTTTATCTTCTCCTAAACGTCCATATCGGCTCTGGAGCACACCCAACCTCCTATTCAATAAGTACAGGTTTTTCCCCCCTCTAATGCCGAGGTTAAGAATTAATGGAGCTATACTTCTACTCCCCCTTTACGCCTTCATGGTGTGGAGAGGAAAAACTACTTTCTTAGAGACGGCTCAGTGAATTGTTGTTAGGAAGATCGCAGTGAATAACTGAACGCGGTATATATTTCTTTCTTCCCACCCGCTATCGGATCTATACGGGTTGTGCCCGTAGTTCCGCAGAATCCCGCCGGAGTTCTCTGCATGCAGATTCATCTTGGCAGCCCGTCAAACGCCCGGGAGCTCGGCAAATCAGTGAGTGTTTTATAGTGCCAGAAATACGACATAACATTGCAGTGTGCCTGCGTATTTAGGACACCTGGGGTGAGTGCCCCACCTACTTTACAAAGTTTCTGAAGAAAAACAAAACATTTGTTGATTGTATCACACTGCTGTATTTCGTATTGATCTCTATGTAATCATAGTATTACATAATACAGATGTGTGATTATTTATATTTCATAAACATGAGGCAATAATCTGGAATAATTCGTTTCATTTTCAGTTGCACTTGTAGTTGAATGCCTTATGGGCAATTAGCGTACGTCCGTCTGAACCGGCGGCGACGTTGGTGAGCGGTCACATGAAATTCTGTGCTTCTTAGTCTCAGCGATTTCTCCTTCCGCACTGGAGGCCAGATAAATTGCCGTATGTATGTGTTATGAAGTGAATGTTTCATTGGTAGTTACAGAATTCTATGACATAAAAGTCTTGTGTTATGTACGTCACATTGAAATGTTCTATAAAACAGAGCTTTCTTGCCATTTGGTAATGTAAAAACTGTAACATAACTACGAACGAGTACAACTGTAAAAAGCAATGCGAATATATTCTAAATTTATAACATGTGGAAAATAAGTTTTGTGTTGGCTCAGTCAGAAAAAAGGTCATGCAATGGGAAATACATTTTTGCCTTTGGGTACGTACTCTTAATTTGTTATTGACTAATTACAGCAATTATTGCGAGGGAAATTATCAGTTGCGGTTTGAGGTTCTTAGGGCAGTGGTTATTAAGTTTCCTGTCTTGTAGGATGTAATGCTGTTTTGTGTCGTATTTCGTGTTCAACTTTTGGTGTGTCCTGAAGATGGAAAGCAGCAATTTCTCCGAAACGAGCCACCAGACTACACTACGTCACGTCACAGAAGACAGCACTATTTAGAATCCATCTATTTTGACGAGAGAAATATTTCTGTTACGTGTATATTTCTTTGGTGCTTCTCTTTACATTTCTCATCACATGAGACCTTTTTTTTTGGGGGGGGGGCAATATTTGATACCCAACAACAGCATTTGTGATGGAGGTTCCTGTTTTCCCTCAGCGTAAGTTTACCACTCACGTACATTTACTTAGGTGATTGACAACGCGTAGGGGTGTTGTGTGTAAAATGCCCCCCCCTACCCGGGAAAAGACGTCCATTTGCTGTTATTTGGTTACCGGTGCTGCAGTCGCCCGGGCTTGGAACCTTGTACACGTGCATTAGTACACTGAGATCAGACACGTAAAGTGGTTGTGCTTTTACGAAGGAAAAATTAGTGACTAAAACTTCTTTTCAATGCCGGTCTATGAGGTATGTACATCGTATTTTTCAGATTTTCATTTAGAACGTAATTAAAGTAATGAGTGGCATGATTATGGAGAAAAGAGCAGACAGTGGGCTAAAACAATAAGTGGTCAAGTACATAAAATAGAATTTATTCATTAGATTCTTTTAACTGTGTTCCATTTCTTTAATAGTAAATATAGGGTTACTCAATTATTACACCAACCACTGCACATACATAAAATTTATAAAATTTACACATTAAAACATTAAAACGCTCCGAAATGTTTCGGTCCTAGGACCATCATCAGGGAGCCATATCATCCTTGCTAAAGTCACACTATAAAAAGTCACATTAATTTCGCTGTTCCGTTTGGGTATTGCGGCAGCATGCTGCCGCAATACCCAACTAGGACCGAAACATGTTGGAGCTTTTTAATGTTTTAATGTGTAAATTTCATAAATTTTATATATGTGCAATGGTTGGTATAATAATTGAGTAACTCGACAACATACACGGTGTTAAAATGAAAATAGTAAATATAGGGGTTCGTTTTATCTTGGTTCTTGTGTAAAACAGCACATTTGGTAAGGTTTCAGAATATCTCAAATTTCAGATGAAGAAAATTTTTTAAGAACGTATTGAAAACTATGCGACTTTGCGTAATCATCCCCGCGAATTCTACTGTTTATGTTATAAAAGCATTCAAAGGGTAGTTATATGATATTGTGCCATAGAGGGGCCGTTTTACACGCAATTCCACTACAACTTTAACTCACCATCCACACGCTGTTGCGGCATGATGGTAAATTAGCGATAGCTTAGTTCTATATATTTTATGTCAAGGTAGCAAAGCTGCCCTTAGAAAGGAAGTAATTCAGCAGTGACGATGTTCTTTAGTTTAGTGACGGATATTCGGGAGGTTCGACGATTCACAAAAAGAGGCGCGCAACGAAATGACCTGCCGTCTTGCCGCAGTCCGACCCCCAACATCGAAATTTAAAAACAAAATTTTCGTAGACAAAATTTGATCAAAATATTGCGTGGTTCAAACTTCAGCCCACATCAGCTACTGAAATCGGCTGATGACTATTATAGTTGAATTTTGAAAATTAAAATAAAAAACTTATTAAGCCTTACACGAAATTAGAAAACCAAGAAAATACAACTCGTGATTTAAATTGAGTTCAGTCATAGAACAAGTAGTTATCGCCTATATGTACATACATGTACATAAATGCACTTGCAAACAGTGTTATGTTATACATATGATATGATTTTTAAAACATAGATTTAAAATCAAACATAAAATATACATAGAGCCTCCGGGTCCGCCTCCACCCCTCCTGATTTAAAAATTTTGGGTGCCCACCTGTATAAATCTTATCTCTGTTTCGAATGAAATGTGACTCGGTGAACTTCGTGGGCGCACTTCTTGATATGTATTAGCTGTTCATTTAGTTCCTAGGCTGTCTAAAGACAGGTTCATAGATTCTTCCACAACGAGTTCTCCACAGAGTGAAATCTATAGCTTCCTCTTTAACTTTCAACTATCCTCTCTTTTCCCTACGGTCATCCAGTAGCTGCTTGCGTCTTCTTCTTCTTCTTCTTCATCTACCTGTCACATCTATCCTTCCTGCTATCTTTCCTTGAATAACGTGATTTAGAAGGCAGTTCCTATGCAAAATAGGACCAATCAAGATAGCTCCCCTTCTTCACATTCTATGTAGGATATTAGTTTCTTCCTCGACTCTATGGAATGTTTCCTTATTTCTCATACGATAGGCCCAACTGATCTTCTCCATCTTTCTCCAGCACCAAATTTCAAAGTTTTACAGGTATTTCTCATCTATTTTACGAAGTGTCCAAGTTTAAACACTTTACAAAACTATGCTCCAAATGTAGCACTTTACTAGTTTTTTCCGTAAATATAAGTCCAATTTTCTGGTAAAAAGAACCTTCTATTTTCAATGCTGCTTCCGCGAATTGCAATCCTGGCTTTAATGTCACGTGTTCTTCTTACATTCTCTGTTATCATGCTACCCAAATAGTTAAAGTATTCCACATTCTGTGGTTAGACTTGATCTCTTATATTAAGTGCTGGAGACAGCTGCCTTGAGATTCTCATTACCGTACCTCTTTCCACATTCAGTTCCATTTCGTAGCATTTTTAATTTCCATTAGTCTATCGATTATGTCTTGTAGTACCGTTTCTTCCTTGGCCATTAGCTCAAGACCATCTGTGTATTCCACAGCGCGAATTACTTTTACTCCTAATTTGAAGTATCCGAAACCTTTCAAGAGTTTCCTTGGTAACGTGTTCGCTGTGTAGGATGAATAGGATCGATGACAAACAGCATTCTTGTCTAGCTCCTGTTCCAGTACACAACTGTTGTCTTCTCTTTGTCCAGACGTAATTTAACATTCTGATCTCTGCACAGTTTCTGATTAATCTGCTTTCTTGTCAGTCGATGCCAACTTCGTTTAGGATCTGCATTTATTTGGTTCAGTTTACGCGACCGTCTGCCAGTCTGTGGAGCAATCACACAATTCTTCATCTGTACCACTAGTTCCTTTCCCTCTTCTAAATCCAAAATGATCTCCTCCAAGTAAGTCCACAATTGTCCTTTCAAACCTTCTTCTCAATACGCTCGCTACTCTTTTTCTACATGTACGATGACTCTGACTGTGCGATTACCAATGCATTTTGTAGCTTTTGTCTTCATCATTAAGGTAAGCAATGTAACTTAATGGAATGCTTGGGACACTCTCCAGTTTCATATTTGGTGTTGATCAATTGTGTCATTTGTTGGAGACCATCTTCTCCCAATAATCGGAATACATTTCCAGGTACAACTTTATATTCTGAAGCCTTCTTTTCCCTCATGTATTTGATAGCTATTTTCACTTCACTTTGCTAAACAATAGGGTCTCTCTCATCTGCATCTACTTTCTCTTCGTGGCCGAATTCTGGTTTTCTGGTCGACAAGCTCGATCGTAGATCTCTGTAATATAATTCTTCCAAATTTTCAGTACTTATTTCTGATTTGCTATTATATTCCCTTACGAGTCTTAGATGCCAATATTTTAAATTCCATGATTTTATTTCCAACCTAAGTCTTTGTCTTCAAGTACATTAGATCATAATTTCCCGTTTTTTGAAATTCCATGATCTCGTTAAATATTCTGAAGATTTCTTGGTCTGTGGGGCTTTTCAATTCGTTCCTCAGTCTTTTGTAGCTCTTTCCTTTTTCTTTGTTGATATTCTTCCATTTTCTCAGTTCATCCATGTTAATTATAACTTCTGTGTAATCCGATGCTTTCTTGCTTTCATGTCGGCTTTCTCTCCCAAACCATTCATATTATCTAATAAACATTTCTTGATATTTTTACACTGCACTTCCATATTCCCATTTTCCCATTCGATTGCACAGATAGAGTTTTTCTTCTAGAATATATTGCACTTTCTGATGTTGAGCAATAAAGGTAAAACAATCCCTCTACAGAACTGAACTGGCCCTGAAGCCTCCAGAGACTGAGACTCCCAGAATTTCTAGACAGTCGGCACACGAAGGCGACAAAGTTGTGAGCCCTAAGCACCGGCCGCCTTTATCCCTATTAGAGGTTGAGTTGACCCCAGAGCCATAGTGCGGTCGGAAGGATTACATCATTGAAAAATACCAATGATCCCATTGGGTATCGAGCCCGCGACCTTCCGGCTTGTAGCACAGTGCGTTGAGCACACAACTTTTCCAAATACCATCTTTGATTTCCCTTTCGGAACCATATGATTTTCGTCCAGCTAGTGAAGGTCTTTGCAACCAGCAATCTGTGGTGAAAATCAATATCTGCTCCTGGCAGTGAATGCACAACCTTCATCCTGTTTCTGAATCGATATTTCATAAATATATAGTTCCACTGACATCGGTTTCGATCTCCTGGTGTTCTGTAGGTGTAGAATTTTCTCTTAGGTTTCTCAAACCATTTGCTGATGGTAACAAGCCCATTTATTTCACAAAAGTTGTCCTCTCTGAATCCTCCTTACCAGTACATGTGGTACAACTGGGTTTCGATATGATTTGTCTCCAAACACACTCTTCCAGTCCTTTATTGCAACTGTGCTAGTTTCGCGTTTTCCATCCTCTTCAAGAATTTCTTCGATTATGTGTCATAAAATGTTTCCACCCCATCCATTTCATAATCTGATGCTTACACTATCAAATACTACCGGCTCTGCTTCTAGCTTAAGAACAATAATTCTTTTATTACACACCATTCTCTTACCAACATTTTCGCCCTGCTTTTACTCTCCAGTATTGCTACCACTCTTTCAACCCTTCTACCTCCGGAACGTAAACTGTATAATCGCCACTTCATATTTCACCTTGCTCTTGCCTCCGCACTTAACTGACACCTAGAACAGACACTGTGTTCTTCTGTATCTCTTGTTGCAAATTCTCTAATTTGCCTCCCTGATTCAAAGTCCTTACATTCCATGTTCTATTCTCTTAACTGTGATGTTCATTTTGCTTCTGTTTGTAGTCCTTCTTGCTCTAAATCTTTTTGCGTGGCGTTTCCTTTAGAAAGACTCCCCACCTCGGATATCCGAATGGCGGAGTAGTCTACCTCTAGAGGAAGTATCTCGCATTTTTTTCTCTATATTTGGAAAGAGACTACGCAAGAAAAGTAACAATGTAGTTGTTTTTCCATTTGCTTTCCATATTGCAGTACAGCAGGCGTTCAAACCCCTCTGGCCACGCCTGTTGATATAGGCCATGAACCGTCTCGAGTTTCGTTTTTTCTGTGCTCCAAGTCGCTTCTCATGTGGCTGATTCCGGCATCAAAGGAACTTGCACTTGATTTCCCTTCTCCTTAGCACCTCTCTTCATCTGGTTCCTACCCTTTTGATCTGTCTGACTTGGCACACTCTACTCGTAGCAATGCTACCACCAGCTTAGCTCGCAGACTACGGGCACTAACAAACCCTTCCCACGGCAAAATATTAGCTATACCGAAAATAATAATCCTTTTATTTTGAATACTTTAACGTTTGCGGAACAAAATAACACTTCTTGGTCTGAGGTCTTCACAGCATTGCAGACTACATTCTTCTGCTTTATGGCGCCGTATTGATTGGTAAGTTTTACCAACGTTTAGAAAAGCTTCTTGTCTTCATCTTCAGAGAAGCTGAAGATAATAATTTGCTGTAAGATTCGGGTCCCGGAAATGCATTGTGTTCCTCTCTGGAATAGAATGTTCTGCCATAGCTGAGGACACGTTCCTATGTAACTGTAATCGCAGTAACTTATTTTCTCCGGGTTTTCCAGTTTTCCTTAACATTAATTTTTCGCAATCGCCAGCATTATCAGCAAAGAATCATGTTGCATTATTATGTTTATTTGATAAAACAGAAGCAGAATAACTCCTCTTTTTCTGCATGTGCGTTGTAATTAGTTTTGCTTTATTAGACTTGTACATGCAAGAAATGAACATTAGTGTAAATGAATTTAAAAAGAATTTGTATATTTTTTGTTACTACAAATTCGCGTAGGTTAATTTTTTACTGTTTCTTCACATCCTTCCACCCACCCTGACTAGTTGCGTGGGCAAAAGGGCAAACGTGCCGCATGCTGTGGGTGTGCGGTAGAGCATATGCGGCCCTAGCCTTTGCCTTGCAAAATAAAATAAGTTACAGTCCAAATTTTCTGGTTGTCGGTGAGAACATAATTAGTTAGTGCAGAGGCCAGCTTCTTGTCATTCTTCACAGCAGAGCTCTCGGTATAAGACAATAAATTAAAACAACGTTAAAAGCTTCGTGTCTTTAGGAAATGAATAATGTGAAGGTGTGCAAAAATTCTAGCCCATGGTTCTCTTAGCAATTCTCTTTTTGACAACTCTCAATTCTAGTATTCCATTTCATTAAAGTCTGTGTTGTTGATTCATTATCTTAGTCTTGTTGTTCTCTTTCCATCAGTGTACGCAGAAACATTCTTTCCTCGCTTGATGTTTCCCTACCTAAGCCACAAGCCATCTAGTTTATTTAGAAACTTGAGGTTTGTTTGACCGTGCATCTTCCTCATGAAATAAAGTGAATACCAACTTGATACAACCAGGTAAATTTATTGATGTATTCTTAGCTCGACATGTTTCGGGTACATACGCCCATCGTCAGGAGCATTAGATGTTGAGTTGCAGCATGTGGTTTTCTGCACCGAATTTTTTGGATGGGTGGTCTTGAGAGCCGCTGCATAGGTCATGTGTACGGTGCGGATGGTGCCGTGTACCCATCCAAAAACTCGGTGCAGAAAACCATATGCTGCAACTCAACATCTAATGCTCTTGATGATGGGCGTATGTACCCGAAACATGTCAAGCTAGGAATATATCAATCAAATTACCTAGTTGTATCAAGTTGGTGTTCACTTTATTTCATAGTTTATTTAGCTTCAAAGAAAACTCCAGAAATGAACACAGCTGATGTGTCACAACCAAAATCAACGTTTGTCAATGCAAACAAGCAAGAAATATTCTGTTTTTCATAAATTGTCTGTGTTTCCCAAGAAGTCCTGCATGGTGTTGGTCTCAACAAGCACCGTCGTCAATGTTGTTCCTTAATTGTGTCAGTCACCCATGGCGTGAATATGTTAAAACCATAGTTGACCTTCACACGCCCCATGTGGAAAATCTGAGAATTAATTTCGGCTTCAAATTCCGTCATCGCCGTTCATTGACTGAGTTTCAGGAGAAGCTGATAGCAGTGTGTAACTGACAGTTTGTTTGGTGTCGAGAATGGTGCTGAAAATTACAACGACACGATTGTTTGAAGGGAAAATGTACCGAACTATTTTCTTTCGTTTAGATGCACTGAATCTGCTTTCATAGACTAAACACACTGCAGCTTTTTAGCATCTCTATTGATGTCACATCGAAGCTTTGTTAAAACAGAACTATGACTGCCTAATTTTCTGCCCGTTGCGAAGAATGCACACTGCGCCACATCTGCATTACGTGTTCAGTAATTAGCGTTCAGGTCACCACCTGGCACCTGACAGCTGATGACTCGGACAAAACGTAACTAGCGAAATTTGAGTCCGGCGTAAGAAAATAAAATTTTAGCCACGCACACTTACATAGCAGTTAAATTATCCTGACCACTGGATGATCGAAGGCAGTTCTTCATTATTTTAAGCTCCTCGGAACTTTTTCTCAAGAAATCACAGACATCGACAAAGTTAAATAATAGAAAAGCAGTTTATAAGTCTGGACAATCTTCAGTCAAAATTTATTCATGAATATACTGAATATATTCTCAACTATTTGCAGATGAATGCTCTGTTTATTTCTGCAGGGACGCCGACCGTTCTTCAGGACGATGTTGACGGTCTTGGCCCTAGTTTTGCTCGTCCTACATGCCTCTAGTTCGAACCCCGACATATTTACCACGAGTTGTGACTTTGAGGCATCCTGTGCCTGGCAGTGGAATGACACCATCCAGCACGGCTTTCGACTGGTCACTGGGCAGGAGGTGGGTCAGCCCTCCAGCGATGCCAGCAACAACACACATGGTGAGTATGGTAGTGCAGTTAATTAAATCCATGTTGTATCCGGGTTGTTCTCGGCTCACCTTTGGAGCCCCAGCTGCTGAGGAAATTTATGGGAAGCGTAAGGGAGCATTCGCGGATGTAATACATTTTATCGCTGCTGCGAAAACGAGTGGTGAACTGCTGGTCGCCAATTGTTGTTTGGGCCCGTGTGTGCGATCATAGCGGTCGCATATTTCTGTTAACTAGTGTCACATATAGAGGGCTGTGCTCCTGCCATGCCACCACAGTGTTGTGTCGTGTTAATTCACGCTAACGGACTGTGCCGTTGAGGTGTCCCGGCGGTGTTGTGTCCTACATGAAATTCCGCATGGTGGCCAGAAAATTCCGAACTGCTAATCCATTGAGCATGGAGACCGTAAGCTTCATTTTCACCTCCGATTAATATTCAACGAGTTATGGTCGAGATGAGCAAAAAATGCACGTAGGTCTTCGTGAGAATGATTTCGTCTTCAACACTAAATTTCATGACAATCTATTCAGACGTATGTGATATATTTACACGCCTTTTTAATCACCATAAGTCACTCTCTTTCCTGAAAGCGAATCTGAAGAAACAGCAACTACTCCTCGAAAAGCCATTGGGATGCCTGGCCGTTTCTGGTTTCACTCCCACGTAATGCTTGTCTGTGGCAAGGGTGGAGCCTTGCCCATATCCATTTGCATTCTTCAGCTGAAGTAAATAAAGCCGTTGCATTATTTTTGTTATAACACATAGACGCATGACGTCAGTAAGCGTTTGTATAGTGAAAATAATATTGTGCAGCTTGTTTCTTACATTTTGCGCGAATTTCTCGTGCTATCCCTTTCCAACACTTGCCTTTTAACAAATCGTTGTCAAAATCCTCGTACTGTAAACTTTACCAGCACTCAGGCTCGTGAACCAAAATAGCTTCTCTTCATCCATGACAGACGTAATTTAGTTTGATAAACACCGTCTGCAGTTCAATTCATTATTGATAAGCATTCTGATAACAACCTCCGTGAAAGTCCGCGTGGTAGTCGGAAGAAACCAAAATTGGTGTCCTCTTTCAGGTAGCCGTATTTCAATTCACACGTGTAGTACTGTGCCGCGGCTGTGCTGTGACCTTGAGAACTCACTTTCAAAGCGGTCCATGGTACTGTACCATGGACGGAGCGTGGTAGGAACACGGCAGAGGAACAGCTCTGCACGTGTGAAACGAATGTGGTCTCACTGCGTAATTCAAATGGGAACGACACAGTCTAAATCTTTAGTAATAATACATGGTCGGGGCACTGCAGGGCACATCCTTGGGTGTGTGCATATATGTGTGTGTGTGTGTGTGAATTAGCCTAAATTTTCTTTTTAAATTGCCAGTAGCCTGTAATAAACCCATTCAAGGAGAGGACGTGTTTTGTACTGTACACTGCTTGGGACCCTTACTTTTCGGACTGTGTACACACACACACACACACACACACACACACACATATATATATATATATATATATATAAAATTTAGGCGTCACCAGCCTTTCTTGTTTTAAATCGAATATATTTTTATATTTAGACTAACACATCCAACAAGACTACTGTATAATGTTTATATTTACTACAAAACCCTTTGGCTGATTTTTATTGTCATCATCAGGTATTTGCACAGTTTACATCAAAGAGAAAACATGTAAGGCAGAGGTCTCTCTGTACAGGCAATGAAGTCCATAATCGGTATTAAAATGTTATCCCAAATAGTGTAATAATATGCAAATAAGTTAAAAATTAAAAATTAGATACAAAAAATATGTGTGCTGAGTCCTTTCTTTGTATCTTCATATTGTTCAGAGCGCACTATAGATCGGAGAGGATCTGTCTTGCGGTTTTTACTGGATAAAATCACGTGACTACTTTTATGAACACAACCTTTGGCATAGTGTACAGCTTTGAACATAACGAGAATTAAATAAATCAATTTGGTGTTAACCTAACTGGCACAAATATAAATTAATTTATGTTGTATATAATGTCCAATATTTATTTTTAATTTATTATTGTGTATGACGCGGTAGTCTCATTATTAATTTCCCTGCTACTCATATTTCCTAAAATGGCATTACGTCTAGAGCTCGATTGTCGAATTTAATTAAAATCAGTTAAATACAATGTAAATTAAAGGCAGAAGTTATGCTATCAAGTAAAAGGCTGCTGTCACCAAATGGATTTCCACGAAACTCATAATTCTTACCACCTTTATGTATAGATGTTGAGTATAGAATGACACGTAAATCGGAGGAGAAATGTGGAGACTTTGGGTTGAATTTCTTTTAGGACTGTAAGAGAGTGTGGTTTTTACTACGCGTGTTTTCATGTAACTCACCTTTTTTGACAGTGACAACAGTGGCGCGGTTTGCAGCGCCTCGTCATTTCGCTCGGAAGATTTGCGCGTGCAGGGTTGTCGCATACCTAGCAGGGTTCAAATCCATGGCAGTCAATTATGATAGACCAGTGTCCAAGACAGCTATTACAGTAATGCAGTTTTATAGTACTGATTATTTAAGTGCTTCATAGATGTTATCAGAATGAACAGAAATTATTTTTCCAAAATCAAAATATGGAAATTTCGGATAGGCATGCAGTTTATAACCCAAAGTTATGTACGACATTCACAATTGCTCATCGGCATTACGTACAGATCATCTACAGCGGCTTTAACCAAGGCGGACGAGAAATGTGGAAAATGCAATAAAAAATTTGTTTACTCCCTTATGTTAAGTACAGTTTTCACTGTGCTCACTATCCCGCAACCCATAATTAATTAACGGCATTAGGTATATATCACAAATTTATCACCAATTCCAGGTTCTACCTAAAACGATTAAAAAGTGAGAAGAGAAACGGTATAGAGTCATTTACGCCGTCTGTCCGTCCGACAGTCTGATCTCCGTTCAGTTCCTAACTGTTCGTCTGTCCGTTATGGAATGTATTAGAAACTAATAATGCTAGCCGAAATGTAAATATAACGTTTTTTCTTTTTAGAAACGAAAACTCGGATAATATGTTCCTGTTGCATATGGGGTAAAACCAAAGAAGGCTCCGTTGCTAGTAAACCGAGAGGGAGGGGGGAACGTTGTCAGGATATGCGGAAAACCCGCACACACGATTCCATTTTCTCTTTAGGAAAACTGAGTTCTGGATTATAGAGCCGATGTGACGATATGGAGAAGCACAAATCTTCTCTGACTATACCAGGTACATCTGTAAAACAATTTTGAAAAAAATATCTACTAGGTTCAGTAAGTCTGTCATTCCGTCCCTCCGCATGGAACGACTCGGATCGCAATTGACGGATTTTCATAAGATTTTGTCATCATCATCATCATATATCTGTCATCGAGTTGGGCTACTTGTTGACCCATTCCGGTCTCACGTATCCAGAAGTCTCTTGAAATGTCTACCATGATTCCTTCTGCCAGTTGGGGAGTAGTGTTTAAAATTTTGTAAATGGGATTTTTAATAAAATCTTTAGATCAAATTTTTAAGCTAGGGTAAAATCGTACATAAATAACAGACTGTTTACTTGAAGAAATGCGTACATTTCATGTCCGGCTGTTACTAAAGTTTATGTATGTGTGTCAATGGAATGTGGCGCTTGTTAGACCGCCAAATTTATGAATCGACGTCAACGAAGGACATAAAAAGTTTTATGGAGAATCAGTAGTAAAAATGTTGTTTAATATACGCTCTAATTTGTTAAAAAATTTACATATCCTAAGCGCTCTTCCTTTTGAGTAATGCATTCTGCAATCGTGTTCGGCAAGTAATCGTCACTGTTCGCACAAGAAACCTCTCAGTGGTCTTAATATCTCGGTTGTGCTCTTTCCAATTCCCGAACTTGTAAGGTTTGATCGCGTATGCTCTGGCTTTCAAGTGTCCCTTGAGAAAGTATTCGGACGCAGGGAGATCAGGAGACCTGACAGATCAGACGATGCAACCTTACACGTGAAATGATACGGCAGAGAAACGTGGCTATCAAGCCATCCATTGATTTATGTGCTATGAGTGCTATGGCTTCGTCTTCCTAAAAATCAGAACTGACCACCGACGTCGTCAGCATCCATTTCTAACGTTTCCAGCTTTGTTCTGTATCCCGCTGAATTTGCAGTTTTTGTGCAGTTTTCTTTTCCAAAGTAGTAAGTTGCAGCACTTTCAAAGTCGACATTCCACTCCAAGCTGTGACTTTCAAATTATTTAGAGGCTTTTCGAGAACCTCACATGGTTGTTCATCACTCCAGTATCGGTAAATTTGTTCGTTACTATACCCGGAGTGTGTAAGGTTTCCTCGTCAGACCTAACCAGTCTGTCAAGAACACACCAATCAGCATCCAAAATATCCACCTGCCGCTCGCAGAGCGTCAATGGGGCGATCTTGTCCGCTTCCAGCCGTCCTTGTGCAATTTGAAATTTTGTGCGTGAAAATTAAAGTAATCCTAAAGAATCCGGTGCACCCTTGTGTCCGAAGCTTTCAAGGAAACAGACTGATTTCTGCCAAAGCGAGTATGACTTCAAATCACGGCGTCCCTGACCTTGTCAAATGCCTTTCGAATCTCGGCCGAGTTACCTTTAATAATGAGGGAAGCTGTCATTGAATTTTATCATTCGCAGCAAAATAATTCCGAGACAGACATATTGAGACAGGATATGGTGGCGTCTTCCTAGGCGTTTACAGTTCACCATTCTTGATACTTATTTTGTTGGCACATTGTTGTTAATTAAACTATTAAACCTGGGTATTGGTTGGAACGTCCAGAGAGACGAGCAGTGTTGAAGGAACTGAAATCCGTGACCTGCTGTCTCTTGCTCGCTGACGTGTAATGTGCATGCGAACGTACGTTGATTATTTTTAGCTGTACCGGCTGGCCAGATTTCAAGGAAACGATATTAACGAACAGAATGAAAAATCAAAGCGAAACTAGTCCTCTGAACTGCCTAACGATATTGCTGGAATAACAACAGAAAAGTAAACCCCCATAATTGTTCTGAAATTCCCCCGACCCGAGATTCGAATTCGGGACAGTAGTGTCTTTCAGCCCAAAGAAGCGGAGATGAAGCGGTAGTACTATCTTGTATGTTTTCTTCGGAAATTTGAAGAAGAATGGGGGAATCCTCAGCCAAGCCAGACCGAAATTCAGACGGAGTTCAAAACCGTAATGAACCTGAAATCCACAAGAGGCTCCACAAACTTCTTCTTAGGTGTCACAACTAACCTCTCTGAGTGGAGACAGCTGAGTGTATAATTACCGGTATTGAGTTGAACGACTGGACTGCCATTTCCGTCAGTGATGCGGGCTTTTCTTTCACAACCACAGCATCAAGATCTGCCGTTGGACCTATCCGAATGGGCAGAAAAGAAAAAGAAGAAGAAACAAAAAATGATGTTATTAGTATTATTATTATTATTCTGCGACACACAAAGAATCTACTCTTCGGCTAGCTGCGTACAATAATCAAAATCGATCAGCAGAGACATAGACATATTTAGAAAAACTGTTAGTGTTTTTAAACAGAGTTTCTTCTACTGACTCCACCTGCTTGGGAAATACCGGATGTTCTTTTTTATTTGAATTTTTGAACTTGTTACTGTTGGGAGTGTTGAGTCTTTAATGGCGCTTTACTTGGGCCTTTTATTATGTCTTTTTTTCTTTACCCGCAGGGTTTTGGTTTGTGTTCTTGTCGTTATACCTCTGTCTTTGTGTATTGTGTAACACTTCCAAATTGTAGCTATGTTAACTGGGAGAAATTGAGGCTGTTACGAAATGTAGATTAATGTACAATGTTGAACGAAGTTTTGTATGAACACAAAAAATTGGCAGTAATTAATCTTCATAGCCAACTGCCCGAGAACCTCAAATCACGTCAAATAATGTTTCAGAATTCGACTTAAAAACGAGAGAGCAGCTGCTTTATATCACGAAGTTTTCGTGTTTAGCAGATATCTTGCTAGCCGAGATGAACATAATCAACATATGTGTGTGTGTCAATGGATTACATGTATTCGGCAACGCAAACATGGTGAAATCGTGACGTTATTGTTCGATATATTTACAGATAACAACAAGAATATGCAAAAGTGGAAAGTAAAAATTATGTCAAAATGGTTTCGGAGTGTGTATTTTTACTTATATCGTTCAGATGATTGAGTGACGGTAAGATGAGCGAGTCTTAGAGCGTGCACAGAAGAATGACGGAACACATCAATAATTCTGGTTGTTGAATGTCAGGGTGGGTAGGAAAGTAACGCAAGTACCGATCTCAAGAGAGGCAGGTAGAAGTTGCTTCGTATATGGTTCAGCGGAGGTCCCATCTTAACTAGCTGATAGCAACTTGAAGTGCTTCCCACGCATCAGGCGCCACGTTGCAAACTCCGAGCGGCAGCTGCTTCTGGTGGATCAATTTCCTCCCGTCGCTAGGCAACGCGTACTTTGTCCATAATGCATGAGCTGACACCGGGCAGATGGCACCACCCAGGCTCCCTCGGTACGCCATCCGTAATACTGGTAGCGAAACTGCTCACATTCTGTCCGCCCCCCCCACCCCCCCCCGGGCCCCCCCCCCCAACCTCTGTGGCGACACCTCTCCCTCTTTCCCCCCCCCCCCCCCCCGCCCCAGTTATTCAGCCGTACATACTTCTCTTGCATCTACAAAATTAAAATTCGTGCAATTCTACTCGCGTTTCTCTAAGATCCTTTCTAATATTTAGCGCGCGTGCGTGCGCGCCCACGCACGCACGTACACACACACACATTAACTTATGTACAAATGCATATAATCATACATACATACATACTTACTTACATACGTGCGTACATACATACATACAGACATACGTACATACATACATACAAACATAGTCATTTAAAGAAGAACCAACTTGATGCACTATTTATCCTCGGTATATTTCTTCAATCAACCTCTACATGTTTCGGGCGTATCTATAGCCCATCATCAGGAGATACACCGTATGGATACAACAATTGGTACTTATTGTTCTTTTTAGATAACTGTCTGTTGTTCTGGCTGGGTTGAAACCTCCTGATGATGGGCTATAGATACGCCCGAAACATGTAGGGGTGTTTGGTGAAATATGCTGAAGATAAATTGTGCATCAAGTTGGCTTTTCTTAAATGAATATATCGAGATGCACGCTCAACAAAACGTAAAAAATTCATATGTACGTACGTACAGACGGACGTACATAGTCTACACGCCAATACACACACAAAGCTACATACATACAGTACATATACAGAATACATTTGAAGAGTACTGTTTATGCATTTATATTGCAGTATACATGTTACATTTTACTCTCATCCCATCATTCTTGATTTTGTTACTCTGATACAGTGTTAGTAAGTTTAATTCGTGACGATCCAAAATTGCATATTAGGTCACAATATTCGCTTCATTGTTCTTGATTGCAGCTACATACTCAGAGAACAAGCTGCAGAGTGTTCTTATTCTTATAATAAAACCAACGAGATGAGCTAATATCTCAAATTTATTTTTAGATTATGAATTTACATGTTTCGGACGGTTTCTCCGTCCATCATCAGGAGTCAAGCACTGTACATACAGCTATAAGTATATGTCATACAGGTGTTGTTGACTACTTGCTAGCGGGGTCAGGATGGAACTCAGTTCCATCCTGACGATGCACGTTTCTCTGAATTTCAAATGGAGAGTGTATTTATGTACGTATAACGTAATATTACGGCGCGTTTACGAAACCATTGTTGCTATGGAATAGCAACAATGCGTCCTCCTTAGTACTGTTAGGGTACAGATTATTCCGTATTGCTCATACTTCCGTGCTTATCATAACAGCCTAATACAGTCTGACTTGCAAAGGCCGATTGTATGGAGATTTTATGTCGCTCTCAACAATATAAATGCACGTACGTCTTGCACTGTCGATACATAGAAAGATTTAGTTTGTACATTACAAATAACACATTTCCTTTAGCATCTTATGCAACATGTGCGGTGTCAGCAATGTTTTTATGACGATTTTATGTCGCCGGCAACCAGAAAACATACTTCCGATTGTCTTGTAAATTGCCCGAAATTTTTGTCCGATTTTAAACAAATTTGAATTTTCTTGACAATTTTTTTTTTTAATAAAATGTCCCAACATAAAATTTCACCAAAATCTTAGCAGTGGGAGCTGAGCTAATATATGCCGACAGATGGACGGACAGACATGACGAAGCTAAGAGGCAATTTTCGCGAGTATGCCTACGCTCGTAAAACCGAATCACAGAACATTCTTAGGCCTCTGTACAAGGTATGGAATCTAAATCAGTGACGTCTGTTCAATAGAGTTGTATTCATTCTGTGCCCAAATTAAAGGAAATTAACACATGCTGATTATAAAAAAATGTCTGCTTCGGCCCCTGTTCCATACCTCCTCCCAATTACTCAATTAGGTTTGATTAATTTTCGTATTGGATCCGGAGTTACATTTGTCAGACGAAGTGAAATTTGTTCACGTGTCTGATGATTTTATAACCCCGAAACCATATTAAGATAAAATTGATCTTACTGATTTTCTATAAAATGTTAATGGCGAAAACATTGATACATAAAAGGCTAATTTGGGGGGGGGGGGAACTTCTCCAAGCTACGGACTTGACAATCCGGGATTGCGACCCCAGAAAGGGACAAGAACTTTTCCTCTGTTACAGCACTCTGAGACCGGATGTGGACCGAAGTAGCCTCTCATTTAAGTGCAACAGGCCTTCTTCCCTTGAATTAAAACGGCCGCGACATTAGGTGTACCACTCACTTCAATCTAATGCCAAGGTCGAGAATGAGTGGAGCCATACTTCGGCTCCCCCAGTACGCCTTTATAACGTGACAAGAGACAAATTTATCTTTACTGTCATTCGAAATATTCTACGATATATATGGCAATTAGTTTTTGTCTTTTTCGCAAAGCAAGTAGGCGTGTTTAAGTGAATTCTTTAACTCGTGTACCGCAAAGTAATCCTTAATTTTGTCAACGTAAATTTATTAAACAGAAAATTGCAAATTATAAACTTCTCACTGTGCAGTTTCCTTGAGTTTCTCGCAGTTCAGCTGTCATTCTCCTCGACACTTCCCTCTTTCGGAATCTCCATCTTCTACTTTACGCAGCAATTTTGTAAATTCTGATATTTAGTTTTCTGATAGCACATGGGACTGTTTAGTTCTTCTTTAAAATTTTAAAATACTTTCTTTTATTTTGGGCCTCAATTTATCTGAGATTTAAATCTGAGTTGTATAATAGTATTGCGTTTCAATTTTGGAATCTGACTGTCGTGTGTCGCTTTATAGAGCATATCAGTGACATTATTCTCATGATTCACACTGTTTTAATCACAAAGCAGTTACACTACGTATTTCATTGGATTCACAATCAGATTTATCACGAATTGATAGAAAGCAGTATTTGAGTTCATTCGACGTAAAACCTCTAAAGGGAGCTGACTGTGCTACTGAACACTGCCTTGTGTTTGGAAAAGTTAGGGAAAAATTGTTGGCTAGGTAACAAGCGGCACAGATATTTGATCTCGAGAGATTCAACCTCAAGAAACTAAATGTGGTAGAAGTATGGGAATAGTATCAGACTAAAATCCTAAACAGTTTGCACTTTTAGAGAACTTACGTGATAGCAGAGACATAATCAGGGCTTTGGTAAACATTAAAGAAGTTATGAAGATCTCATCTACACAGAGTTTAGGTCTCTATGAACTGAATCAGCATAAACCGTGGTTTGATAAAGAATGTTCACAATTTTCGGGGAAACAGGCTAAAAAGTGCAATGGTTACAGGATCCGAACCAAAGTAATGTAAATATCTTAAACACTGTAAGACTTAAAGCTAGTAGACTTTTCAGGAACAAAAAGAAGGAAAATCTGAAAGCTAAAATTAAAGAACTTGAAACAAACAATAATAACAAAAATACCAGAGACGTGTAGAGGGGCATCATTGCCTTTAATAAGGGTTACTCTCCTGACACTAATACAGAAAAATATGATAAACGTGATCTGGTTTGCCCTCCACAATATTCTGGCTAACTGGAGGTATAATTTCTCTCATCTGTTGAAGGTAATTAGGATTAATGACTCTAGGCAGACTGTAGTGCATATAGCAGAGACTCTAGTGCCTGAGCCCATTGCATTAGGTGTTAGGATGGCTACTGAAAAGCAAAAAGACTCTAATCACCAGGTATTTAACAAGATCCAGTAGAAATCATTAAATCAGGAGTAGGAAAATTAGTTCTGAGATCTGTAAGCTTATAAAGTTTATTTGGAATAAGAAGGTATTACCTTAGCAGTACGAAGAGTCAATCATTGTACGCATTTATAAGAAGGGTGATAAAACAGCCTATAGTAATTACCGAGGCATATCACATTTATTGACTACAAGAAGACTCATTCAGAGCGACCGAGGCTTTGAGGCCCAAAATTTCGTAACGCTTGCACGGAATGAAGTGAAGCTAAGGTGTATGGATTCATGATGAATTGGATGACTTTACATCAAATGACAAAAGGGCTGCCGCCCTCTTCCAGACACACATGAACACGACGTTCCATGTTGCTCGCCGTTCACCACAGAACATCGTTCCCAGTGTTGGCGATCTCCAGTCGAATGTTGTTTTTCAAGGCTTCTATTTTGCGAGGTTTTTCCTGTAAACTCTTTCCTTTGGATAGCCCAAAAGAAACAAATTTTGAGATGACAAGTCTGGCAATCGAAGGGGCCGGAGATTAGGACATGGGTTGTTCCCACAGTATAGTGAAGTCGTAACTCGCGCCGTGAAATCGAGTGCTACACGGCGCTATCTGTTGAGGAGGCAGCAAATTACACACGCGCACTGCCGGCATGAATAGGCAATGCTACCGAAGCAAAGTTCCGTCTATTTCCGATCACTCCTTCAAGAATTGCAGGCACAAACGACCTGGGCGTTTTATATGAATCACCCTATACGCACAAAATTCTACTCAACACCTTTCTGTTAGGGTTAACTCAATACGCAGTGGAAATTATCGGGGATCATTAGTGTCCATTTCGACATAACATGTCAAATAGACGTAAAGAAAGCCCATGATTCAGCTAAGAATGAGACCTTGTATTTTGTTCCCATTGAATTTGGCATCATTGTGAGTATAATATGTATTGGGTTCGAGCCCTTTCAGTCTCGATTCACGTAGACGGTGAACAGGCCCTTTGTTCCCCTGGCATCGGCGTGAAAATAGGAAGGCCAACAAAATGAATTTAAATAAAAAATGTAGTAGAACCCGGGTAGGCAAAAATTTATCTGACACGTTTCCTATTCAGAATGGCTTGAAAGAAGTAGAAGCTTTATCACCATTGCTCTTCAACTTCGCTTTACAGCGTGCCCTTAGAAGTGTTCAGGCAAACCAGGAGACCTGTAAATTAAGTGGCAGACATCAGTTTTCGGTGTACACTGGTAGATGCTAAGGAAACTAAGTATTTGTTCATGTCTTGTGAAGAGAATACAGGACAAAATAACAACGTATAGATGGTTAATAAATCCTTTGAAAGAGGGAACCAGTTCAAATATTTAGCAACAGCTTTAACAAATTCTAATTCCATTCACGAAGAATGTTGCAGTTTTACGGAAGGGGTTATGTAGATCACATTTATTTTGCAAATAATCACTGAAGTACGGAGAAGGTTTCTTTTGTTTCGTGACGAAAAGTTTTATAAGACTGCTTTAGTCAGATGTATAAAATATTTTTAATTATTTTATTCTACAATAACGCTTTCTCTGAAAGACAGGTGTGTGCAAAGTTCACAAAAATGTGATCAGGACAGGAGTTGCCATTCTCAAGAAGAAATTAAGCAGAAAAATTCTACATAGTGAAGGATGGACGAATTTGTCTCCGTTTTCCAAAATTAAAGCGTAAGGAAAACAGGAGAGGGGTATGTCATTTTTAATTACCAAAATATGGTGGCGGAAAATGACATAATTTTATGTGATCACATTTACATTTTGTTTTCTTCTTCTTCTTCTTCTACTACTACTACAGTCCATTCTTTCCTGGTACTTCTCTTAAACCAACGGTGATCAAAATGGCTCAGGTTTACAGTTGCAAATAGCAGTACTTTCCGTAAAATGTCTGACGTTCCAAGTTTAATTCTCTGTTGTCTACTGAATCTACTGAATATTTTCCTGTTATTAATTCCAAATTTTTCTTTAAATCTTTTGTTACTCTTTCATTTCATATTCCACTTCCGTTGTATTTCTATACATACACGCTTTTTTCTGCTTCCTTTTGCGCGCGCGCGCGCGCGTGTGTGTGTGTATGTATACCTTCCGTCGTTTCGATGCCTAGTGCTTTGTGTACTGAGTAATGAAAATGTGCGAACAATTTATCGTGCTTTTAAGTACTTACTCTTCGCAAAAATGTGGCATCCTAGGATTAGGTGGTCAAACATTTCTTTATGTTATTTGCACGACCTCTCCTCCGGATCAGGATTCGCCAATGCTAAACAACATAGAAACCTCGTATGCTTAATCTGATACCTAATATAAAACCTTGGAGATAATTCTTCGGTTGTATAATAAGAGAAATTTTCTTTTAATTTTGCAGGTCACTTTTTGTTTCTGTGGGCTGGCGGCCCCTCAGAAGTACTGTTTTGGAGTCCCATGTACCTGGAAACGCAGCAGCAGCAGTGCAGCCTCGAGGTATGGCTGTTCATGTCCAACATGTCACGTTCGATACTTCGCCTCGTAAGCAACGCCACTATGCAGCTGATCGTGAAGGAAGTGCGGGGAAATAGCCACGAGCGCTGGGAGAAATTTAGCTTCAAGATCGGGCCCATCGACCAGAAATTCAACCTGATACTAGAGGTGGTGACCAAGGATGCCGCCCCAGCTATCATGGCCCTGGATAATCTACGCCTCGTCGACTGCTTCAATGGTGACCAATTCGATAGTTCACTTGGCACATTATCACTGATTCGCAGGAACGTAATATTACGTTCTGCACAGAGTAGGCCTCGCTCTTTACCCAGACATGTAATACACTACTGCTTTTGGTAGCAGTGCGTTTCTGAGAGTGACTGTCTATTTCCCTGAAGACACTACTAGATTTTCAAAAGAAAAATACGTAAACTTCTCAGGAAATGTACATTCTCCAGTTTTCAGAGGCAATACTGATTTTTCGGAAAAAGTAATATCACGTTTTGTAGAGACTTTAGGACTACGCGTTTTCCACAAACGAAACGTTGCGTTTATCAGTGCGCACCGCTTTCATAAAAACGTAATCTTGCAGAATTTGTATTGATACATGGAAAACTGCATATCTCTATTTACAGAGTACCTCCATATTTGATTGAATAGCAATATTACGTTTCAT
>Ga0131853_10004383_pt1 | contig 25311 bp, 18 predicted proteins | sample TergutLab28metaG_FD_92764 | JGI IMG/M metagenome (GOLD analysis project Ga0131853, IMG submission 92764) | Labiotermes labralis P1 segment gut microbial communities from Petit-Saut dam, French Guiana - Lab288 P1 (version 2) (version 2) | ecosystem: Host-associated > Arthropoda: Insects >... | reverse complement strand
GCCCCGTCGCTGACTTCCGCGCCCGCCCGTTTCCCGCACGGCCTTCGCTCACCGGCACCTGAACCGCTGCACCCGTGCTGCGAAGGGGGCGAATCTTAGCGCCCCCGCTTCCTCTGCGCAAGGCCTCGGGAAGAAAATAGAAAGACCAGCCCCACTAAGGAGAACTGGTCTCGGTTTATATCGTGGTGTCCAGTGCAGCGTCAGAAGAGCGGCAGCGGTCGGTTAGCAGTCGAACCCTGCAGCGCTGCGTTCGCCTCCGACGACACCGCAGTCGAAAACGACCACGTGATGTCGATCGGCTGTTCTGATCCGCCGGCAGTCAGTACGCCCGTCACGTGCACGGTGTAATTTGTGTTGCCCGCAAACGGCTGGTAAGGCGCACATAACGCGGCGTTCGACAATTCGTCAGGATCAGTTTGCGGCGTATGCGCTAGACACGGGACATTGTTTCCGGAAGCGTCGGTGATCGTGAAATTGATCTCACTCAGCGTACTCGTCAATCCGCCTTGAATCGTTACCGGATACCCCACTGTTGTCATCTCGTATTGCGTAGCACTGGCAAACGGATTGGGTGATTCATTTGAAAACCAGTCCGTCGGCACGCCCTGTTGTCCGGCATACGGATAAGCAACGAGCGTCGACGACGACATTGCTCCACTATCGTTGCCGAAATCGATGTCGAATGCTTCCCAATTATTCGTAGTACTTATCGAAGATGCGGCACCCATCGACTGAAAATCATCGAGCATGACAATACGGTGATAAGGCGCGTCAAATAGCGTCTGCACAGGCGTCAGACTGTCCGGAAACGCAGAGGTCGGTCCCGCGACCACGACTTCTCCATAAGTCGGGTAATTGCCTTGTGCTTCGATGCGGGCCTGCGGAGTTGCGCCCACATAGTCAGGCAGACCGGGCGTTTCCGTATGGCCTGTCGTCTGATTGGCGACCAGATAGGCAACATGTCCGGACGACGCCGTTGTCAAGCCGGCATCCAATGCGAGCGGGGGCAAGCCGACCGCCTGCCGCATCACATTGATATAGGCGACACCGTCGGCGGTGACGTTGCCACTCGACACCGGTAACACCGGCGACGTTGCTACCGGCGACAGCAACGTCGCCGACCCCGCTCCATAGACCAGATCAGGGGGCGTCGCACTATGATTGCCCTGCGCGCTGCCTGCCGTCGCAACAGTCGCGTCGCCTGACGAGCCCCCACCCCCACACGCTGCAAGCAACGCCGCTGCAAAAAGAGAAACTGCTTCTAGTCTGAATTGGGTGAACCGCATGCCGGGTTGCCTTGGTCTTAGTGACTTTTTAAAGCGACGCGGGCAAGTAGATCCTTCCCGTTCGCAGCTGTGTTATCGGCGTAATCAGAGCTCCGACCGATACGCTTCGATTGCGCGATTTCCGCACGCCACTGACTAACGGCCGCAAACGTTAATTCTTGAAAAAGGGACAGCGTGTCTTGATATAAAACCCGCGACGTTACAGCTTTTTCTGTCGCACTGCTTTATTTGGGAGTGGAGATTAATTAATCAGACAAAAGCGAGGCGCCAGCTTTACTTCCATCTAATCTCATTCAAGAAACAGCGGACGCTATTCTTCGAGCGTCGCGTCCGCCGGTTGCTGTATCGAAGTCACTGAAGAAATAGCCGATACGCTGGATTGCCCGTCTCTTCCCGGTACGGGTAGCCGAGCGTGGCGAGAAAGCGCTGGAATTCTCCATCGTCGCCGGCGGGCACCTGGACGCCCACGAGGATCGAGCTGTAGTCCGCCCCCTGGTTGCGGTAGTGGAACAGGCTGATGTTCCAGTTCGGCGCCATCGACGACAGGAACCGCATCAGCGCGCCCGGCCGCTCCGGGAATTCGAAGCGGAACAGCCGCTCGTCGCTCGCCAGCGGCGAATGGCCGCCCACCATGTAGCGCACGTGCTGCTTGGCCAGTTCGTCGCCCGTCAGGTCCACCGCCGCGAAACCATGCTCTTCGAGCGTGCGGGCGATCTGCGGCGACTCCCCGCGGTTGCGGATCTGCACGCCAAGGAACAGGTGCGCCTGCGTCGCATCGGCGATCCGGTAGTTGAACTCCGTCACGCTGCGCGTGCCCACCAGTTCGCAGAAGCGCCGGAAACTGCCGCGCTCTTCGGGGATCGTCACCGCGAACACCGCTTCGCGCGCCTCGCCCACCTCCGCGCGTTCGGCCACGAAACGCATGCGGTCGAAATTCATGTTCGCGCCCGAGGTCACCGCCACGAGCGTCTGGTCCGCGATGCCTTCACGCTCCACGTAACGCTTGGCCGCGGCCACCGCCAGTGCGCCCGCCGGTTCCAGCACGCTGCGGGTATCCTGGAACACGTCCTTGATCGCCGCGCACAGCGCATCGGTGTCGACCGTGATGACTTCGTCCAGGTACGTCTGGCACAGCCGGAACGTCTCTTCGCCGACGAGCTTGACCGCCGTGCCGTCGGAGAACAGGCCGACTTCGTTCAGCTCCACACGCTTGCCGGCCTCGATCGACTGCGCCATCGCACACGAATCGTCGGTCTGCACGCCGATCACGCGGATCTCGGGACGCACTGCCTTCACATAGGCGGCCACGCCCGCCGCGAGCCCGCCGCCGCCGATCGGCACGAAGATCGCGTGAATCGGGGCCTGATGCTGGCTCAGGATCTCCATGGCGACCGTGCCCTGGCCGGCGATCACTTCCGGATCGTCGAACGGGTGGACGAAGGTCAGGCCCAGTTCCGCCTGCAGGCGCACCGCGTGGGCGTAGGCATCGCTGTAGGATTCGCCGGCCTGCACGACCTCGACGGTCGGGCCGCCGTGGGCGCGCACGGCATCGACCTTCACCTGGGGCGTGGTCACCGGCACGCAGATCACCGCGCGCACGCCGAGCCTGGCCGCCGACAGCGCCACGCCCTGCGCGTGATTGCCGGCCGAAGCGGTGATCACGCCGCGCTCGAGCTGGGCGGGCGTCAGATGGGCCATCTTGTTGTAGGCGCCGCGCAGCTTGAAGGAGAACACCGGCTGGTTGTCCTCGCGCTTCAGATACACGGCGTTGGACAGCCGTGCCGAGAGATTCGGCGCGCGCTCCAGTTCGGTCTCGCGGGCGACGTCGTAGACGCGGGCGGTGAGGATCTTCTTCAGGTAATCGTCGTGCTCGGTCGTACGCGCTTCGACTGCGTTGAGGTTTGGATTGGCTGACACTGGCGCTCCTGTGTTGACGTGAAAGGAGCCACAGGAGGCGGTAACAAAAAACCCGCCTCGTGGGGCGGGTTTTTTGTCACTGCTATCAGACGCGCGCTAACCCACCATTCCCGGAATGGTGCAAATAATCAGCGCAATCGAAAATTGATGGCAGTTCATAGTGTAAGAGAATGCCCCGGATTTGTGCCGCTTGTCAATTCCGGCTTTGGTCGCATGCATGACGTATGAAAAACTTTTTTTACGTATTAAATAATACATTTCGCGGAAAGACTGCGGCCGTGGCCTCTACCCATCCCAAAAGCGCGCTGAAAATCGCGTTGTGGTCAGCTCTCGCTCGAGTAAACCGTGGAACAACTTGAGAAATGGCCTCTAACCTCATGATCTGCAAAGGTTATCTCCAGCAATAGCATTTCTTCCCATGTGTTTCACGGACTCGACCCTTTACCATCCGATCGAACGACGGCGAGACGTAAACCCCAAGATTCACGCAGCTTCAGTCGTATCCATCTCCGCCGCCCACTGCTCGATCACGGCTTTTACGCGCTCAGCAAGACGCTGCTGATCCGCAGGGCCAATACCTTTCAGATTGAGTTCAGCCCGCCCGTCTCCGAAAAGCTTAAGTTCGCCAAGCGCGACGCCATCGGGACGATTGAACTGCACACGGGACTGATAATGCGTACGACGCGGACCAATCCGGCGGGCTCCCGCTTCGGCAGATGCAGCAGCTTCAAGCTTGCGAACGCTCGCTTTCCCATCGATCACCTGCTGCAGCCAATGCTCGGCAACACTGGGCCCGGCCCGATCGAAGATCAGCTTGATGTTATAAGCGTGGCCAAGACCGACGTCCCTCTTGTTCTGCGCCATACGCTGCAGCAGAAATGATGGAAGCGACGTGAGCGATATGACCTTGCTGATGTGCTTCGGATCTTCGCCAACGGCCACACCCAGTTCCACCTGGTCAACATAAACGCCATCATCGAGCAGTTTCCTCCACGCGAGCGCATCATCGAAGACCGTCTGCTCTTCGCGTTCCTTGTTTGCGTGATAAGCGCGTAGATAGAGATTCTGGTTATCGAGGCCTTGGCGAATATCGGCTTCGATTGTTTTGTCGCCCCGCGAACGCGCAGCACGGATACGTCGCTCGCCATCCACGATGACGTACTTCCCCGGGAAGGCGTCGAGTCGCGTCACCAGGATTGGTGTGATCTGCCCTTGTTTCGCGAAGCTATCGGCAAGTTCGTCAATCGTTTCCGCGCTATAGAACGCGCGCGGATTATAGGGATTCGAGACGACGTCTTCGACGGAAATCTGGCTGACCGTATGGGAGGAATCCACCCGCGCTTCAACCGCTTCTGACTGACTGACGACAGCGGCATCGCGCTGGGCGATGTTGACGACATCCGCTTCGGCCAAGCGCTCTCCCGCGGAAACCCGCTCTGCCGCCATACCCGCACGGACCTTGCTGGTGAAATTGAGCTTAGCGGCCATCTGCGATCTCCTCCTCTTCCTGAACGAACGCAATAATTTCGTTGAAGACTGCGGCGATTTCGTCCTTCGCTATCTTCGCGCCACGCACACCCCGCACGTCGAAGACAGTCCTGCCTAGCGCCGCGGCCTGCCGATAAAGTTCGCGTTGTTTGACGGTCGAAGACAAAACGCGCACGTTGCTCTCGGAAAGGATTGCGCTCATCTGCGTATGCAGAAGTGTCTTTGAATTTGACTTATTCAACAAAATTGCAAACTTCCCAGCAGGATTGGCGATACGCGTACGTTCGACCAACTCCATCATCCCTTCGCTGCTCCAGATGTCGATTGGAGAAGCGTCAGTGGGAATGATCGTGGCATCAGCGACTGCGAGCACGCGGGCGGTCGTGAGATCGTTGATGTTAGGCGGGCAATCGACAATCACGACATCGTAGTCGTCTGCGAGTGCGGCAACTTCTGGCCCAATCATCTTTTCGAGCTTATGAATACTGCCAACGCGGAATGGAAGCGGTGTATCCGGTCCAGCGGCAGCGCACCAGCTCATACATGATTGCTGGCCATCGGCGTCCGCAACATAGACCTTGTATCCCTCGGACTGAAACGCTCCGGCCAAATTCATTGAGGTTGTGGTTTTACCCACACCACCTTTTTGGTTTGCTACTGCTATGACCAGTCCCATTCGGCTCTCCATACGATGTTCAATCGCTGGCGATCGTCCGCGCGCACTCTCCACGTGGAGAACTCCAGCGAGTCAGGAAGAAGTCTAACGGTAAGTTAAAGTGGATTCTAGGTTTTCCGTTCGATCCGTTGCCAACTCACAACCGTTTAGCCATAGGAATAAGAAATCGAGCGCTGCGTTTATGAGAAAAGAGAGTTTCCACATGGAGATTGAGCTCGAACGGAACCAGAGACCGTCGGCGATTCGACTAAGCTCCCAGACGAATGCCCCGTGCAAGCGGATTACTTGCACAACATAAATGCATGGTGTGCTGACTCTCGCGACGTCCAGTTTGATCTTCGAGCCCACTGAACGCATCCCGGTTCAAAGCAAGAATTCTCGTACGCCTCCAGTGGTAGGAAACGCACCACCGGAAGATCTCCACGTGGAGATCGCTTGGCTATGTACGTGTTGTCTGCATGTCCAAGCTGACCCACATAGGATCCAACGAAAAGATATCCTCACGTGGAGATTTTCTCTAATCGCCCACAGATTGCTGCCCCGATCTCAAAATGGATCGAAGCATCCAATGCCCAGCGAGGCATCCGCTTGCTAATTGGTATCTCCACGTGGAGACTTTAGCAAATCGCCGGCAGCGTGGAGCTAAGTCCGCATTCCGCATCAACCGGGCAAAACCCAGTCCTATGGGAAAGTGCAAATAGTCACCCAGCGGATCACCTAGGTGAGGGGGAAGAGTAGGGAAATACGGAGGCGATAATTTATTTGAAAAATAAATTATCGTAGCCATTCAAACGAAAGGGCGGCAGGATTCCCGCCCCCGCTAGGATTACTCCGGACGCGCCTTCAACGTAATCTCCGCGTCGATTGTCTGTCCGCCCCCAGCCCCTGCGCCTTGTTGGCCATTCAGCAGAAACTCAAGCAGATCCGCGGCTGTCGGTTGTCCCCATGTATCGAGGACTACCCAATGGAAAAAATTCGTCGATGCCAACTTGTTCGGCACCTTCGTCATCGAGACCTTGAGCTTTTCCATCCCGACGGTTTCGTTGTAGCGCTTGATGAGCGCTGTCTGGTCGTCATGCTCGAGTTCGTTGAAGTAAGCCCGCGCATCCGCAATCTTTGCCGCGATATAACGGTCCTTGACCTGGTCCTGGCTCTCGCGCGCCTTCGCGGACTCAGCCGGTGTACCCGACGCGTTGGCGCCCGGCAGCTGATAACCCTGCAAGAGTGCCTTGCGAAAGTAGGCCGCCACATTCGCGAGCGGGGCAGCGTTCTTCTGCGCGACGCGCGCTGCCGTGTAGGCAACTGCCGTCCGGATTTTCTCCTCGCCGTACTGCTTGAACAACCTCTTGGCCTCGGAGACTGGAATATTGAATTTCGCCATCTCCCCGACCAGCACCGTTTCGTTGGCTCGCAGCTCCTGAGCTGGATCTGTCTCAGGCTTGCGGGTCACACGGAACTGCAACGCAACTACAGAACGCCCGACCTTGTGTTCGATGAGTTCGAAGAGGTGATCTGAAATCTCGTTCACTTCCTTGATGCAGGGCACCAGAACGCGGCTCTTGAACTGCTTGTACAACTTGTACGACTGCGCTGAAGTGTCCTGACCGAGAATCAGATCACGCAGCGTCGCAAGCGGAAAGCGGGCCGTCATGCCGACAGCCTCATACCGCACGACGTTTTCCCAGAGCGCGAGCGAATGCGCTTTTCTGAACTGACGCGTGATCCGCATGTCGATCATCGCGTAGATTTCAGGGTTCAGCAGTTCGCCGCGAATCTGTTCCGAGAACGTATAACGCAGCACCGAACGTTCCAGTTCGGCTCCGGCGAGCAGACCGGATGCCTTCCAGATACTGCGCTTGTCCTGCGTGAGGTAGTCCCAGTTGACGACCGTGCTGATCAGCGAGTTAATCGTCTCTTTGACGTACTCGGTGTTATTGCTGTTCAGGTCCACGTCCTGCGAAAGGGCGGAGATCGTGATCTCGAACGAGGAACGACCCTGCTCCAGCGAATCCTGTCGAATCGCATTCTTGATCAGCGAACTGAACATCTTGCGTTGCTGAAGGCTGATGGACCCGGACTTCGGGGCAATATGGATTGCCGGGACGGCCTTGCGGAAGAGATCAGGCGGCTGGCCTTGCTGGAAAATGAGTGCGCCTTGCTTGTCGGCATCGCCGGCATCGGCCTTTTTTCTTGCCATGTGACCCACGTGTTAAGGGAACCCGATCGGTTGGTAACTGTATACCAACCGATAAGGTGACTCAAGAGATCAATTGCGCTCATGCCAAGGCTGCGACAGTACTTGCCGCCACAGTTGACGGCGCCATCGATTCCCGTCTGAGCCGGTCGATTCGGGCTTCCAGCTCACGAGAGCGGGGAGGCGAAAGGATCCCATAACTGGTGCCTTTTCCTAATGATCGTCCCGCCGAAACGCCCATAAGTGGCAACCAATGAAATGAATGTAAGTGCTCACTCTCGAATAAGCGCCCAATAGGTGCCCTCCTATGGGAAATATGAGCGTCATGCTCTTGTCCACAGATTCAGATGAAACACCACACAATAAATCCCCATGATGGGTTACCTGTCTCTGGCCCCATAGAGGGTTACCTAATGAGCAACTGGTCACACTTCGACTGGTCCCGATTCAGCCGTGAGGCTCCCATATCTGGGCACCGAAAACGGCTCCCATAACGCGTAACCATCAATTCCCATGTCTGGCGGTCAAGTCCTCCAATTCTGGAGACCTCGATAATCCTATGGTGGCGATCGTCTGAAGGGCGCCCAAAGTCCTCCCAAATCCGGTTACCAGATCTGCATCCCATAAGTGGTTCCCTTCGAAGCCCTTCCCATAGCGCAAATGGCCTTCTCGAACCCGGACATGCGCCCATAGAAGGGGACCATTTATCCATCCCATATCGTGTTACCTAAGTGTTTTTCGGCAACGTCCACCACAAAGCGACACCATTCCCCCATATCCACAGACCGCAAATCCCATCTATGGGCACCGAACTCCCATATCCACAGCCTAAAAGTCCCATACACGGCACCCCAGATCCCATAGAGCGTCACCAATTCAGCCGGAAAGCCTTATCCAGCAAGGCTTTGAGCCTCCTAAAGGTTTACTAAAAGTATTAAAGCGTTAAAGGTAAACACTGAAACCACGTGTCCTGAAAAAGAACATTTCCCAAAACCGGGACCCTGTAGTCAAGTGAGTGGTCACCAACCGCCAAGCCCCAATTCTGGATACCTACAGGCATCAGCAACCTCAAACCTTAGCTGCACGTAGCCTCACAAGCGGCCATCTTCGTGATAAGTGACTTTTAATTCATCGCCTATCCTATTGATTTGGCGAAAAAAATTACTTGAAGTCTACAGCTATGGGAGTGAGAAGCCAAAAAGGTCACCGCCTATGGGACCTACCCGCACGGTGCTAACTGCTCGAAGGGCGGATCGCCCGAACTGCCCCGCCGCGCGATGCTTACCTGCCAGCCATGTCGACCTCGGATTACGCCGGGCTCGAATTTCTTCGGGCGGGCCTACGCGGCCCATAACTGGATACCAATGTCAGGTCACCAAATATGGGACCCAGCCTTCGTAACAGAACACTCTTTGCCCGTATATCCTGCCAAAGGTACATATCGGCGAGGCCGTCGGTGACCTGGCGGTCGATAGGGCGGCTTCCCGGTAGCCATGTGACGAAGTCAGATTGCTACCTATACGGTGGGCACTGAGACCCACGGAGGCAACAGGGGAGGGCTTTAGCGGATCTCACATCGCGCTGCCGGCGAGGCGGACAGGCTACTTCTCACCGGTGCAGAACTACCGTTGGACTAGCGGCCCATTCCGGCGTCAGCCGTCTTCCGAACGCCCGAAGGTCCCAAACCTGTGGACCATACTCCGCACGCCACGAAGCGACCTGTCACGTGGCCTGATTATGGCTACCTGATGCAACCGACCTGCCGTCCACGATCAACGCGAACAAGCACCATCGCATGACCCGCGTCGCGATCCTGCCGCACCGCATTCAAGCTGCCGCTGTGTGACACACAGCCTCCACCCGGTTTCCGGCCGGATCGAACAGAAACGCCGCGTAGTAGGTCGCGTGATAATTCGGGCGTAGGCCCGGTGCGCCGTCAGAGCGTCCGCCATGCTGGACGCCGACGGCAAAGAACGCATCGACCTGATCTCGCGTTTGCGCCTTGAAACACCAATGTCGCTTGTTGGTACCGATGTCGTCGGCATCGAGATAGACCGCTAGACAGGTTGAACTCGTGTCCGTCCGCGAGCAGCGCTCGCCATAGCCGAGCGCCTCGGGCCGGTCATAGACCTTTGATGCACCCAGTGCGGTCATGATCGCGTCGTAGAAAGGTCGGGCGGCATCGAGATCGGGGACGCCGATCGATACATGGTCAAGTAGCTGCATGCGATCCTGGTCATGAGGGTCTGGTGAGCGTACCCATTCTAGTGTCTGCACCGCCCACAAGCGCCGCTCCTGACGTCCGCGCATGTGTCTGATGGGTCTGCACGCGTCGAGCCCTTCAGCCGTCTCAATGGCCTAACTGGCCGTTTATGAGCGCTCCAGCCGCGGCTCCCTGTTGGCTGGACAATTTGCCACGTCGTTGAGACGGCATGAATGCTTGTATCTGCTGATGGTTGTCAGTAATATGCTTAGAAAGCAAAACGTAATAGATGACGTGTGTCAGTAGTTGCAACCAATGCCCACATCGTGTTTTGTTTTCCCCAATTAACCGAAGCGCAGTTTTCGATATAGTCGGTAGTCCTGTTTAATGGAGAGTTAGTCATGAGTGCATCCACCATCAAGTTTGGTACGTTTCTTCTCGCCGCTGGTCTGATCGCAGCCGGTTCCGCCATGGCCCAGCAACCCTCCGCCGCGCCGGAGCAGCCTGCTGCCGCAGCCAAGCACAGCGATCCGATCGTTCAGAAGCGTATGGAAGTTCGCGCAGCCAACCAGGAGCATCGTGCAAACCGTGCGCAAGCGCGCAAGGCTTTCCGCGCCGATGTGAAAGCATCCAAGGCCGAGCGCAACGCGACCGTGCAGGATTCGCGCGCCCGCGCGCAGCAAACGATCAACGAGTCCAATTGAGGCCGAACCTGTCGGGTATTGGGTGCGTGCGCACCCAATACCTGGCGTTCTTTGTAATTAATTTTTGCCATTCTCTCCGGTCTTTACGGGCGGTCGTCTTGCGCCGTCCGCGAAGCACCGCTTCGGGCACAGTCCATCGTCAGGGCCGTCGCTCACAGAACTCGACACCGGTATTACCGTCGTTATGACACGCACGGGATCTCCGTCGACACCCCCCATCGCGCACCGGAAAACTCCCAACCAGCCGTGACGCCTGTTAAACGCGTTCGCTCGGCGCGCTGTTGATGCTCACGCGCGCGCGCATGCGTGCACCGACGCGTTGCGCCCACGATTCGGCGAACTGCCAGGCAACGAGCCCCGGCACGTAGAACAGCAGATCGCGGATGCGTCGCGCGCCGGCAAGCGCGAGGCACGTCGGCGCGTCGAAGCCGAGCAGGGCACCTATCAGCACGAAGCCACCCTCCTGGACGCCGAGACCGCCAGGCACCAGAAACGCCATGCTGCTCACGACCTGGATCAGCGCTTCGATGACGAAGGCCTGTGCGAACGTGGGATGTGCGCCGAGCGCGTAGAGGGCCAGCCAGATCTCAAGCGCGTAACCAAGGCATTGCAGCACCTGCCAGATCAGCAGGTAGCGCACCACGACGCCCGTCTGTCGCCAGATAAGCTTGACGGACTGATCGATGCGCGTGGACTTTCCGACGAGTTCATAGACCTTGCCGCTCGTGAGGTGATTGAGCGTGCGCGCGGCGCGCTCGAATGGCTTTGCATGCTGAACGAGCGCAAACAGCAGCAGCACGGGCGCGAGCGCTGCCAGGCCCCAGGCGAACTGGCCGGCGACGTGTGCGGTATTGGACGCCGTTCGTTCGAGCAGATAGCCCACTGCCACGAGCGCGAACAGGAACTGGCTGATCAGCGTGAGCTGCATGTCGACGACGAGACTCGCGGCGGCCGTCGCGGGCCGCACGCCGAGGCGACCGAGCAAGCGGAACGACACCAGTTCGCCGCCAACCCGCGCCACCGGCAACAGACCATTGATCGATTCGCGCAGCCAGACTAGCCGCAGCATCGTTGGGAAGCCGGGGCGCTCCGGCGCGCGGAATAGCGAGCGCCAGTCCCAGGCATTGGCGAGCATCGGCAGGATGTGGGCCGCCGCGGCCAGCAGCAGACCGAATCCGGCGTCCTTGAGGAGACGGAAGACGGTCGCGGGATGCTCGCGCGAGACCAGCCAGATTGCAATGACGAGGCCGATCAGGGCGGCAGCGCGTCCGAGATGTTTCATCGAAGGGGAACCACTACGCGTGGGAAGTTCAGTTGCCGTTGCGGCGTCGCTCAGTCGTCGTGCAGGGGCGAGAGCCGGCCATTGCCGTCGACGCTGAAGCTGAAACCGCGCCAGACCACACGCGAAGACAGGAAGCTGGCAGCAAAAATCGTGAACTGGATGATATCCCACAACGGCAGCAGCCACATTCCGCGGCAACGTTCGCCGATCGCGCGATCCGTCTGCCACTTGAGCACGGCGCGCGCGCAAAGCGCGGCAAGCGCGAGCGCCACGGCGCCATAAGCGCCGCCCGAGGCCAGCACGGCAGCCAGGGCGAGCGCGAACGGGTGCATCAGCGTCGAGGACAGGTGGCCGCTACGATCCGCCGCACGGATCGTGCGGCTCCAGCGGAGTTCGTGGCTGAACAGCTTGGAGAAGGTCGTTTCCACGCACGCATGCTGGACGAGGAACGGCGGAATGGCCACGCTCGCGCCGGTGCGGCGTACCGCCTGGCCCAGCGCGTGATCTTCCGCGAGATGGTGGGCGAATTGCGCCAGTCCGCCGATGCGCTCGAGCATTTCGCGCGTCATGGCAATCGTCTGGCCGAAGCAGGGCTGCGCCCGCCCGATGGCAAGACCGGTTACCACACCGGGCAGGAACTGATAGTTCGTCAACGCGGCCGCCGTGCGGGGCCAGATACCCGGAGCAGGCAGGCCCCGATAGACGCAGGTGACGAGGCCAACCCCGGGCTGTTCCAGCGCCCCGACGACGTAACGAAGGTAGTCGCGTCCGACGCTGACGTCGCTGTCGGCGAAGCACAGCACGTCGTGCTCGGCGCGCTCCTGCATGTTCACGAGGTTGGCGATCTTCCGGTTCGGGCCATAGAGCCGGGAATCGGCCACCACGGTAATGTGCGCATCGGGATAGCGCGTGCGCAGCGTCTCGACGATTTTCAGCGCGGCGTCGCCGGCGTCATGGACGCCGAACAGATATTGAACCGGCCCAGGATAATCCTGTTCGAAAAAGCTGGCCAGATTGCTGGTGAGGTTCCATTCGTCGCCGTGCAGCGGCTTGACGACCGTGACGCCGGGAAAACGGGTGGGTTCCTGGCATGATCGCGCGAAGAAGCGGCGCACGAGCACAGCGGCGATGCAGCAATAAACGATGCCGAGCACCGAAGCCGCCGCGCAGGCGAGCACCAGCAGAAGGAGCAGTACGTGGACCAGATGCAGCAGCATCGTGGGTGCCGCCGCCCCAAGCGCAATGACCGCGACAAGGACGGTCGAGAGGACCACGCGCGCCACGCCCGCGTGCCGTCTGGACTTCCGGTTGCGTGGGGCGCTCATCATGCCTCGTGCCGTTGTGCCGTGCTGCGCAACAAAGCCCGCAGCCGGACGGCGAAGCCGTCGCAACCAAGACCGACGACCTGGAGATGCTGCCAATTCATGAGACGAATGCCCCCGTGATGCGTGTCGCGGTCCAGCCATGAATGGCGGAGGCGATTTTGACGCTGGAATGACGCTTTCAGGACCGATGCAGCAGGACTCGCGCAGCCGTCACAGTATAGCGTCAGATCCAGAGGCGCCAGAAATGCATGCCGAATGACATAGCCCTTGGTGTGCCGTTGTCGGACCAGTTTAGAGCGCTTGACGCACAGAATTGGCCCTGTGCTTACCTGCGACAATCGGTCCATAATCGCCCTTTCAGTCGCACGACTGGCGATGCGGGCTGCTTTGAGGCTGGCAGGCACCTTTCGCCGCCGCGACGTCGCTGCACGAATCCCTCTTTATGTCACCGCATCCGAAAACTTCCCGCCCGCTTGTCGTCGCATCAGTCATGGCCGCGAGCGCCATGGTCGCAATCGAAGCCACGATCGTCTCGACGGCGATGCCGCAGATCGTCACGCAACTCGGCGGCCTGCGCCTCTACAGTTGGGTCTTCTCGTCGTTCCTGCTGGCACAGACCGCGATGACCGTCGTGTTCGGCAAGCTCGCCGATCTCTACGGACGCAAGCCCACGGTGCTCGCGGGCATCGTGATCTTTCTGATCGGATCGGTGCTCGCGGGATTCGCAAAATCGATGCCCGAGATGATCGTCTTTCGGGTGATACAAGGCATCGGCGCCGGCGCGACGCAGCCGATCACAGTGACGATCATCGGCGACCTGTATCCGATCCACGAGCGCGGCAAGGTGCAGGGCTGGCTCGCGAGTGTGTGGGCGATTTCCGCGGTGCTTGGCCCGATGGTCGGCGGCCTGATCATCCACGACGCGTCCTGGGCGTGGATCTTCTGGATGAACGTGCCGATCGGCATCGTGTCCGCGATCGGGTTCATCCTGTTCCTGCACGAGCATGAGCGCCATGAGCGGCCGTCCATCGATTTCGCCGGGGCCGCGCTGTTCACGGTAGCGATCGGCGCGCTGATGATGGCGCTGACCGACGCGGGCTCGTCGGACGACTCGCGCGCGGTGGTCGAGATCGCGATCTTCGTCGTCTGCGGGGCGCTGTTCCTGTGGCAGGAGCGGCGTGCGCCGGAGCCGATGATCTCGTTCGCGCTATGGACGCATCGGCCGATCGCGGCGGGCAACGTCGCGACGCTCTTCTGCGGCATGGCGCTGATGGGTCTCACGACCTTTCTGCCGATGTACGCCCAGGGCGTGTTGCAGCGCTCGCCCGTGGTGGCGGGCATGGCGCTGACCATGGTGATGGTGGGCTGGCCTTCGGGTGCCACGTTGGCGGCGCGCACGTTTCATCGGATCGGGCTGCGGCGCGTGCTGATCGGCGGCAGCTTCTTTTTGCCGCTCGGCGCGATCGCGTTCGTGCTGCTCGGCCTCGAAAGCTCGCCGGTGCAGGCCGGCATCGGCTCGCTCGTGATGGGGCTCGGCATGGGCACGACGAGCGTGTGCACCCTCGTGCTGATCCAGGAGATCGTCCATCCCTCCGAGCGAGGCAGTGCCACCGCGTCGAATCTGTTCTCGCGCAATCTGGGCAGCACGCTCGGCGCGACGCTGTTCGGCGCCGTGCTCAATTTCGGGCTCAGGCACTCGCCCTACCTCTCGGCTGGCAACGCCGACGCGCTGCGCCATCTGCTCGATGCGCCCGGCGGCCAGGTATCGGGAGAAATGTCGGTGCGGCTCGCGCTGCAGCAATCGCTGCATCTGACCTTTGTGGCGCTGTTCGTGATCGCTGTTGCTGCGGTCGTCGTGCTGCAGTTCGTCCCGAAGCTGAACATCACCGCGCGCCACAAGATTTCCGCGACCGAAGTGATCTAGCGATCGCGCAGCGCCTCGAAGAAAACGGAACGGCGGGTGCAGCTCAAACTGCACCCGCCGTTTTGCTTTTGAACCGGTCGCGTCAAGGACTGCCGAGCGTGTGACCGTTCACGGTCTGCCCGTACATCGACGTCGGCGAATTGTGATACTTCGCGCGCGTCTGTTCGACGGAGCCGTTGAAGCGCGGATCCTGCGGCCGTTCGTGACTGTCCATGAAGGTCGCGACGTCCCAGGCCTGCTGATCGGTCAGCGTGCCGCCGAGCCCGAGCGGCATGTTCGCCTTGATGAAGCCCGCGGCGTTCTGGATCTCGTGCATGCCGGCGCCCCAGTTGAACGAGCGCGCTCCCCAGAGCGGCGGAAATACGGTCTGACCGTGGCTCGACTGGCCCTGGCCATCTGCGCCGTGACATACCGCGCAGTTCTGTGCGTAGACCGCAGCACCGCGCGTGTAGTCGGCTTTCAACGCAGGGGCGGGCAGCTTCGGATAGCCCTGGCCTTGCAGCTTCTCGCCGACCGGCGCGCCCTTGGCGAGCCAGTAAGCGTAGGTTTCCAGCGCGACGAGAACCGGATCGCCGAGCGGCGGCGCCTTGCCATTCATGCTGAAGCGAAAGCATCCCTGCATGCGCTCGGCGAACGAATTCACGTGGCCGTTCTTGCTTCGATACGCGGGATACATCACATAAGCGGCCCACAGCGGGCTCGAATTGGCTTTACGTCCGCCGTCGAGATGGCAGTTCGCACAACTGAGCGCATTGCCGACGTATTGCCCGGCGTACTGGTGCGTGTGCCGGAAAATCTCTTCGCCGAGCTTCACCTCTTTGCCGAACTCGCCGCCGGGCATGGCGGTCTCGGGCGGCGGCTGGAATACCGGCGCGGGTGTGAGCGTGGCAATCGCGACGGCGCCGTTCGGCGCGTCGGCTGCAAAGGCAGGATTGAGCAGCGCTGTCGTGCCGGTCACAACGATGACGGCCGCGGCAGCGCCCATGACGGTGCGCTTCATGGGTGTTTCCTCTTATCGGGAATGGGCAGGCGCCGACGGGCGCTGGGCATAGTAGTCGGCGACGGCATCGATGTCCGCATCCGAGAGCTTGCTCGCTACGTTCTGCATGAGCGCAAGCGGTCCGGGCGGCCGGGTACCGTCCTTCCAGCCATGGAGCTGGTTCCTGATGTAGTCGGCCGATTGCCCTGCGAGCGGCGGAAAGACGCTGCCGACTCCCGCGCCACCCGGCCCGTGGCACTGCACACAGGCGGGCAGGCCGTCCTGCCAGCGTCCGCGTGTCGCGAGCCAGGCGCCGAGGTCCGAGGGTGAGGCGTCGGGCGCATCGTCGCCGCGGATGTCCGCAGGCGCGGGCAGGCTGCTGAAATACTGCGCCACCGCCGTGCGCTCATCCGCCGACATCATGCTGGCAATCGGCTGCATCACTGCGTTGTGGCGGGTGCCGTCGGCGAACGCTGCGAGCTGGGACGCCAGATAGTCGGCGCCCGTGCCGGCCAGTCGAGGGAAACCGGCGATGGCGTTGCCTTCTCCCTGCGCGCCGTGACAACTGGCACAGGCCGGCACGCCGCCGGGCGTCCCTGTCGCTGCGATGCTCGCCCCGGAAGGCGATGGCGTGGCGGGCGACGCGGATGCTGCCGCGACAGTCGGCGCCAGCGCAATTGCCGCCGATGCCGCCAGGGCAAATGCGAGGTGTCGTGGATGCCGCATGGAGGTCTCCTGTTCCGTTTTTTATCCGCATACGCATCCGCGAAATTGCTTCGGAATGCATATGGAACGGCCGCATGTTTCAACAACACCGGGAAGCGGACACACTTGGCCCGGTTTTACGGCCTATCCCGAAATAATACCAACTATTGCGACCGCAAAAAAACAACGCCCTTGCGGTTGCAAACCGCAAGGGCGTTGAGGATACGTTGATGAAGCGAGGCCCGCTTGGGCGTTCCCCGCGTCAGATGTTGCTTACTTCGCTGCTTCGAGCGCTGCGTTGAGCGTCTTGCTCGGGCGCATGATTTCGCCGAGCTTCGCGAAGTCCGGCTGGTAGTAGCCGCCGATGTCGACCGGCTTGCCCTGCACAGCCGCCAGTTCCGCGACGATTGCCGCTTCGTTGTCGGCCAGTGCACGGGCGAGCGGTGCGAAGTGAGCTGCGAGTGCCGCGTCGTCCTTCTGCGCGGCCAGTTCCTGCGCCCAGTACATGGCGAGGTAGAACTGGCTGCCGCGGTTGTCCAGCTCGCCGGTCTTCGGCGACGGGCCCTTGTTGTTGTCGAGCAGCTTGCCGGTGGCAGCGTCGAGCGTCTTCGCGAGTAGCTTGGCCTTGGCGTTGTCCGTCTTGATGCCGAGGTCTTCGAGCGAAACGGCCAGCGCGAGGAACTCACCGAGCGAATCCCAGCGCAGGTGGTTCTCCTGCACGAGCTGTTGCACGTGCTTCGGTGCCGAGCCGCCTGCACCGGTTTCGTACATGCCGCCACCTGCCATCAGCGGAACGATCGAGAGCATCTTCGCGCTCGTGCCGAGTTCCATGATCGGGAACAGGTCGGTCAGGTAGTCGCGCAGGATGTTGCCGGTGACCGAGATCGTGTCGAGACCGCGGACCACGCGCTCGAGCGTGAAACGCATCGCGCGAACCTGCGACATGATCTGGATGTCGAGGCCCTTCGTGTCGTAATCCTTCAGGTACGTCTCGACCTTCTTGATCAGTTCGTTTTCGTGCGGACGATACGGGTCGAGCCAGAACACGGCGGTCATGCCCGAGTTGCGCGCGCGCGTGACGGCGAGCTTGACCCAGTCGCGGATCGGCTCGTCCTTCACGAGGCACATGCGCCAGATGTCGCCTTGCTCGACTTGTTGCGTGAGCCCTTCGATGACTTCGCCCGTGGCGTTGTCGACGATGCGCGCCGTGCCGTCTTGCGAGATCTCGTAGGTCTTGTCGTGCGAACCGTACTCTTCAGCCTTCTGTGCCATCAGGCCGACGTTCGGCACCGTGCCCATCGTGCGCGGATCGAAGCGGCCGTTGGTCTTGCAGAAGTTGATGATTTCCTGGTAGATGCGCGCGAACGTGCTTTCCGGAATCAGACATTTCGTGTCGGCCGGACGGCCATCGGCGCCCCACATCTTGCCGCCTGCGCGGATCATCGCGGGCATCGATGCGTCGACGATCACGTCGTTCGGCGCGTGCAGGTTCGAGATGCCCTTGGCCGAGTCGACCATCGCGAGCGACGGACGGTGCTCGTGGCACGCGTGCATGTCGCGGATGACTTCTTCGCGCTGCGATTCCGGCAGCGTTTCGATCTTCGTGTACAGATCGACGAGGCCGTTGTTGACGTTCACGCCGAGTTCTTCGAAGAGCTTCGCGTGCTTCTCGAACGCGTCCTTGTAGAACACGCGGACGGCGTGGCCGAACACGATCGGATGCGAGACCTTCATCATGGTCGCCTTCACGTGCAGCGAGAGCATGACGCCGGTCTTGCGCGCGTCTTCCATCTGATCTTCGTAGAACGCGAGCAGGGCCTTCTTGCTCATGAACATGCTGTCGACGATCTCGCCAGCCTGCAGCTTGACCTTCGGCTTGAGCACGATCGTCTCGCCGCTCTTCGTCACGAGTTCCATGCGGACTTCGCGTTCGCGGTCGTTCGTGATCGACTTTTCGCCGTGGTAGAAGTCGCCGTGCTTCATGGTCGCGACGTGCGTGCGCGAGGCCATGCTCCACTCGCCCATGCTGTGCGGGTGCTTCTTCGCGTAGTTCTTGACCGCGAGCGGCGCGCGACGGTCCGAGTTACCTTCGCGCAGGACCGGGTTCACGGCGCTGCCGAGGCACTTCGAGTAACGCTTCTGGATGTCTTTTTCGGCGTCGTTCTTCGGATCTTCGGGGTAGTCGGGGATCTTGTAGCCCTTACCCTGGAGTTCCTTGATCGCGGCGACGAGCTGCGGCACCGATGCGCTGATGTTCGGCAGCTTGATGATGTTCGTTTCGGGCAGTTGCGTGAGGCGGCCCAGTTCGGCCAGATTGTCCGGAACGCGCTGTTCTTCGGTCAGAAATTCCGGGAATTCGCCGAGGATACGGCCCGCGACGGAAATGTCGCTGGTCTCGACGTTCACGCCTGCCGGCGCAGCGAAGGTGCGGATGATCGGAAGAAACGCGCTAGTGGCAAGCAGCGGTGCTTCATCGGTCAGGGTGTAGATGATGGTGGGTTGCTGAGTACTCATCGGCTTCTTGGCGGGTTCAAAAACGGGGTTGGAACACCACCGGCTGCGCACAGTCGGCGTAAACATGGGAATTTTGCCTGATTTCGCCGATCGGCGGGGCCGAACTTCGGGAAAATCTCATGATGTGAAATGTGATACCGCGGCTGTTGCGGGATCGGAGGGGAATCTGGGGCGCATAGGGCCCCGCGCTGCGCCGTGGGGGCGGGGCAAGCGCGCTGGCGTGGCCGTGAAATGGGGTTTGATCATCGTATGTACCGCGTGGCGATGCGTTCCAAAGAGGCGTCACGAAGTCCGCTGTCAAGGATGCGAACCCGGAATGACAGTCGATTCGAGTCGTGTCTCTACGGCACGTGAATGCAACTAACGGTCAGGTTCGGAAACCACCATCGAATTGGGAACCGCTACCGGCGAGGAAGGCCGCACAACGCCTGAATCACCCGGTTTATCAGTGCGCCACGGGCCGAATCCATTGCGGCGACACGTCGCTGGCGCGCGCTGTCAAGCGACCTATATTGATCTGGTCGCACCAACATCGGATTGTCCATCATGGCCCGCACCTTCCCGATCTATCCAAAACACCCCGAACGTGTCTGCTGGGGCTGTGACCGTTATTGCGCGGCAGGGAACCTTAGTTGCGGAAACGGCTCGGAGCGCACGCCGCATCCCATCGAACTGCTCGGCGACGACTGGCTCGAATACGGCGACTGGGGGATCGAGGCACCGTCGGCGGCCTCACCTGCGGCCCAACAGCACACTGCCGTGCAACCCTGAACCCGTTTGGCGGAAGATCCATCGGCCGCCTCGCGAACACCCCGGCTGAAACGACATCAATGTGAATGCCGGTGATGCACATCCGGGAAGTGAGCATGGATGTGGGTGATCGGGGCGTGATCGTGGGGGTGCGTATGCGGCTCGGTGCCATCCCAGTCGAAATCGTGCTCGTGCTGGTGGTGCGCGTCGTGGCGGTGACGGTGCGTGTGGTGCAGCGGCTCGTGCGTATGCTCGTGTTCGTGCCGCTCGCGCGCGTGCAGCCAAACCCCAAGCGCCATGAACGCTCCCGCAAGCCAGAACGTCATAGCGGGCCGCTCGGGCCACAACACGAACGAAATCGCCACGCCGAACAGCGGCGCCACCGAAAACCAGGCGCCTGTACGCGCCGTCCCGAGATGGCGCAGCGCCACGACGAACAACACGAGACTCACGCCGTATCCAGCGAATCCGACGATCATCGCGCCGGCCATCTCACCGGAGCCGGGCCAGTGCGCGCCAAGCGCGAGCGCAATGGCCAGGTTGACGGGACCCGCGACGAGCCCCTTCAGACACGCGATGACCATTGCATCGTTCGTGGAGACCTTGCGGGTGAGATTGTTGTCGATGGCCCAGCATAGACAGGCACCGGCCACGAGCAGCTCGCCCGGCGCCAGACCGAGATGGCCGGCCGGCCACGAAAGGAGCACGCCGCCCGCAACGATGGAGACCATGCCGAGAAAAATCGGAGCATCGACGTTCTCGCGAAAGCAGATCCATGCGATCAAGGCCGTGAACACGCCCTCGAGGTTCAGCAGCAGCACGCTGGTGGCCGCGGGCGCCGTACGCAGGCCGAGCATCAGCAGCGCTGGCCCGGCCATTCCGCCGGCCACGATTGCGCCGAGGAGCCACGGCAACTCTGCTACCTTTGGCAGACCCAGGCTGCGTGTCTCGTTGGATCGGCTGCGGACATGCCGCAGCGCGATGGCCACAGCGAGGCCCACGCCGCTGCCCAAATAGAAAAGTCCAGCCACCATGAAGGGCGACATTGAGCCGAGCAGGGCCTTGGCCAGCGGGGTGGTCGCACCGAACAGGGCGGCGGCGAGCAGGGCCGTGAGAATGGGGCTCTGATAGTCCTTCATGATGAGGCGCGACGGGAATGGATAAGCGCGATTCTACGCGCGTGCATGGGGCCGGATACGCCGATACCGGATGTCGGCGCTCGCCCGGGATTCTGGCAAAAAATGGCCGCGCGAAGGCGGCCAGCGCGGTACACCGATGCCATGCTTACTAGCGAATAAGCGCCATCATGGCGCCGAATCCCACAAAGACACCGCCGGTCAGACGATTGAACGCTTTCGCCACGCGACGGCGCTTGAGCGTCGTGCCGATACGCGTGCCGCATGCGCAATAGACGAGATACCAACTCACTTCGACGACGGCGAACGTCGCGACGAGGACGCCGAACTGCGGCAGCGTAGGCCGGCTGGCGTTGATGAACTGCGGAAGCAGCGCGGCGGCGAACAGGATCGCTTTGGGATTGCTGCTGGCGACGAGGAAGCCATTGCGAAACAGCGCAGCCGGTCCCCTCACGGGTACGGCGGCGGGCGATTCGGTTGCAGGCGCGTCAGCCACGGGCGAGCTCCACGCCTTGACGCCGAGCCAGACGAGATAAGCCGCGCCGATGAGGCGCAGCGTATTGAACATGGCGGGCCATGCCTGCAGGAACACGCCGAGTCCCGCGGCGGAAACGCAGAGCATCAATACGAGTGCGGACAGACATCCCGCCATGCTCGCGCCGGTGCGACGCAGACCGTACTGCGCGCCGTGCGTCATGATCAGCAACATGTTGGGACCGGGGATCGCGCAGACGACGAAAACGGTGGCGAGATAGAGCCACCAGGTGTGCAGACTCATGAAACGTGGGACGGAGGGAGTGCGGGACCGGAATTATGCCAGTGCGGCAGGCCGGCCCGCTGGCGCGCAAGCAAGAAAAAAGCCCGCTGCGAGGCGGGCTTGAACCATGCTTGAGGACACATGGAGGAGACGGGTTCATCATAGTCCGACCCTTGAAACGGTGCGCCAGGATTGCCAAATCGGTTTCAGTCGGTTTCAGTCGTTAAATATTGTCAGTTGAAACGGAATCCGATTGATACGCGGGCCCCAGGCGCACAGAATAACGAGATACGTGCGCCGGTCCGGAGGGGCTGGATGCGCGGTGGTGGCTGGCGGTTCGCGCGGCCCTTGCGCGGACGCCTTTCGATGGAACAGCAAGTCACAACTGGAGGGTGAAATGGGCATTCTGGACAAGGTGGGCGAGATTGCCGGCGCGGTGGCCGCAGTCGAGGGGGCGGAAAAGCTCGATCCGGGCGCTGGCTTCCTGACGAAGGCCGCAGCGGCGGTGGCGGGCTTCGAAGGCGCTGGCAAGCTGGAAGAACTCGTTGAAAAGAAGGACGAGGAGAAGCCCGAAGACGACAGCGTCCAGCAGGACGGCAGCACCGATTCGCAGACGTGACCTGGGCGTGACCCTTGTGGCGCTACTGCGAGCAGCGCCGGTGTGATTCGTGATTCGATCGTCGTGGTCTGAGGACTGCGGCGATTTCTCCGGACGAGATGTTTTAACCAGCCCCACCCCGCGTTCTGCGCCGGGTGGGGATTTTTTTGAGCTAAATCGAATTCGTTCTGCTGTGCTGGGCCAATTTGTCGCTTGAGTATTAGGAGAGTGTAGTCATCCCGTTAATTTGTCCGGGGATGTGCGATTCTTATCTTGATATTTTGACGCTCGGCAAATTGCAGGCGCCATTCAAATTGCTTGGTTTGTCTCCCGCCGCGCCGACATATAAATGGACGTAAAAATCAGGCTCGTCGGCGTCGCCATTATTTAAGATAGCTGGCCGGCGCCTTGCCGTTCCACCGGGTGTTTTCCGGGCTCCGGTTGCGCCTGGGTCACTGCCGTCGCTGCGTTCGTTCGCGCAAGATAATTCGGTTTGCTAATGAATTTGGATTCGATAAACGCGAGTGGCTTTGCCGTTTCCGATGATTATTTGACTAATTTGATAAGCAACGGCGGGCCGATGTTTGTTTGCCGGTAATCAAGGCGGTCCGTTATGCGATAGCGTTGTGGCGGGAATCCAACGAGAAAAAGATTAGCAACTGATAAATTCGCCAACGTTCTCTCATCCGAGGGCGACCCCAAATTGATCAAGGTTAATCCGAAGATCGATGAACGAAATCATGGAGTTTAGGAAATGAAATTGACTCACAGCAAATTTCTGATCGCCGTTGGTGTTGCGGGTGCTTTTAGCGCGGCTGCACAAGCACAGAGCAGCGTCACGCTGTACGGCTCGCTGGACGCGGGCATCGCGTATGTCAACAACGCACTCGGCTCGAACGTCTGGGAGCAGAGCAGCAGCCTCTTGTCGAATACGTATTTCGGTTTGCGCGGCGCCGAAGACCTCGGTGGCGGCAACAAGGCGATCTTCCGCCTCGAATCGGGCTTCTCGTTGAGCAACGGCGGCTTCGCCGCCGGTGGCACGATGTTCAATCGCCAGGCCTATGTCGGCCTCTCGAACAACGAGTACGGTACGCTGACGCTTGGCCGTCAATACGATTCCGTGGTCGACTATCTGTCGCCGATGTCGCTGGCCGGTCAGGCCGGTGTCGTCAACCTCGCGGCTCACCCGCTGAACAATGACAACGTGGGTGCGCAGTATTCGCTCAACAACACGGTCAAGTACGAGAGCGTCAACTATGCGGGCTTCCACTTCGGTGGCCTGTATGGCTTCAGCAACGCGCCGGGTCAGTTCGCCAACGGCCGTGCGTGGAGCGTCGGCGCGGGCTACGAGAATGGCCCGTTCAAGCTGGCCGCTGCGTATGACCAGACGAACAACAATCCGGGCGCATTCAATGCTGGCGGCGCCGCTGCAAACGACTCGCTGGCGTCGGGCGTGCGCCGCACCTTCGGTGTCGGCGGCAACTACGCGTTTGGCCCGGGCACCGTCGGCGTGCTCTGGACGCACACGAAGCTGCAGGACGCATTCCTCGTCAACGGCGCCAACATGCGTTTTGACAACGTCGAAGTGAACGGCACGTATGGTCTCACGCCGTCACTGGCCGTGGTCGGCAACTACACGTACACGTTCAGCAGGGCGGCTGGCTCCGGCGAATCGTCCACGCCGCGTTGGCACTCGGCGACGCTTGCTGTTGACTACTCGCTGAGCAAGCGTACCGATATCTATCTTGCCGCCGCATACCAGCACGGCAATAACGACGCACTGGGGCTGGTTTCGATCGCCGGCGCGCTGCCGGCATCGTCGACGAACAGCCAGGTGGCTGCGACCACCGGCCTGCGTCACCGCTTCTAAGGAAGCCGCTGCGCCAGCGATGCCCGGCGATTCGCCGGACGTCGCTCGCTCGATCCGGTTCGATGACTACCGGATTACCCAGCCAACGTACTTAGCCAAAGTACCCCGAGCGCGCCGCTACGAACACGTAGCGGCGCGCTTTTTCCTTTTGAGCCCGATTGTTCACGTTCCGTGTGGAGTCGCTCCACGCGGAGGGGGCTTCTTTCCGAAGCGTTTTCAGGCATGCTGTCGATCACGATGCGCGGATCAATGGCGGTTCGCGCCGGCAACGGAGAGAAAGAGCAATGAGCAAGACTTACAAAGTCGCCGCCATCGCCGGGGACGGCATTGGCCAGGAAGTGATGCCCGAGGGCGTGCGTGTCGTCGAGGCTGCGGCAAAACGGTTCGGCCTGTCGGTCGAATTCACGCACTTCGACTGGGCGAGCTGCGATTACTACCTCGAGCACGGCAAGATGATGCCCGACGACTGGTTCGCCACGCTCAAGGACTTCGACGCGATTTACTTCGGCGCGGTCGGCTGGCCCGACAAGGTGCCCGACCATATCTCGCTGTGGGGCTCGTTGCTGCGTTTCCGTCGCGAATTCGACCAGTATGTGAACCTGCGCCCCGTGCGTCTGTTGCCCGGCGTGCCGTGCCCGCTCGCGAACCGCAAGCCCGGCGATATCGACTTCCTCGTTGTGCGCGAGAACACCGAAGGCGAATACAGCTCGGTGGGCGGGCGCATGTTCGAAGGCACGGACCGCGAGTTCGTGCTGCAGGAGTCGGTGTTCACGCGTCACGGCGTGGATCGCATCCTCAAGTACGCGTTCGAGGTGGCCAACAAGCGTTCGCGCAAGAAGCTCACGGCTGCAACGAAGTCCAATGGCATCGCGATCAGCATGCCGTACTGGGACGAGCGCGGGGCGGCGATGGGCGAGGCCTATCCCGACGTGAAGTGGGACAAGCAGCACATCGATATTCTGTGCGCGCGCTTCGTGCTGCAGCCGGACCGCTTCGACGTGGT
>Ga0131853_10004382_pt1 | contig 25312 bp, 24 predicted proteins | sample TergutLab28metaG_FD_92764 | JGI IMG/M metagenome (GOLD analysis project Ga0131853, IMG submission 92764) | Labiotermes labralis P1 segment gut microbial communities from Petit-Saut dam, French Guiana - Lab288 P1 (version 2) (version 2) | ecosystem: Host-associated > Arthropoda: Insects >... | reverse complement strand
GCGTGTACGGGAATTAAAAAACGGTCATAACTCCGTAACCGTCCAAAATCGGACACATGTTTATATGAACTTTTTTTATCACAAAGGCCTAGGAAATCACCTCCTGCAGTTATGCCCTAAAGTTGTGAAACACCCTGTATTTGTGTCAGGCAACCAAGACAGATGTACATACAGTAATAATATTTAATACTTATTACTTTCAATTGGATGACACGCTGAGGTTACGATGCATTTGTATGAAGGATAATTAAAGCTTAAACTCCAAATCATAATGCCAAATGCATGTTTTGTGTGTCTGATTACATTTATATAATAATATGACTTCACATACTGTGGACTGAAGTCTATTTTGATGTGATGTAGTGACTGATGTAGACTGCGTTTGGCGGTTGGTGTCACATTCTTTTGTACTTAACTGGTTTTGTATTACCTTTTACATGATGCATAATTAACTGTTTTGTTCTGATGGTCGACCACGGTCAACTCACAGTGTAAGTTTAAAATAAAACAACCAAATCTTTAAGTTATTTATGTCTGTGCATTAATAAACAGTTCACACAACAAAACCAACAGATGGATTGATGTTAAAATTATATTTTGTACACACAATTTGTTGTAACTCTGACATGTAACTGCCTTAAGATGATCAGGATAGATTGAAACATGTCGGGAGTTATGACAAATTGTGTGTAAAAAAATATAATTTTAACATTAGTGCATTTATTTGTTGTTTTTTGTTGTGTGAAAATAACCGAAGTTGCCTTAAGTTGTTGCCAACAAGATGCATTTAAATTCTTGTCACCTTCGAGGTCTACACTGGCATTTAATTCTAGCATGAAAGGGTTAAGGAAAATAACAATGTACAATGTGTTTAATATGTACTGGTTACATCTAGAACTGTGGAACTTGGTCTGTAGATGGACAGATAAATATACTTCTAAATTATGTATGAAATGTTGTTAAGTCAGTATTGTTGGAACATTTTGTTGACTGATACTTTGGGGTTGTGTACAACTGATATGTTTTAAAAAACAAAATTAGCATGGACATAAAATCAAAATTAGCATGGACATAAAATGTGTTTTTAAAATAAATATGACATTGTACCTTAATGGGAGTAGTAATATTCTGTAATGTGTGAACACTGTATGAGCAACAAAAAGTGTGAAGCAAGTAGATTAAATTTTATGACCATCTGAGAATATTTTAGGATGCCAAAACCCTGAACACACCTAAGTTTACACTGTATGTGCATTTGTTATTTGTTTATTTTCAGTACTTTTGCAACCTGCAATACTTAACCCAAATAAGAGTACTCATATGACTGCCATTGATTTCAGAGAATTTCTTCTTAGTCCGTGCTTGTTTATGTGAGAGGTTATGTGTGCATTGTTGATGTTAATATGGAAATTTCCAAGTAAGCTGGTTGAACCTGTGAATTTTTAGTAAGATGGTGTTCAGAAAATATATGGTTTTCTCTTATGTCTTTCAAGGATTCGGGAGAAAGGAATTTAGAGGCAAGCTTGCCATTGCGATCACAGCAAATTTTATCAACCGTCACACAAAAGCAGAGGCTCGTGTTGAAGAAATCAGTGGAGTTGCATTCATTTTCAACCAGAAATTCTTCAAAGATTTATATGCAGCTACAGGAATTGATTTGGAAAACATTGTGTATTATAAAGATGACACACACTATTTTGTTATGACAGCAAAGAAACATAGCCTTATTGATAAAGGAGTGATTTTACAGGTAACAGATATTTCTCCCTAATTGTGTACAGTCATACACCATATTTACCTGAATATAAGATCAGAATTTCTTCCTGATCCATAATCTGAAAAATTGGGGTCAGTCTATAAGTGTACCCCAAGTTAAATGTGTTCTATTTAGATATTTTCCTGAAAGTTGAAGGTTGTGGATGGGATTGTCTTACATTTGGGTAAATAGAGTAGCAGTTCTCATTTGCTGTGCTCTTTATTTAGCACTGTGTTGGTGTATTGCTCCTGAAGAGCTGGATCCAGTGCTTCTTGTAATGCTTGTCTGCTTGGCAATAACATTGAGCCAACACCTGTACATACTGGTTTTATAGTGTGTGTGCGTGCGTGCATGCATGGACATGGTTTTGGATGCAGAATTTTTACATTGTGATCATTTTTATATGGGTTTTTGAGAGTAGGCCTGTACATATTATATAAATTGTAAGGAATGTGAAAATGATAACATTTTGTGATGTCTATTACGCAGCGAGTTTTGTTGTACTGAGAAGAATGTACAGTTGAGTTTCAGTATTTATGAATCTTGGTGTTTGGGATTTCAGCCTTTTGGTATCACCCATTTTAATACTTTTGTCTCGACCTTTTATGCCTTCTGCTGATGAGTCCAAGAGAGACCACATGGCTGACAAGTCAATTCCTTGTCCACATCACCCTCAACTCAGTCATTCGTTAACTGGGATTGATTGCTTGTGCTTTGTGGAAAGGGACTCTCGTTCAGTCATTTTATTCTGATAAAAATCAACTTATTATGCTTCTTATGCTTTTTGAGGTTATTTTATGTTTTAATTATGGGCTTTTCACAATTTCTGTGAACCAAATACTTGTTTTGCATTGAAAATGGCTTCTGATGTTTGTGAGTCTGTTGAAGATGGTTTTGTGATTGCCAGTTTATCACCCATGTCACGACTGTTCTGTGTGGCTGGAAACTTGGAAATATTGCATGCTTTTACGTATTTACATGTTCTTACCACTGGTAAATTCCTCAGCCTCCAACTTCGTGGATCTTGGATTCTCGTTATGAAAAACATTATGATGGCCTTATGTCCGTCCCGTGAAGATACAATTACAGCAAGTTGGTGATATTTTAAGACACATTCTGTTAACTTGACTGATTGAGGTCAATTATAGCAAGCATAGACCAACAATAAAACATACAAATGGTAAAGCAAATGAGTAGAACTTTGACTTTAAATGCACCTTCCATGACTTATTTGGGACTTGGAAGTACATATTGCATGCTGCATATGACACGTGTCATATTTGCTTGACATATTATTGTACATGTACATCAGAATTCCATCTTCCATGTTTAACATGTGTGTGCATGTGCGTGTGTTACAGTCCGAAACATGCAGTGTGCATTCTGAAGTACAGGGTAATTAGGTTATAACATCATGAAAGGGACTGTTTATTTTGTGTCATTGTAACTGAGGAGTGTGATGTTATGGTGAACAGTGAGGAAATAATTGGTAGAGCACGTTCAAAACGTGATGGCACACGCGCAGAAACCAGATTTGGTCTTTCAGCAAAACGGACGAGTCCATTTAAATTGGCGGGGGGTCAATTCAGTCGGCTACTGGCAGTTGAGGAGTGCGGAACAGTGGATAGACCATAGCTAGACCATGTTCCGACGTACAGTGCAAGGCTGCTGGCTACCCACTCCATTCGCATCTTTCCCCTTAACTTCCCCTCCCGTGCATCACCGTGTGCCATCACGTTCCGAACGGCCTATACCACATTGTAGGTGAGGTGTTGTGTAATCCACTGTTGTTATAGCTGGGTTCGACTGTATATTTTCTTCTGATATCTGCTTAAGACTCTAGTGTTAATCAGTAAGGATTTCAGAATGCCATCTGTTACTTGGGATTTTGTCAGGTGCCATGAACTATTCCCCCTCTCCCCACCAGCACCAAGCAGGTACTGAATGTGATCACTGTTCTCAGTTTGTGTTTGGAAGAATGAGAACCTTTTCTGTCCTCATTCTTTACGTGTGAGTTTTGCACCTCTGTCGTGGAATCTTAACAATGATTTCTGGCTAAAGTTGAATGTTACTGCGCAATTTATGTAAGCATACATTGTCACATTGAAAAGTAATGATACTTACCTGTAATAAGTGAGCTACATTAAGTGTTTATGACATAGAAGCCATACATATTGAACATTCTTTGTAACTGTGCCTTAGTGTTGTTTAGTTTTCTGTGTGTTTGTCCTGTTCTGAGTATTCATACACTTTGTTTATTTCCTGATTAGAAGTTCTTGTAACTATAATTTATTTCTTCAGGACTATCCAGATACCGCCAAGCTCCTTGCAGCAGAGAATGTTGACAAAGATGCCTTACAAACATACGCACGGGAAGCTGCTGATTTCTCAACTGAGTACATGCTTCCTCAGCTGGAGTTTGCAGTGAACCATTACGGACAACCAGATGTAGCCATGTTTGATTTCACATCAATGTTCGCTGCAGAAAATGCTAGTCGTGTTATAGAGAGACATGGGCATAAATTGCTGCAGATTTTAGTTGGAGACAGCCTTCTGGAGGTAAGTCAGGAATGCAAGTGTGGTGATGCACATGATAGAGTGACACCTGATTCATATAGTTCTTTTCAACAAGAACGTGGTAACTAAAAGTCTTTGAGTGTAGCTTCATTCACTATGGGTGGAGATGGGTAATTTAAACCTTCAAGGCCAAGCTGTGTTAATATGTTGTGACTTGCAAGAGAGCATGTTGTGACAGTACTGTGGCTGTGATGTGACTCTCTTGTTGGGCGTGTAGTCCTGGAAGTCTTTCTGGGCTGCTTGACTCCAAAGATGAAAGTGCTAAGAGTGATCAAAACAATGAGAACTTCTTGCCCAGTGATACAATGTCACCTTCTTTTCCAGCGATACATTGTCACCTTCTTGCCCAACGATAGTGTCACCTTCTTGCCCGACAATACAGTGTCACCTTCTTGCCCAGTGATACATTGGTACCTTCTTGCCCAGTGATACAGTGTCACCTTCTTGCCTGACAATACAGTGTCACCTTGCCCAGTAATACACTGTCACCTTCTTGCCCAATGATACAGTGTCACCTTCTTGTCCAGCGATACATTGTCACCTTCTTGCCTAACGATAGTGTCACCTTCTTGCCCAACAATACAGTGCACCTTCTTACCTGACAATACAGTGTCACCTTCTTGCCCAGTGATACAGTGTCACCTTCTTGCCCAGTGATACAGTGTCACCTTCTTGCCCAACGATACAGTGTCACCTTCTTGCCTGACAATACAGTGTCACCTTGCCCAATAATACAGTGTCACCTTCTTGTCCAATGATACAGTGTCACCTTCTTGCCTGGTGATACAGTATCACATTCTTGCCCAATGATACAGTGTCACCTTCTTGCCCAACGATACAGTGTCATCTACTTGCCCAACGATACAATGTCACCTTCTTGCCTAACAATACAGTGTCACATCACAGAATACCTGAACCTTCAGGTTGATAAAATTTGTGGATTTATCTCTTGAACCTTCATTATGCATGTGCTTCTGTAATTGAAACTGAGATAAAAGAAATGGCATGTGGAGATTATGTGTGAACTGAGTCTGAAAAAAACTGCTGTTTGTGAAGACCTGGAGGTAGCTTATTTGAATCACAAATAGCATCATAAGTAGCTACAGAAATTTACATGAGCATACTGCAGCTTGGAAACAGAAGATGTGAAGGGTGCAGTTTTTGAGTAGTTGATGGCTAAATATTAATACAGAGTTAGCCATAAAAAGAAACAGATAAACCAGTTGTACTGAATTGAGGTGGTTAGAAACATGTGCTGTATAAGGTGAGGTGTGAATAGTGAAACCAAATGAGAAGTCAAGCACTAGGAGTGGAGGTGGAAAGGAAAAAGTTATTGTTAATAAGAGTAGTTACAGTAGGTACTGTATGGATAGGAAAATGTGCATTGAGAGCTGTAAAGATTGCATGTAACCCCCCCCCAAAAAAGTGGTATTGGTTAATCAGTTCTTTCTGCAGTTTGACTCAGTAATATATAAATAAATAAATGCAGTTCTGATGCAGTTACTGTATGTGTGGATTGATGTTTTAATATTTTATTTCAGCCTTTCTGGCCAACAGGATCAGGTTGTGCCCGAGGTTTTTTGAGTTCTTTAGATGCTTGTTGGGCAGTGAAAAGCTGGGGCAGTGGACAGGCTACCCCACTGGATGTTCTGGCTGAGAGAGAGTCTATATACAGACTGCTGGGTCAAACAACACCTGAGAACCTGCAGAGAGACACAACTTCTTACACTCTTGATCCTCACACTAGATATCCAAATCTTAATGCAAGATGTGTGCTGCCATTTCAAGTACAAGGACTGTACGATGCAGATGATCCAACAGCTGTACAACAGTGCTTGGTCTCTGCTTCTGCTCAGGAGATGCCAAAGAAGAGGAGGAGAAAGGGTAAGGGTCTTCACTGGTGAAGTTTTGTTGAAATGATGTTTCAGTTAACACAGCAACTGAATTACAGCTTTAATTTATTACCTAGAGCATTCTTAGTGGCAGTCCAACACATTAGAACCTGCTGAATGTATTTGTGACTGTGAGATTCTCATGCAGTGTTGTTAAAGATTCTGGTCTCCATGTGACATTCTTGCATTGGGTGAGCAGTTGAGCAATGCCTTCCATTTTGAGAGATCATACTGCTTTCATCTACAGGTACAAGCAGGCATTCTGATCCTTCAACATTTTTGGAACTGCTCACCCACTGACAGAGCATTGCACCCCAGAAAATGTGGTTGTGGTTGTGCAGCAGCAGCACCACTGTCAGAAGCTCCCATCTCACACAGTATTACAACTGTTGAAGTATACTTGGTCTTCCGTTTTGAAAACTCCCTGTTGCACTTTGGTTTATCTGACAGTGCAGTTACTGTTTGAGAGTCAAGAAAGTGGTAAAGAGTCACAGTTTATTTTGGTGTTCAATGGTAATGAAGTCCAACAAACTGGGACTGATGAGAGGGTGAACATGAATAGATAATATTACCAGACCACATTGTTGGCTGTGTGTGTCACAGTTGACTGTTTTGGTCTTCCAGAAAGTCTGAATGGACTGCACTGTTGCTATAGTTGTTGCCACCTGAGATTTGAATTTGGAATTCCTTTGCTGTAACATTAATGAGCAGGTCACATGGATCTTAATGTGGATGTTGCTACATGTCTGATTCTGAGGTGACTTCCTTCCCATCATAGGTGAAAATCTCAAATAGTAATTTACCACTCATTCAGATTAAATTATTAGGTATATATTTATTTTTTGGAATTGTCTTGGCGAGAGTAACTTTTTGACCCTCAGCCTTTCATAATAGCTTGTCTAAGTCTACCGAATCCTTGTCTGGTGACGCATCCTTGAAAGTGTTGAAGATGATTCAGGTCTTCTAGGATGTGCTGCTGTGCAGCCTGATACACACTTGCGAACATTTCATATGACCTGCTCCCCTCATATTCAGGATATCACATTGCAGAAGACTCAGTCCGACATTTTGACGTCATAGTGAAATTGATCTTTGTTCTCTGTTTTATGATACCTGGTAACAATGATGGACTGACTTCATTTGTGGAATGTATGGCCCTCTGCAATTCACAGTCAAGGGTGGGTGTTCAGTACCTGTTTGTTAAGCATGCCCTGATACGTCACAGTCTTCCCTGTTTTAATCCTGGAAACTACAGGTTTTAAATTGTGTGCATGTAGTATTACAGTAGAAAAGCTTTTATCTAAGAATTTATATTCTAATTACTAGTCTGTTCTGTTGTGTGAACTAGAGGCATTGTGGAATGAATTTGCTCTAACAACATAAAATGTTTTTTAGTATTGCTGTAATTGTTCCTGTACTCACTTCTCCCCAGCCTTATAATCTGCAGTAAAATGTGCTGAACTTGTTTGAACATGCACAGTAAAACTCCAATTTACATTTTTGTGAAGGCCATCTAAAAATAGTGTAAAGTCCTTGAAAGCATTGGTCTTGAGGGCAGTTAGGTGGGATCGTACAAAAAGTTTGTTAAGTTGTGGAAAACACAAAATGTGTGGAGGTAAAATTGGGGTTTTACTGTATGAAATACGTCAGCGGTTCCCAGTCTTACCAAGTTTCGGAATTGCTTCTCCCTTAAAAAATTTTGCAGTTGCAGGAATCCCTTCTTTATGTATCTTGGGCAGTCCGTACATTCTTGGGGGTCTGGAGCCAGCTGGACACAGTTGTCGGCGTGTCTCTTCAGTTAGCGAGGATTTTTTTAATAGTAATGTGGTTTTTCATTCTATTGCATCCATGGGATCCTTGGCCAGTTTTCTATATGCTGGGTCTTCCAGGAGGGAGGAGATCTTCTGTTAGTAGTCTGAAGTGGTCAGTACCACCATAGCGTTGCCTTTGTCTGCTGGTAGAATGGTGAGATTCATGTTGTCTTTAAGGGTCTTTAGTGCTGCCCTCTCAGTTTTTCTTAAGTTATCTCTGGGTCATGAGGAGCTTTTTGTAATTCTCACGGTCTCTTGTCTGGCTTCTTCCGCCATCTCCACAGACAGGGATAGTACTGCTTTTTCCACACCGGCCAGTATGTCCTCAATAGGTGTAGAGCATGGCGCCACCGCGTAGTTTAGGCCTTTCTGTAGTAGTGAATACACTGCGTCATCTAGTTTTTGATCACTGAGATTAATTACTGTTCCTTTTATGGTCTTGGTGGTTGGATGCTGTTTTGTTTGGAGCCGTGTGAATTTCTTGAGTTGTCTGGCCTTGCTGTTCGCTCCGACATGCATCGCTTTTATCAGTGTGAGTTGGTCGATCAGAGCCCAGTCCGATTCGGAAAGTAGATTGGCGATGTGTAGGTGTGTATTCACCAGCTCTCAGGATGTGCTGTCCAATTCTCGTCTGTTTTGGTGGATCCTTTCCCATAGTAACAAGTGTTTTGTATGTGTATTTATGTGTGGATATATATATATATATATATGTATATGTTAACCTTCAGGCCTGCAACTTAATATGGCCCTATAAAACTATAAGTAATTCAACATTACTACTGTAGACTGTAGATACATCTGTGGACATCCCCTTTAAAGCTGTGGCCCACACTTTAGGAAATGCTGGTTTTGATCATAGACCAAGATGTCAATGATAGAATGGTCATGAGTGTTTAGCTGCATCGCTGCAGGGTGAAAGTTCAAATTGATATGGCAGGTCATCCAAGGTTTCGTCATTTTCATGAGCTGTGAAGGCTTCAGACTGTACAATATGATTGCAGTTGGGCATTTGCTTCTGATAGAAATTGTGTGCTGTGGAACACATCTTGAATGCTACACGTGTATAATGTATCAGGTACCTGCAGACAGTCTGTACTGCATTACATAACATAGTCAGCTGTAAGGAGAGTAGTTGTTAGATATTCACATATCAAGTGATCAGTATGTGTCCTCCAGGTCATGTTGCAGAATGATGACAACACAAAACATTCTGTATTGTGTCAGAAATTTTGAAGTGTAGACTTTTGGCAAGTGGCAGAGTTTCGGACATTAGGCAGTGACACAAACAAATAAAATTTGCTTGCATGAAGAAATTAAGTGCAGATTAAATTCTGTGAATGCTTGCTTCAGTCCAGAATCTTTTGTCTTCCTGTTTGGTATCTGAATATAAAGAAGATTAAAATATAATGAATTACAACTCTGCCTGTTGTTTCATATGGGTGTGAAACTTGGTCTCTAACAATGTGGGAAGAACATTGGTTGAGGGTGTTTAGGGTGCCAAGGAAAACTTGGACCAGGGAGAGAAGAGCATTATAAATTTCTTGAATTCTGTATGTAAGAAAGTCTGTATTCTGTGGAAGATTTGAGGCTTCTGCCACAGTGCAGTTTGAGTCTTTGTTCTGTTACGATGTTGCATGATGCTGGTTGGTAGTTCATAACAAACTGCCAACCAGTCCACTCAACATTCCAGAAGAGTGTGTGTCATGTCTTAATTAACATTATGCAATTTCTATGAGTTTATTTAATCAACATCAACCTGAACTGTCCAATTGTGTCTTTTGTGTAATCTGTGTGTTGTGGCTGTGGGAGAAATGTGTGTGTAATAAATTGCATGTGTAGGCAAAGCTTAGAAAGATGCATGATAAAGGTAAACAGTGCTATGTTTATGTTGACGAAAAGCAAAATTTGTGTCTGTGGCATTACTCATCAAAAAGTACCCCGTGTCTCTCACCTTCAGAAGGGGCACAGAAGGGGACTGTCGTGGGAATGGGAAACATGTGACTGCATGTGGGGTTATGTAGCACTGCTGAAATGGTGTTGTGGGATGTGTTCAGGGTTTAATTTTTGAAAGAAGGCATCACGAAGTGCTAGAATGAATGTATAATACAATTAATTATATACATCAACTCTATCTATTTATACATAAGTCTACATGTTTCGACCTATCAGTCGGTCATCTTCAGACCTACATAACAGACTAAGTGCACATGTGCACACAGCACCAGTGACTTAGTCTGCTATGTAGGCCTGAAGATGACCGACTGATAGGTTGAAACATGTAGCCTTATGTATAAATAAACAGATAGTGCTGATGTATATAATTGATTTTATTATACATTAGGGTTTCATATTTTCATCATGGCTGTTTTTAAAATGGGTTTTTTTCTTTTTCTTTTTCCTTGTTTTTACACTCTGTAGCCAAGGTTTGTTGCAATTTTGGGAAGAATGTATCGAATGCATCTGCAGGGTGGCAGTCTGATTCAGGTGGATGCTGGCCAGAAAATCCAGGTGCATGTGCTGGTTTATAAGGCAGTATGTAGAGACCAAGTTGCACTGTAATATAAATCAGGATGATGGATTTCCATGACCAAATTGTGGAAACATCTGATCCTTTGCCTGAAAGAAACAAGACACCAGGCATTTTCCAAGAATGGGACATTCTTGCCCTCATGAGGCAGCAGTACTGTACTGCAGTACCATTGTGTATATATATGTATGTAGTTCATCACTCTTCACTGTCCATGTTCACGTGTCTCACAGGTGGCCCTGAAAAGGGCTATTCGTAGACCTCTCAATTTCCATTGGCTCAGTGTGAGCCTTATCCCTTCCTCCTTCTATAGCTGTGATTGGCCAACATTCACTCAAACTTACCTACATAACCATCAAATTCCTTCTTCCAAGTTATTTCAGCATCCACCTGAACCAGATCATCGCTCTGAAGATGGAGGCAATATATTCCTCTGAAACACTAGAACAAATTTCAACTACACGGTGTAAAACCCCCAAAAAACAGCCATTATTTGAATCTGTTTGCTGCTACATTTTTAAGCAGGTGTAACTGCCAGGCCATTAAAGCATGAGCTGCCATAGCTGATTTAGGTGTGTGTGTGTGTCCTGTAGTGGTTGAGCCTTGTACATTGTGAAATATCGGATATTTAATTGGTCCTGTCTAGTTTGATTGCTCTTTCATTGAATAATCATGTTGGCATTAAACCAGGTCTGGGATTTGACGTTTCTGCAGTGCAGCTGTGTGAATGGCCTTGAGGGTGAAACTTGCCTGTGTGTTTGTTAATGTTGTTGATTGCAATATTAGCTTGTTATTAGCATTAGTTTTAGTACCATTGTTTTGACCTTTCATGAATGATTTAGACAAATTTTGGTGAGACAACAAGGTGGCGATTTGTCTTCCCCACCTCTCCTGGTATGGCACCAGCCCTCAGTCTTTCATTATGTGAGGTGGATTTCTTTCATGCCATATGGAATGACACTGTTTCATTCACTTACATTATTTTATACTGCAAAAATTGTTTGTATTTTTATTAAAAGTCATACATTTTGAGGTTATTTTGTATTTTTTGTTACTGGTAATTGATAATTTGTAGAAGTAAATAGACATTTTGTATTGCAGATGGTTTCCAGTGTTTGTGCTGGTCATATTGGTTACAGGTAATGATGAACATCAGGACTGTGCTGTATGTAACATGGGATTGTTGTATGCATCAGCTTCGCTTCCCTCTATGGCATTTATCACTTACAGCTCAGATACTGTAACGTCTTTCATGTGTTCATATTACTGGTGATATCACACTTTGTGTTTATACAGGCAGTGTTCATTAATAACAGGCTGAAACATAAATAATGTTTCAATTTCAGACTCACATGTTCATCCGGACACTTTACTTCACTGGCTGAAGAAACAAGTTGCTCTGTATGACAGTTTGCATGTTGAAGACGTGACTCATTCTTTCAAGAATGGACTTGTCCTTTGTGCAATAATACATCGCTATCGACCAGATCTTCTTGACTTTCATGCTCTCTCAGCAGAGGATATTGCTGCAAACAACCAACTAGCGTTTGATACTTTGGAACGAGAATTAGGAATTCCTCCGGTAAGTTCATCAGTCCTCTGTGTGATATATGGAAATTTCCTACATTAAAGTAAAGGTGGTAGATGCTGGAAGGTAGGGATAGTTTTGAAATGCTTTGCACATATTCTTAACAAACTGTGCTTATAGCCGTAGGTTGATTTGAGTAGAGTTCGTGTTGTTTAATGAATATTTGCAAGATTTGAGGTTTCCAGAGCAGTTTTATTGAGGGTTCATGTCTTCTGGGATGAAATATGTATCATTGTGTGTTTCCCAGTGTTTGGGAAGAATATATTATAGTGATCTTCAAGAGTTGACCAGTGCAGCTTTCTGCTTGGTCCCTTCGCCCCTGAAGAAGAAAACAGCATGTTCCTTCGATTCACCAGGAAACATTAAACCAGTGATACAGCATCACATCCCAGGCAACCTTAACCCTTAACCTAGATTTGATGTGGGAAACATGTCAATAAACTGAATGTTTGGAGCATGAAGTTTTGAAATTAAATATTTTACAAAGAAGGATGGTTTTGAAATAATCCTGATCTCTGCCTGTACTTGCAGGTGATGACAGGGCAAGAAATGGAGCAGTGTGATGTACCAGATAAACTTACAATGCTTTCTTATCTTTCACAAATCTATGACACTTTCCGTGGGGAAATACCACACATCAAACATCCAAAATTGGTAAGAGATTGGGCTTTGTTTGTCTTTGTTTGTCCATTTGCTAAACTTTGTGTTGCTGTATTTCTGTCAAAGTGTGTTCTTTATCCGCATGTAGGAAGATCCAGAACTGAAAGAGGACCATTCCCCCCCATCGAGGACACCACAGTTACACAGTCTTACTCCAGCACAGAAAGTCTCTCTTTTGGGTCACATCACGTCACAGCACCACCATACACGTTCTGTACACGTTCGTAAGACAGTTGGAGTTAGTTCACCAGCAGTTACTGCAGGGGAGAGAAAAGTGGATTTGCTCCGTCGACAGCGCAAAAGAAGGAGTACTGATAAAGACAGAATAGGGAGCGTGGAGAGACCAGCCAACATCATGGTAAGTCCACAGTGAGATGACGTGTTTCTGTTTGACATTACATGATTTGAGACTTGTTTCATCAGTCACCATGTTCGTTCTGTGGTTGCAATTCATTAAGGGTCCATCACAGGGTGCCACTTTTCATTGATGACATCTGACTGTTTTGTTAACTCCACTGATGGTCATGCTGTGGGAGGTCATATTGCATTAACAGCAGGATTTACATAAATCTTTTACATTCACATGCATCTTAAAGTTAACAGCATGCCATAAAGACTTATCTGCAATGTCATAAGTCACATAACAATTACACAATACGCTTTTTGACAGTAGGATCAAATCGAAAATGAGTCTGTATGGCATGCTATTGATTCTAAGATACAAATGAATGCATGGCAGTTGTACATTGCCACCCTGATTTCTTTGAATCTAAAAACAACAATCAGCAATGGCTGACCTAGCTTGAACTATACTGTGCGCCATTTTGAGACATGCTGCCCTTTGGCCCTTACTGGTTACTGGTACTGCCATCCTACTTACCACTATGTCACACATGCTAGTTGTTAGAGATCACTCTGTAAGTTCTGTGTACAGTGGATATGCTAGAGCTCAGCTGGCCTGTATTTTGACTCTCATATCTAAGGGCTCTTGAAATGTGAGGTCTGTGAGTGATCTCAGCCCTTCGACATCCCTGACTGGCTTCCTGATCGTCAGTTCCGCATTTATGGCAATACTGTAAGTATTCCACTGTACCCAGCAACTGATGACAGTTGGTAGAGCGTCAGTTTCAATACAGGACAAGAGAAAGACAGCTACAGCAGAGGCCTCATAATCGACACTTGAACTCTCTGGATTCACACATGACCAGGTGAAGTGTACAGTTAGTTGTATGCACTAATCATAAGGAACTGACAGACACTGCCATGGTTCCGGCTGTCGGTCACTGGCCTTTTGCCACAGAGGCCTTGGTTTGAACCAAGGCTAGTGCATGTAGGCTTGTGGAGGGCTGAGTTGTGCACTGGGACAGGTTTTTCTGTAGTTACTGCTGTTTTTATGTTTCATTGTCATTCATTCCAACAATGTTCCATACTCATTTATTCATCTGTTACCAGCACCAGCAATTGATAATATTACATAATGCACATCAAAAATAAAGTTAATAGGCCACTGCTGTGTGAGGTGAATGCATTTGTACAGTGTATCTTTTGTGTGATCTGTATTTATTTGTGAATTCAGAGTTCAGAATGAATAAATTCCACAAGATTTGTGAAATGGTGGTCTTTTTGACTGAACTTCATATATTGGATTCTGTTTTGAGTTGAACCCTATTTGTTAATATTGTGTAGGAAGATCAGTGGAAACGCTGGCAAGAGATCCGGCACAACCGTTCAGAGAGGCAGATGCGTAAGAAATATATGCTTGAGCTTGCGATAAAGCACTTGCATAAGAGTATGCAGATGCTGGAGACAAATGCTAAAAGTGAAGACTCAGCACCTTTTGAGGACTATTCATTATATGTGTATCGTCAAACAGCCCCTTCGTTTCAAGATCGTGTCAGAGATTTGGAATTGAAACTGTTCTATCCTGTAAGACAGTTTGCATTGTGATTTTTGTTGTGCTCGTGGCCGCAGCATGATTGTCACTTATAAAATTCACCCCATGTGCAGTGAAGTGTCTTACTAATTTACTAACCACAGTTTTGGCTGTATTTGTGAAATGATGCAAGACAAGTCAATTAACTTTACAGTGTGATGAATCATGTTCCTAAATGTATATGAAGTAAATGTTTGGTCAGCGAGACTGGAATTGAAGACTGTGATAATCCATAAGAAGTATAAAATCACAGAAGAGATTTTGATGAAAATTGTATAGAGCACAGTAATGCAGTTGTCTGATAGTTGTTGATTAACATTACAGTTTTCGTGTCTGTGACGGCCTTACATGACTGACATTTTGTGCTTCGTTTGTGCAGCAAACCCACTTGACTGGTAATAACATGCCCTTCATAAATAATTGAACATTATGCAGCTTTCTGCTGTGTCTGCTGTGTGTACAGTCACTTCTCATATTGTACCAAAATAAAAATAGTTTTGCCATTTCTGACCCAGGATTCGCTGTAATTACATCACAGAGGTTTTGTGTCTTGCAAGGTGATTTTAGGAAATGTTGCTGGAGGAAAAGATGTATGTTATGCCAGCACATATGGAAAGTGAAGAGGATAATACATGGTGCAGAACTGTGTGATTAGTTTATATCACCTGTTAAATGGCTGGCAGGGAAAGAAGTACATACATAATTTTGGTGGGAGAACTCCTGAAAAACAGCCACATGGAAGATGGGGTAGTGGGAGGAGGGTGAGGGCATGACACTAAGTGTCAGAGAAGCAGGAGGGGAGATACATGGAGCAGGTAACTGTAACATGTTGATGGACAGGATGCAGAATGTTGTGGTCTGCGGTGATGACAGGCAGGGCCCTAGTAAATTTGCGTGTTTGCTTGCCCAATGTATCAGAAATGGTCATAATAATATTGATTGAGGACAGATCAGTTCAAATATATTTCCTCCTTTGAATTTCTAAGACCAGTAGAAATAATGATTTCTAAATCTGTGGAGGTGCACATGGTTCTTGAAAACAGCAGCTTTTTGCTGTATTTTACAATTCAAGTTCTTTGTAACTCTAGAACCTCATCTTTAATGTAAGATCTGTATCACATGTCATGCAGGAGGGTACTGCAGGTACATACAAATGTTTCCTGAACCTACCATATTCTTTAAGCAATCTTAAGGTGCATTTATAAAGTTTACTGCTGTGAAGAGGGTGAGATCAATGCATGGAGTGTATGAAGCTAGTGTTCCTTCTAAGTATTGTAGTATGTAATATTGATGTAATAATATTTTTTTGTGTTCAGTTGTCAGATTTAAGTGACACTGTGTTATGCAGTTATCCATAGACTTAGCCATACATACTGTACAAAGACCAGTGTCTCACATACAGTGTGATGTGAGAAGGATGGCATTGTGTGTTATAATTTGGATTCAGTTGCTTACATAAAATTGCTTCAAAGCAATTGAAATTCTGCAATATTTTGAGGTTCTTGTAGACCTGCTGCTGAGTGTGTGATGCTGCGTTGCTGGTTTTGTGGTTCGCAGTGTTTGGATGTATCGTCATGTCTTCAGACCGTCAGAAACTATATACCCAGTGACACAGCATCACATCCCAGAAGACTTTTATCATATTTCAAATTAATTAGATGACTTTTCATCATGTCATGTGATACACATGCACACCTGGTACTGAGTAGCTTCTGTGACAGCATCATTCTAGCAGAATGGTGTGCATAAACTGACCTCTATATTTTTATGGTTGATGTCCAATGAGTTTCATTTCTGAATGTAATTTGTTCCTATAAAACCAAGCCCACTGCTGTGTTGTGGTATGTGATAGAATGTAATGCTTCATATCTGCAGTGTCATGGCTCCAGTCACAACATTTAACATGTCAGGTGAAACGTTACATTGCCAGGCATGAAAACTGCACATTGAGGCTCTGTTTGCCAACAAATGGGAACATTACTGTTCCATTACCGCCTAATTAGTTATGTTGGATGTTTTTTTATTTCTAAGTGTCCAAGTGTTGCATAATGTCAGTTCTTGTGACTGTATAGCTGTATTGTTACCCTGTGCTTATGTGTTGTCAAAAATGTAGTGAATTTCTCAAAATAACAAAGGTTTTTAAAGGGTGCATTTGCTTTTGGACTTTATCCAGTTAATTCAGCAGAACATACATACAGTAGCAGAGAGAAATAATGTCTGTTGTTTTTTCCCCCTAACATCATTAGGATCAAGAAGCACGGATATTAGTAGAAGCTCGTAGAGGTGCCATGGATAAAGATTTATCAGGCCGGATAAAAACTTTGGAGGAGAAGCTGAAGGGCACAGCTATTGAGAAGAAACCGAAAGATCTGCGACGTTCAATAGGTACAGTGTGGTGATAATGTGTTGCTTGTTACTGGCAGGATATGTGTCACTTATGCAGTTGTATTGCCTTTGCAGGAAAAATAGAAAAGACAGACTGGAATGTGCGAGAAATAGAGAAGAAAATACTTGAGAATAAGATGGGGCATGGTGTAAAGCGTGAAAGACCAGAAAAAGTACCCAAATGGAGTCGTGAGCAGTTTGATGACAAGGTAAGTTTTAACATACAACTGAAATGTCACCTGTATTTCATGGCCGTGAAACACAGGCAGCGTAAAACAAAACATGTATGAAATGAGTTTAGACAGGCTAGTAGCATTACAGTTTATGGCACTGGTGACATCTGTCACAGTGACTGTGCGTTATTGCTGGAGTTCTCTTTCATCTTGCCAGATACCAGAATTAACTTCCTGGTTTTAAGTGGGTTGTGCCTTCACATTCAAGCAGAGACAGCTGCTTATCTTAAAGCAGTATGCATCAGCTGACGGCTGTGCAAGAACGTGCCACTATGAACATGTTCTGGGTGATGGGTTTAGTTGTTTGGTTTTCTGAGCATTGCACTGTGCAAGGACTGTTGTCACTGTTCTTATGGAAGTTTTGACAGGACTGATGAAACATGGAAATGATCAGGAAAACTTAGATTCAACGAACATGAATTCCAAGTTTCTCTGTATTTTAACAGTGACATGTTACTAGTGTGTTTGTGAGGATGTGGACGTGTATATGGATGTGTGTATGGATGTGTATCTGGACATGTGTATGGGCGTGTGTATGGACGTGTATATGGATGTGTGTTTGGACATGTGTAAGGATGTGTGTATGCAAACAGTGGTTGCAACCACATTACAGGGATAGAAATTGTCTCCCATTTTGTGTAGTATGAAGCTTTATATTTTGTTAAATCGTCCAGCAGCTTTTGCACATAAACCACCTGACACACACATTTCAGTGCTTACAGCAGCATTGTTATTGTCACTGTCACCATGCTGGTTATGGTCCTTGAATGTGTTTGGTAAATGCCACTGCTAATGTGTTACAAATAGCCACACAGTGTGTAGCGGTAAATACCACTCCTAATGTTTTATGGATGGCCACATGGTGCATAGCAAATTAAGTTTAAACATTCATGGCTTCACACTTCTGTTGTGTTTGTTCATTAAACCTAAAGTTCCAAGCCAGTGCATTTTATTTGTACTTTCAATAAAACCATAGATTCATGGCTTTGAATTTCTGTTCATACATTCAGTAATGATAAAGATTCATGGCTTTGCACTTCTAGTTATGCATTCAGTAAAGCGTTCCCATGTAAAGAATTACAAATTTTTGTTACTGGTTTTGAACAGTTGTTTATATGTTTGATATTGACCGTGTTGTTTTGGTTCAGTGAGTAGTCTGAAATAATTGTGATGGTCTTTGTTTAGTTTCAAGCTGTAAAATCAAAACTGCAGAGAAAAAGCCATGACCAGGAGATTCCAAATAAATATGCTAATATTGATGAAAGTTTCAAGCAGCTGGATAGAAAGCTTAAGGATGGAAGAATTATGCAGGTGGGACCACGTGGCAGTAACAAAGTATCAGCCATTGCAGAGCAACTTTCTGGTCACAAGCAGGAGCCAGAGAAACCAACCATACAGAGATCGGTTAGTATTCATTGTAAGAACAAATTATGTCAATAGTTGTACTCCTGATCATAGGAAAATGTGATAGTGGCTTTCTTAAGTGAATTAGCCCACACAGCCATCTCTTATCATTACAGTTTTCTCAGCATTTTCTTCTAAACAAATCTGCTATCAATCTTCTTACTAGTGACTGCTAGAGGTTCTGTGAGCGTCTTTGTAGTATGTATTTTTCTGTCCAATACCTTCACAGCATCAGCATAAACCAGCAGGTGGTGTGTACCATTTAATTTCAGCCCTTCTGGTTTGCCTGAACCTTCCTGATGTCATATTTTGTAACTCAGGTGCCTTATAATGTTTATGGTGCACATGGCAGTAATTGTTATGATTGCTTTCTCAGGTACATGATGCTGTTTAGGCTTGGAATCTTCTGTTTCATGGATTTAATCAGTGTCTCATGATAATAGATATTGAGAATAATGAAAATTTGAACATAGTGTTAACACACTGTTTTGAGGACAGGATCATTCACCATCCTCAGTACAGAATTGAGTTCATATTGTACTCATTTGGAGTGTGTAGACAAAGTTACTGTTAGCCCTTGGGCACAGAACCCTATCTCATTCAGTAATATGTAAATTACTTACAATTTAGAGAGATTTCAACCATGAGACTTTGCTGACAGTGCTGTCTAGATCTCACTACAGAATATCTGCTGAGTTTTAGTAGTGCCAGAAATTAGTGCAGTGATGTGGCCCTGACAGGCCTGACGTGCTTTATTCAGTGTAAGCTAGAATCAGGAAGTATTGTTCTGACGGTTGTTGGTTGCCACGTTGTCGGCTCGTATATTGTTTTAATGTTGTCTGGTTGGTGAGCGCACGCGCACACATACACACACACACACACACACAAACAATCACATATGGCAGATTAGGGGTAGGAAGTGACAGAACAGTGGTTGTTAGATAAAGTGATAACACTATAGAATTGCCATACTTATTAACGAATTATTGTACTGTGACTTGTAGTAACCACATAGATGTGTTTCATCTGTTGTTTGTGCACAGCCATGTTGAAACCTACATATGATATTTTTCTAGAATTCCAAAACTGCAGTTTTCCAGCCTGCACAGGGTGGCTCAGAGTCCTGTCACTTCTGTGGGAAAAGAGTTTATCTCATGGAAAGGCTAAGTGCAGAAGGGAGGTTCTTCCACCGGGGCTGTTTCCGTTGTGAATACTGCAACACCATTTTGAGACTGGGTATGTGGTTGTCATTTATGTTTGCTATGTAAGTGTGCCTCAACACTAAGAGAAGAGTTTGACTGTGGTGTGGATTGTCTGCACACCTCTGTAGGACAGACCAAAGTATATTCTCAAAGATTAAAGATCTAGGACATTTTTAATAAACTTTGTAAGGTGTGAGCTGCAGTTAAACAGAGTGCTGGGTAATATAAGTCCCCATTTCATATGAAAATAGCTTTAAATTACCTCTACAGTTTTAGTTAATTACTTTAACATTCAGTGTACAGAAATGGGAATTTAAATGCCATGACTGGCAAAATATTTGTAGACATCTTCTGTACCAAATGTAATTCGGATTGGACAAAAAACATAAAAAATATGAGCAAAGTTTTATTTTTGGCTTTCAGTGAAGTATGGCTTTCACTGCACTCATTTTAACAAAACTCAAAATGACTGAAAGCTATACTGAATTTCACCCAGGTTGGTCATCCAGTGTATGGAGAGAAAAATCATTAATACCCTGACATAAACTGTGGCTGCCACAGAGCTGATTTTCATGAATCTCAGGTTGCTGAACATCTCTTTGTAAAGAACTCCTGTATCAAGCCTTATGGTGATAGATGATTTAGTTGCTGATACTAGTTTACAGACAGATGGACAGACATGTTGTCCTTGCTAGGCTTTTTTAACTCCCCTTGGTGAATGCCACTGGAAAATGCAAATAATATAGAACAGATCTTAAGACTAGGACTGAAGTTGCAGACTGGGCATACAGCAGGTGGTGAGAAGAAGTGCAATATGCAGCAAGACATCCTCACAGGATTCAAGAAGATAGGAATAGACTAGATATTAATGTTTTTGCTGTGTGTCTGCTCATCATATTTGATGAAACATGGCGTGTCATCAACATGATGGCCATGAACACCTTCATAAGCTCCACAGCATTCTTTCATTGCCAGTAGTTTTATATACACTGTGTGAATTTCAACCGAGTATTGTTTGTTTCCAGGTAATTATGCATTTGATCGAGAAGGGAAATTTGGGAGTAGATTTTACTGCACACAGCATTTTGGTCTCCAGGGTACGCAGAGAATGAAACTGAGAAGGAAGAGTGATGAATTTCGATCTGGCCTTGATAAGGAAAACATTCCCACAAAATTGTCACCAAAAACACCAGATAAGGTACATACATAGTGATACTTTTTTTTGTACATGATATTTTCTGTATTGGTCACAGAAGATAATTACAACAGCCTTTATTGGTGGGGAAGTGAATTGACCCAATTTTACTGCTGGAGTGACTGGACTCTAAGGTACTTTGAGTTACAGTATTTACAGTTTTTCCCCTAACATCTTTTTCCATTTTCTGCCATTATTGGTGTATGGTATTTTAGTTGGTAATATGAGTTGGAGAACCTTGAATTGGGTTACAGGTTTTGCATGTGCTTAAGAATGCCTCCAAATATACTAGCTGTTAGCTGAAACTGTCATGCAAAATGTTATCTGCCTGCCCTTTGAACAGCACATTTTATGTGCAGCAGTTCATAATATTCCATTCACCTTCGCCACATTTCACTATTTCATCACCTCATCCCACATAGAATATGTGAATTTATATATCTGCAAAGAGATGATTTTACTCCAAAAAAAGTGAACACAAATTAATACAGTATTGTAATGGAATGTTTTGATTTTCTTTTCTAGGCAAAATCTTTGTCAGATACTGTGGGAAGGGTGTCGCTGGATGTAACAGATTCAAAAGCAACACCAGAACGAATTGAATTTGAAAATCTGACAGCAGCTGCTTCAGATGTAGAAGAAGCTCCTAGTGAAATGGATGAAGATGAGTGGACAGATCGTAATTTTGGAGCGTCTACTGTTGAAGGCTCCACTGATTCACTTTCAGATCTGAGGTATATTGTGCTTCATCATTAAGTAGTGGTTTTGTTACTGATTTATCTCTACAAATTATTTTTGATCTCTCGAAAATGTTATTACTGTCGACAGGAACTAGACATTATTAATTTGAGTCACAAGAAAATGGCTTCACATGGTTCGAAAGCACTGTTCTTGCATCAGCAGGAAGGTAAACTGAGTGTCTGTTGTAGCCACCTGGGGCTGGGTGTATGATGTTTAGATGGATATGTGGTGGTACACTACTTCTGCGGAAAAGTAAGTACACAGGTGGATAATAACCATCAGTCATAACCAAGCTTTTTTCCTGTATTGTATGGTTTTAATTCAGCATGTTGTAGATGAACAAGATGCCATCATAAGGCAAATAAGACACTAAAGAAATAATTACGTAAGTTGCATAATATAGTTTTATATCATCCTTGTGTATAGTGGAAAGCTCAATTTCACAATAATCATGAAAGTAAACAGTACCAGTTTTTTTTGTAAATACTTGGCTGGGGGGAACGTTTTATATTCACATTCCTTAAAATTTGTGCTTGTGATCGAAGGAAAATACAAGATGTCATCACTCTTTACATTTCTTATATTCTGAGAGCGCTTCTTCGTGAAATTGTAGAAGAATACAAGGAAAATAAGGCATGAGAACACAGTTTAAGTAATGTGAATATAAAACATTCACCCCAGGCCAAGTATTTACAGAAAAATTGGCACTGTCTGACTAGTGGAATGCTCTGTTCATAAACTTGTTATTCCATCACATTTATTGGATATAGCACATTTCTGTTAGACTGGTTGTGGCTTGTCTAATACTTTAATGATATTTTTGAAGTTCAGATCTTAACCATACTCATGGATGATATAAAACTGTATTATGCAACTTACATAATAATTTCTGTGGTGTCTTATTTTTATGAAGAAGATGTCTTGTTGATCTGAAACATGTTGAATTAAAACCATACAATATTAAAAAAAACTTGGTTGTGATTGATGGTTATTATCCACCTGTGTATCTGCACAAAGGCTTGTCACACGTAAAAAAAAGAGTAAGAAGGTAAACACATTGAGCATCACACAACACTCACTGTAAATGTTTCTTGTGTATTTATTGTTGATGTAGTTCAAAGTCTGATTGTTCGTTCTGGTGTAACTGGGGTCAGTACAACTGCCATGAACAGCAGAATCACAAACATCAAAATCCACTGTAAATGTAGAGTGCCTGTTTAGTTCTTGCACTGAACTTACAACATGCCAATACTAAACATATAATGTATATTCAGATAGCATAACAGTATTTTAATGTATTTTTATAAAATACGGACATTTTGGAACCACAAAGTACATTAATTAATTAACTGGAATAGAGTCTCATTCCATTAATCACAAAAGCGGTTGACATCACCTATTGAAAGGCAGAGCTCTGCTGAACTGAGAGTGTTCTGCAGAACTGCAGCCAGCTGACCAGCCACTTGGTCTCATGATGATTCATCAGAACCAATCACAGTTGGTAAAAACAGTGGTTCTAAAATGTATGGTCATGAAAGGTTAAAATTCCAAACATCAAGGTCATGAACATTGAGACACTACAGTATTTGCTTGGGAGAGACGTGCTGTTGTGATCATTGTGTGATCAGTGTAGTCATTACAGGCACTTGAAATGTTTGACTTCATGATTAATTTTGACGGCATCCACAAATGTGTAAACCGATAACCATTTGGTTTGTAACCTTGAAATGAAACAGTGCATGTGGTTTGTTTTTATAAAAAAAAGTGTATTCTACCCAACTGCTGTGTGCATTTTGTTCAGCTAACAATTCTCAGTCTCAAACCTTATCCATTGTAGCGATTCTGAGGACGAAGGAGATGAAGTGTTTGAAGAAGCAGTTGAGCAGCCATCAACAATGGATGAAACTCGCCGCCTGGCTGAAACATGGGCACGCCGATATTCAAAGACTCCTGAAGACAAACAGAATGGCAATGATCAAGGAGAAAGACAGGAAGGAGAGGATGAAGATGAAGATAGTGAGAGCTATGAATTTGAAGAGACTGATGAAGACCTGAGCTGTCCAGAATATGAAAGTGATGGTGAGCTCTTACAAGTGTGTATTTCTAGAACAAGTAGTTTGGATAGACTTTCTCTTGTATTTAGGATGTTTTTTGTATTCATGATATATTCGGAGAGCACTTTACGGCTGCATGTACAAGGTAAACAGAAATGATAATTTACTAAACACAGTAAGTTAGTGACTTCTTTATTGCAAAAGAAGTAATTTATTCTGGTTATTGTGAAACAGAAATTTATAAGACGCATAATTTTAAATTATATAGTAGCCAGTGCAGCAGTGCACAAATTGCAGGTGACTAACTTTTGTATGGTGGCACCTAAATTTGTGGGTTCTCAGTATGGAACTCACTTCATGTCACCCTTCTGGCACCTAGAATTTTTGAGGTGGCTTCAGTATTTTTTGAAAACTTGTGCATGTCTTAGGACAGTTGGACATTCAGCATTCACTGATAGCAAATTTGAGACTGAATGTTGAGTTTGTTGTGAATATTATGCCACCCATCCTGGCTGCATTGCTGCATGTGTATTAGGACAGATGTTATGCAGCTCATCTGATGTACATCCACCATTCAGAAGGATTTTCTGTTAGTTATGTGCCATTCCTGTGGCATTCACCATCAGTGAGCTGATTTGTAAGAACTGCTTAACTGTTCTGTGACTTCTTTTGTTTGGAGCCCATTGATAGCACTTAAATGTAGATTGTACTGAATTGATAAAGTCATAGTTTTGACGGGCTTTGTTTTATCCTATTGTGCTAGTGATGTAAGTACTGAAGTTCTACATCTGTTTGTTGTTGTATTTGATGACTGCAAATTGCTATAGCATTCATGATACATGAATGCATTGCATCTTTTGACAGGGGAGGTTGAAATAAGTACAGTTGTAGAAACAACAAAGGAAAATAAGTACTGATTCATTTGCGAGAAATTCTTAGGAATACTCTAAAGGAAATCATCCCATTGTGTTATAAAGAACTAAACTTATTTATTGTAAACTTATAATATGTGTTCAGTCAATACAACAAACATTAGAAAATTGATGTGTTACCGCAGTATGTTTCGACTCCAGAGAGTCATCATCAGGCTGAATATTTAAGAACCATTAAATACATATCCTTTATAGTGCTGTACATGTAACTATTGCATTAGGGTATGTATTTAACCTTTATCGTACGGCATTTAATTTAGTCTTCGTGCCCCTGGTACGGTGTTTATATTAGACAGCCTTTTAAATAGTTGCGCGTGGTTGCCTATAAACGTTTATAAATTATGAACCGAAGGTGATGAAACAATTAAATAATCTGCACTGTTGCGAATAAATCAGAGATATTTCAGTTCAAGAAAAGTTTC
>Ga0131853_10004381_pt1 | contig 25314 bp, 17 predicted proteins | sample TergutLab28metaG_FD_92764 | JGI IMG/M metagenome (GOLD analysis project Ga0131853, IMG submission 92764) | Labiotermes labralis P1 segment gut microbial communities from Petit-Saut dam, French Guiana - Lab288 P1 (version 2) (version 2) | ecosystem: Host-associated > Arthropoda: Insects >... | reverse complement strand
TTATTGTGTGAAGCGTGGCATTATTGCCTACTGCTTCTTTGTAGTAGTTTGTATTGGTGTTTTCCGATGTCACGGTTAATATAACAGTTAGCATAAGTCTCCTCGGATGGGCGTGACGTTTTGTAAATTAAAGTGATAGTTATTATACATCAAATCAATTGTGGTTGCAAATTATCCGGTGAATGTGATAGACTTTGAGGAATTAGTGTTCATGTCTGCGCTGTTACCACTCATGACTTACCCGGAAAATATTATTTTTGATGCTTTCCTAAACTTGATTAGTCATAGGTGTACCGTGCCTAGCCGGCTCCGGTTTCGTTAGCGCATCAAAAATAATATTTTCCGGGTAAGCCCTGAGCGGTAACGTTGGGGGTGCTGTGCAAGGTGGTGCGTTATTGTGGCGTTGTTAATTGATGAAAATAAATCATATCCTTTAGTCAGTATAATTATGCCTTGTTATAATGATGGGGAGTATTTGAATGAGGCTATTGAGTCTGCTTTGATGCAGACTTATCCGAATATTGAGATAATTATTGTTAATGATGCGTCTACTGATCCTTTGACTATTGAGGTGTTGGAGGCGATTTCTCATCCTCGAATTACTGTTTGTCATAATTCTGAAAGCTTGCGTCCTGCCGGGGCGAGAAATAAGGGTATTTCTTTGGCTAAAGGAAAGTACATATTGCCGTTGGATGCTGATGATATAATTGATGCGTCTTATGTTCAGAAGGCTGTTGATGTACTTGAGAGTGATGTTTCTATCGGTGTGGTGTATTGTAAGGCGGAGTTGTTTGGGCTTCAATCGGGTTTGTTTGAATTGCTGGATTATTCTGTTGAGAATATGATAGTAGATAATTGTGTGTTTGCTACTGCTTTGTTTCAAAGAGATGATTGGGTGAAAATTGGCGGGTATCCTGAGAATTTCAAGGCGGGGCTGGAGGATTATGATTTTTGGTTGTCAATTCTTGAATTGGGTAAAGGGATTTATCAAATTCCTGAAGTGTTGTTTTTTTATAGAATCAAGGATTGTTCCAGGAACATAAATTTTGCCGACAGTTTGGCTGCAATGAAGCAAACTTATAGGCAGTTATACTCGAATCATCCTGTTTTGTACGAGAAGTATAAAGATGAATTTGTGGAGGGTTTGAGAGATTCTTGGCTTGATTTACGGGATTCTGTGAGAAGTTTGACAAGTCATATTAATCATGTTGAAAATGAACTTATTGGGACTAAGGGGACTCTGGTAGCGGCTAATGATACTATATGGCGATTGGAACATGAGAATGAGTTGCTTAACCAGTCGTTGCAACAAATGAGGAGTTCTACGTCTTGGAAGATTACTAAGCCTCTTAGGTTTTTGGTGCGTGGGGTGAGGTTTTTTTTGCGTCGTGTGCCGGGAGTTAAGCCTGCTTATGTGACATTGCGAAGTTGGAAAAACTATGGTATTAAAGAAACAAGGCGAATGAAATTGGAAGCTTTTAGGCAGAATTATGAACTTGGAACGTCCAAGCATCCACCGGGACTGTTTCCGAGAATAGTTGATAATACGCCATTTTTGGAGAAACCTAAAAATGACATTGTCGATGAGATAATACAACTCGACATTATTGTTGTTACACATAACTCTGAAAAATGGGTTGACAAATGTTTTAAAAGCATTTTTGAGAGCGATTTTGATACTGTGAACATTGGCATATACGTATGCGATAATAATTCAACAGACGGGACTGTTCTCAAGCTTGAGAAGTGCAAGTCGAAGTATTCGGACAAGTGTGTGGCATTTGAGATACTAAAAAGCAGTGAGAACTACGGTTTTGGTAAAGGAAATAACATTGCAGCAAATGCGGGAAACGGCGAATATCTGTTTATGCTCAATATTGATACTGAATTATTCGGCAACACACTTGACGAAATAAAATCAGCTATTCAAAATTCAATTAATGATGTCGCTGCGTGGGAGTTGCGCCAGTTTCCGTATGAACATCCGAAAGTCTACAACATTGTCACCGGTCATACTACCTGGTGCAGTGCTGCTGCACTTGTGATTAGACGTTCTGCATTTGAAGAAGTAGGCGGTTTTGACGAAGAGATGTTTATGTATGCTGAAGATGTTGATCTATCGTGGCGATTGCGTGCGAAAGGATATAACCTTAAATATATTCCAAAGGCTACTGTTATGCATTACACTTATGCAGATGGGATAGGGGAAATAAAGCCTAATCAATATGTTTACAGTTTGATTAATAACTATAATTTAAGGCTTAGGTTCGGAAAGCGGAAAGATGCCAAGGTCTTTGGAAAGTATTTGATTGCTCTTGCAAAAACCACTAATGTATTTGAGGGTGCGGGAGAAAAACTGCTTGCAGCCTACCGTGAAAACAAAAAGAAAGAACCTCACTTTCTGCGTTGGAGAAAAGATAACCGTGATGATTATAGCAGGCAGGTGCATAAATTCATTGTTACGGACTATGAGTTGGTAAGAGATGGAGCGGGCTACATCAATGAATACCCGACAATACAGCCTCTGGTATCCGTGCTTGTTATGACGTGCGGAAAACTTGATGTGCTCAGAGAGACATTAATAAGTATAGCTAATCAAACTTACATAAATATTGAAGTAGTTGTGGTGGAAGACGGCGTGCCAACGGCTTTTGATATGATTGACGCTGAGTTTAAACATTTAAACGTTAAGTATATCGCTACAGATGAAAAAGTGGGAAGGTCTGTGGCAGGAAATATTGCGATGAAAAATGCAAGTGGAGAATTTTTCAACTTTCTCGATGAGGGTGATTTATTTTATGCTGACCACATTGAGGTTTTAGTTAGTATTGTCGAGAAAAATTATGTGAAAGTGGCGTATTCGTGGGCAGAAGAAGTTTCGACAATAATTAAGTCAATGACACCTTTGGTGTATGAGGAAATTGATTATTGTTTAGTGTCTGACGTTAAGCTCGATAGAGCAGAGTCGGCGAGGCAAGGCATTTCCGCAATGCAAGCGGTTATGTTTTCGAGGGCACTTTTTGAAAAATATGGTGGACTTGGCGAGAAAAATGAGTATAATGATATTCTGGAACTTTGCTACAGGTGTACACGTGAAAACGATTTTGCGTGTGCAGATAAGGTTACGTCACTTTTCAGAAAAACCAAAAGTGCGCTCCACTAAATCATGAATTAGGAGAAAACGGCAAGTGAGTGAAAACAGCAATGAAGATTTCGTGAACTATAATGTGAAAATAGATATGTCAGAAGACACTTCACAGACAAAGGTTTTGCGAAGTATAAGGCCGGATTCAACGGTATTAGAGTTTGGTCCTGCACACGGTGCTATGACCGAATATTTGAAAAGTTCACTAAATTGTGATGTGTATATTGTTGAATACGAAGAAAACTACTTCAAAGAAGCAATGAGATTTGCTGTTGATGGTTATTGTGGTGATGCTTCGGAGTTGAAGTGGTTTGAAAAGTTTTCGCAAGTCAAGTTTGATCATATTCTCTTTTCTGATGTGCTGGAACATATTTATGAGCCAAAAGGTGTGCTGGAAAAAGCTGTCACGCTGTTAAAACGTGATGGGAGAGTCCATATATCAGTTCCTAACATAGCGCACAACGCCATCATTATTGACTTGATTCAAAATAATTTTGAATACAGGGAGTGGGGTTTACTGGATAAATCACATATAAGATTTTTTACGTACAACTCACTGTTTAAAATGCTTGATGTAAACGGACTTATAGCGACTATAGAGGATGCAACATATCTTGCGCCAAAATGGACAGAGCATCGGAATGATTATGATAGCCTCACTAATGATACAAAGATTTTGAAACACAAACAATTAGGTGAGGTATATCAGTTTGTATTTGAAGCCGTTAAAAAGGACTATTATTATGAGAATAAAGATTCTATAACGGTTGAAAAAAATATAGTGTTCGAGAATAGGGATGCCGCAAATAATGCCATTATATTTCTGGATACAGGTAGGGGCTTTAATGGTGATGAGGTTGTAATACAACCATACGTTACTGATGATTTTGAGTGTACGATTGAACTGACGCCAGAAGTGAAAGCGATTCGATTTGACCCAACAGATAGTTTCGGATGTGTTGTGAAACAGCTCGAAATCAGGTCTGACGTTGGGCTACTTGATTATACTAATGTTAATGGAAAAGAATTCGGCGACCACTATCTCTTCTTAACTAAGGATCCTCAATTTCTTGTCGAAATACCTACAGAAGCTACGTGGGTTTCCATAAAGGCGGTAGTGTATCTCTGTGACAATGAATTTTATGTTGATGTGCTTTCACTACTGGGGAAAGTGTATGAGGATTTAGATGAGCAACATATAATTTCTAAGCATAAAGATGCAGTAATAGCGCAAAGAGATGAGATGGTCGAAGAAAAGAACGAAGTGATACGGCAAAGAGATGAGACGATAAGAGAAAAGAACGCAGAGCTTGAGCAACTTCAGCAAGATCAAATGGAGGAACTTGAAGAACTCTTACAACAGCATAATGCATACAACTCTCAGAAACAATTTGAGCTTGATACAACACGGATACAACTTCAAACAATACAAAACGCTTTCTGGTGGCGCTTGACAAAACCGGCAAGAGCGATGACGAGGTGTATAAAGTGGATGTTGCGGTCGATACCGGTAGTTAGACTACTTTATAGTCTCTTATTGAGATTTAGATATGGAAAGGTCAACACGAATATTTATGTTAATGAGCAAGCTTGTGATGACGAAAATGCAGAAATTATAAATATATATGCTGAAAAAGCCATGAAGGCAACAGTTAGGCTACCTAAAAAGGTTACTGCAGTTATTCCGAATTATAATTATGCTGAGTATATTATTGAGCGCATAGATTCTATTTTGATGCAGTCATATCCTGTATATGAAGTAATAATTATTGATGACAACTCAACTGACAACAGTGTGCAGGTAATAGAAGAAAAATTGCAATCAGTAAAACATAAGAATATACGGTTTGTGAAAAGCGAAGTTAACAGCGGCAATGTTTTTAAGCAATGGAAGAAAGCCTTTGAATTGGCGAGTGGCGATTATGTTTGGATTGCGGAAGCTGATGATAGTTGTAATCCAAGATTTCTTGAAGCTTTGATGACGTGTTTTGATGATAATGAAGTAGTGATTGCATATTGTGAGACTTTAATAATGGACAAAGACAATAGAGTCCTGATGAGAGATCTTAGAGAATGGATTGATATTCATAGTTCAGGCAAATGGAATGATAGCTATGTGGTGAGCGGGCAAGACGAGCTATGCTCTACAATGTGCGTAAACAATACTATTGCTAATGTATCCGGTGCTATCATAAAGCAAGGTGATTATAGGAACATACTTGATGCCGCAAGCAAGTTTCATTTAGCAGGAGATTGGTACTTCTATTCTAAACTGCTGGAAACGGGGAAAATAGCATATCATTGTGAATCACTTAATTATCATCGTATGCATGAAAAGGGAGTCACGTTGACAACAGATAATAAGAGGGAGTATCAAGAAATATGCAGAGTGCAGGACGAAATATTAGAAAACCACGATGTTTCTGAGGATGTCAAGAAAAAGGTTTTTAACAGACGGGAACATGTAAGGCAAAGGTTTAATTTGCAATTTTATGATCGTATACTATCCATCATTATACCAGTCTACAATACAGAAAAATACTTGCAACGTTGTCTTGAATCTGCTATTGATGCAGCACCGAATAATTCGGAAATAATAATCGTCAATGATGGGTCGACTGATGGTTCGGAAAAAGTCATTAATAAGTTCTTAAATCAATACCCTGACATAATTAGGTATTTCAAAAAGGCTAATGGGGGGCTTGCGAATACAAAAAACTTTGCATTAGAAAAAGCAAAGGGCGAGTTTATAACATTCCTTGATTCAGATGATTATGTTGATAAACGTATGTACAAAGACCTTCTTTTTGAAGTAGAAAAAAATTATGTACAAATTGCTGTTTGTGATATGGAGCTAGTTTTTGAGTGTGGTAAACCACCCATATACAAAGCGTGTAGCAATCAAAGTCGAAGAGATTCTTTTAGTAAAGTGGTCGATACCGACTTAATGACATCATCGTGCAATAAGATAGTTCATAGAAGTTTGTTTGACGGCCTTTCATTCCCCGAGGGGATAAATAATGAAGATGTTGCAGTCACACCAATTCTGTATTCGCGAGCAAACAATATTGCGATTGTAAAAAAACCACACTATAAATATCTGCAACGTGATGGTTCGATTATGAACTCAGAGTTTGGAGAACAAAGATTTGCAATTCTTGAGACATCTAAATTATGTATCGATAGATTAATTGAAGATTGTGATGATGGCGAAAAAATCGAGATTGTTAAGGGTTCTCTTTACGTACATCAAATTTTGGCGCTTGTTATGCACCCTATAAGAATGCAAAAACATGAGAGAAGATATGCTTTAACTAGAATTTTTATGGAAAAAGTGCATGTGTATTTTCCGGACATATTTACGAATAGCTATGTGCTTGAATTGAAAACCCTGTACCCATCTCGTAGTAGTACATATATACCTACATTATTTTACCTTCTGAGAAATAGGTTGTATCGCTTGGCGTGTATTGCTTTTTCCTGTGAAAACAGGCGTGAGAAAAAGACAAAGTTAGGATTATAATGAACAACAATCGAATTATGCTTAATACGATAAAGATATTGACATATGTAGTACTTTGCATTCTTGTAGCAGTTACTATGTATATATTTCTACATGGACGATACACAGGAATATTTATCACTCACTTAACAAATTACATCATATTGCCTTTAAGGCACAGGATGATTTTTGCATCAGTGACTGTTGTTTTTTCTGTCGGACTCTATTTCTTATTATTCAAAATTAATGCAGCTAAATATTTAATGAAGCGATTTTATGAATATGATGGTTTTTATTATGTTGCTGCTTGCTCAATGCCGAGTATATTTTTATTTGACTTGTATAATCGCAATCGAGTAGGTAATCATATAATTTTTTCACATGTGCTTATTATTGCTGTCGTATTGGCAGTGATAGGGACTGCACTGTTTCTTTTATTTAAACTTGCAGCAAAAAGCCGAGAGGGAGCACTGATACTCTGTATTTTGTTTTGGGTGGCTTTTTGGGTGTTCGAGTCAGTGTTTGATACTCTTGTTAGTGTTTTTCCATCATTCACACCTATTATGTTGATAGTGCTACTGCTTTTAGTTTTACTGTCTCTTACAGCTATATTACGAAAATTCAGACTGTCTTTCCCTGAATCAAAATTTGTTTTCAATGTATTGGCATTAGCTATGACAGGGTTATTTATGTTTAACCTATATCCCGGTGTTCATCATGAATTTACATTAAACAGAGAAAGAGCGGTAAGGAGTGAATATGATGAACGTGAATTTTACATTAAGCACAATTTTTTGGTAGATGAATCACTTCCGAGTCCTGATATATATTGGTTTCACATGGATAGCTTATTGAGTTTGGAAACTATGGAGCGGTTTTGGGGCGAATCTCAAGAAGATTTACGTTATGAACTGTCGAACAGAGGGTTTTTAATTTATGCAGAAGGTACGTTAGGTGCTGCCAAGACTCAAGAAGGGATAATTGCACTACTTTCTCCTTCCTTGTATGATAATTATTTGAGCTATATTTTTCGTGAAACGCAGGATTTGATAGAGCAACATGATGAAGCTTTGGGAGAACAATGGTTCAGTGAAATCCACCGCCCCCAAATGGAATTAGATGGGATCAATCTATTTGCGGATATAATGCCATATCATGAGCTCTTAAATGCGCTTTTACAAAGGGGATATGATCTTTTCGGATTGCCACATTGGATAAGTGACCACTTTGCTGTTGAAAGAAACGGATATGTATCAGCTGACAGCTTTATAAACCGATTTTTGGTTACGGATTTGCCAATACTACTGAACCTGACTACACCTCTTACTATTCCTACTAACCCAATATCTACTCATGTTCAAACCAGTGCTACGTCTTCGTATAGTTTTATCTGGCGTACGTGCATGCGTGCCCATACCTCTCATTTTTGGCATTATGATCCGAGTTTGCCTGAATATCCGGATCCGGAAATTCCTCTTAGATATGACCTGTACCCTTTGGCATTCAATGATGCAGTAGTGAATATGTTAGCTGCAATTGATGAAATACTGGATTATAACCCTGATGCAGTAATTGTTTTGCAAGCAGATCATGGATTGCATTATTCATACACGCATAGCAAGCTTTTGATGGATGGATACAGCATTGAGCAGGTGCTGGAACTAGCGTTTTCCGTTTTTAGTGCCGTACGCATTCCTGAAAAATATGGCGGTTTAGACGCCCCACTTGATCCGAGGAATATAGCTCGTGAATTAGTCAATCGATTTGTAGGGCAAAATTATGAATTGCTACCGCAACGCTAAGGAAGTTGTTGCTTTTTTAAGTCTATTCTGGTATACTCACACGAGCTTTTAATTGGAACATGTTTACCTAGAAAGAGGTGGTTTTATGTATTGGGATCCGGCTTTTGGCGGAACGTTGCTTCAAATTGCAGTTGCGTTGGTTGCGACCGGTGGAGCTATTATATTTGCTATGAGAAGGAAGATAAAAGCTTTGTTTTCAAAAGATAAAGCAAATGAAAACATTATTAGTAGTGCGGTTGATACAGTCGGTGCTATTGACTCATCTGATGATGATGCGATAGATATGCTGACTGATGGGAATAAGAACGAATAGAAAGAGCATATATGCTGTTGAGTATAACAAGTGGGTATAATTAATACTATATTAGGAACCCCGTTGGGGTTCATGATTAACCTTGCATATGATCTCACAGGCAACTATGGAGTGGCAATAATTTTGTTTGCAGTTGTCGTGAGACTACTGTTGTTTCCTCTCATTGTTATCGCTCATAATAATTCTATACGTTTTCTGCGACTACAACCTGAGCTTGAAAAAGTGAAACGCAGATATGCAGACGATAAAGAGAGACTTGGAGAAGAGCAGTATCTAATCTTCAAAAAGGGGCGATACAGCCCTTTGATGGGTATTGTTCCCCTTCTTTTGCAACTCGTCATAATCGTTGGTGTAATGCAGGTGTTACTTAATCCGCCACCTGTTGACCTAATGTTTCTTGGACTAGATTTAGGTGATGTGCCTTCTATTGCATCGCCATCGATTGCTTTGCTAGTACCGCTACTTTCCGGATTGGCTGCAACAGTGTTTTGTCTTGTCCAGAATGCCATAAGTCCTGCTACGCTCACCCAAAGTAGAACTACTAACCTAGGGATGACTATTTTTATTGTGGTATTGTCGGTATATCTTGGTTTGATGTTGCCGGTAGGGGTTGGTATATATTGGATTATGGGTAATTTACTGGGCATCATTGTTGTTCTGGTTCTCAATGTTACTCTTAGTCCGAAGAAACTTGCACCTGAGGCTATGGCACACATTGAATCAAACCGCAAATCGCCTGAAGAACTGCGCAAATTGCGCGAAAGCAAAGAGCGCATACGTCAAAGAGAAAAAGTTGATATAAAGCGATTCAAGGAAGCGAAGAAGCAACTAGTGTTCTACGCCTTATCGAGCGGACAGTATAAATATTACAAAAATATTATTGAGTATCTGCTTGAAAATTGCGATACCAAAATCCACTATCTGACCAATGATGAGAAGGATGCTATTTTTAAGATGGGAAATCCAAAGATTATCCCATATTTTGTGAGCCAAAAGAAAAGCATCTCGCTGATGTTAAAGCTTGATACTGATGTTTTGGTAACTACTGTTCCTGATTTTCAAAGCTATCATATGAAACGTTCTATTGTGCGAGATGATATTGAGTACATCTACATACAACACACTATAGCAAGTGTGCATATGACACTCCGAGAAAAAGCGCTTGATTATTTTGATACGATTTTTTGTGTTGGCGCTCATCAGGTTGCGGAGTTGAGACGGCGAGAGCAGCTTGCCGGATTGCCGCAAAGACGGTTAGTGAAAGCGGGTTACGGTGTGTATGACCAACTGGCGGAGTCGTATAAAACTCTTTCCAATAATAGTAATAATGGCAAGCCGAAGGTTTTGATTGCACCGTCATGGCAGGCTGATAATATTTTGGATCTTTGCATTGATGATATGTTGGAATCCTTGCTTGGGAATGGATATGATATAGTTGTGCGTCCGCATCCGCAATATATTAGATTTTTCCCCGAGCGGATGAATACTTTGGTAGAGCGTTACTCAGACTATACAGATGTCGGGGGAGAGCTTGCTTTTGAATTGGATTTCGCAGGAAATGATTCTATTTTCACGTCTGATATTTTGATTACAGATTGGTCAAATATTGCATTTGAATTTTCATACTGCACACTTAATCCATCCCTCTTTATCAATACTCCTATAAAAGTCATGAATCCCAACTATGAACAATATAATCTGGAAGTTTTAGATATTTCACTTCGAGATAAAGTTGGCATTTCGGTTGATTTGGATGAAATTAGCAATTTGTCGAACTCGGTGGCAAAACTGCTGGGTGAACGCGGCAATTATCGTGAGCAAATCGCAGCAGTTGTGGATGAATACCTTTATTACCCCGGACGAAACGGTGAAGCGGGTGGGAAGTATATCAGTAGGGTGTTAGTCGATAAATGCGAAAATGCAACACCTTACAGTAACTCTTAATAGACATATGCAGGCGAATATGTTATAGTTGTACGGAATTATGTGAGAAGAAGAAGGTGTTTGCAATCGCTTACAAAATCCCGTTTAATAGGCCACTATACACCGAAAAAGGTGTCGCCTATACTGTAGATGCTATAACTGTAAAAAAGAAAATAATCGGAGATGGTTATTACACAAAGAAGTGTAACGAGTGGATTGAGGAAAGTTTTGATTCATCAAGGGCTTTGCTTACTACCTCGTGTACTCATGCACTTGAGCTAGCTGCGCTTTTAACAGATGTTAAAGAGGGCGATGAAATTATAATGCCCTCGTTTACTTTTGTATCGACAGCAAATGCTTTTGTTTTGCGAGGTGCTAAAATTGTTTTCGTTGATATTCGTCCAGACACTATGAATATTGATGAAAATTTGATAGAAGATGCGATAACCGAAAAAACAAAAGCAATAGTACCCGTACATTATGCCGGGGTGAGTTGCGAGATGAATACCATAATGGATATCGCCAGAAGGCATGGCTTATATGTGATTGAAGATGCTGCTCAAGGCGTGATGTCGAAGTATGAGGATAAATATCTTGGGGCGATTGGCGATATAGGATGTTTTAGCTTTCACGAGACAAAGAACTTCACAATGGGCGAAGGTGGGGCTATCCTCATCCAAAATCCTGATTTTATTGAAAGAGCTGAAATCATACGTGAAAAGGGTACAAATCGAAGTCAGTTTTTCAGAGGTATGGTGGATAAGTATAGTTGGGTTGATGTTGGTTCGTCATACCTGCCGAGCGACTTGAATGCTGCCTATTTATATGCGCAACTTGAAGAAGCGACGAAGATAAATGATGATAGATTGAATGCTTGGAATATATATCATGAGATGTTGAGTGATTTAGAAGATAGTGGAGTAGTTGAGCTTCCTGCAATCCCTGGACAATGCACCCACAATGCGCACATGTTTTATATAAAAGTAGAAGATTTGGAGACGCGAAGCAATCTCATTAATCATCTAAAAAAAAGTGGTATTATGGCCGTGTTCCATTATGTACCGTTACATTCATCAGAGGCCGGTCGTGAGTTTGGAAGATTTTATGGTGTTGATAAATATACAACTTCGATAAGCGAGAGACTACTTAGGCTTCCAATGTATCACAGGATTACGAGTGAAGAATTGCGGGAAGTGACGGAATGTGTATATGACTACTTCGGACTTAAAGTTTAGGAGCGACTATATGGAGAAAATGTCATTTGTTATCCCTTGTTATGGGTCTGAGTTGACAATTGAAGGTGTTTTGGATGAGATACACGCAGTAATGGTTCGAAAACCGGAATATGACTATGAGATAATTTGTGTAAATGATTGTTCGCCCGATAATGTTCTGAAAGTCTTAAAGAAAAGGGCGGAAAGAGAAACTAAGTTAACAGTTGTGGACTTAACCAGAAATGTGGGTAAACAGTCAGCTATGCTGGCAGGATACTCCCTTCTATCAGGAGACTATGTAATCAACATTGATGATGATGGGCAATGTCCGCTTGATGAACTCTGGAATTTGTTTGCATCCATTCAAAGTGGTAGTGATGCTGTTTATGCTGCCTATACGCTAATCAAGCAATCCATGTTCAAAAGATTTGGAAGTAAGATTAACTCAATGATGGCGTATTTTATTATTGGAAAGCCAAAAAATTTACAGACATCAAACTACAGCATATTCAAGAGGTTTATTGCTGATGAGATAAGAAAATACAAAAACAATTATCCATATATATCAGGTTTGTTGCTTAAGACAACCAATAAGATAGCAAATGTACCTATGGAAGAACGTGAAAGGACAGCTGGGCATGGTAACTTCACTTTTAGAAAATCTCTCTCTTTATGGTTGAACGGCTTTACTGCATTTTCCGTAAAGCCGTTGCGAATATCCTCGTTATTTGGATTTATGACGGCTTTGGGCGGTTTTGTGTATGGATTGTCAATAATAATAAGAAGATTGTTTTTCACCCCTAATATGGCTACAGGATTTCCGTCCATAATGGCGGCAATGCTCCTCATTGGCGGAGTTGTGATGATGATGCTTGGTATGATTGGCGAATATATAGGCAGAATATATATTAATCAAAACAACTTGCCCCAATATGTCATCAGGGAAGTGGTCAAGGGGGCAGAGTGAAAAAAATTCTTATTTTAGGGGCAGGCAATGCTCAAATTGATGCTATTGAGTACCTTTGTGAAATAGAGGGTTTGGAAGTCCATGTGTGCAGTTGGTCTGCGAGTGATAAAGGTGCAAAAAGAGCTAGAATATTTGAAGAAATCAATATAGCTGATGTTGAGAAAGTGTGCGAATATGCTCAAAAAGAAAAAATTGATTATGTTTACTCGATAGGTTCTGACTTGGCAATGCCAACAGTTGCGGAAGTTAGTGCAAGACTTGGTCTCCCATGCTTTATGTCGCCTGAGTTGCCTATTATATGTAACAACAAACACCTGCTTCGCAATGCTTTGGGTGAAGATTTCGATGGTAATATAAAGTTTGTGGTTGCAGAAACCATGTCAGAACTTGAAGAGTGGAAACATTTTCCATGTGTAATGAAGCCTGTTGATTCGCAAGGACAGCGCGGTGTTTTTGAGGTGTGGAGCGCGGAAGACCTCAAAAGACACTTTGATGTGTCTTTGCACTTTTCTGCGGCGAGAAAAGTTATAGTAGAAGAATATGCTGATGGTCAAGAATTCTCGGTGAATTGTTTCTTCTGTCAAGGAGAAATGGTATTTTCCCTTATTTCTGACCGGATAGTTTTCGATGAATTTCCCGGCGGCATTATAAAAAAACATCACCTGCCAACGTTGGCGAATTTTGAGTGCCAAACGTTGATTATGGATTTAGTAAGGCGTTCTGCAGAGAGATTAAACATAAAAGATGGTCCGGTTTACTATCAGATAAAACTATCTAACGGTGCACCAAAAATAATTGAGATTACGCCACGATTGGACGGTTGCCATATGTGGAAGTTAATAAAACGGTACTGCGGTGATGATTTACTAGCTGCATCATTTGAATATTTGCTCTATGATAGAAGGCCTGTGTTCAAATGCGAGTTTCCAACTGATAAATATTCTTTGGATTTCATGTGTGAAAAACCATATGAAATATTTAGACGTAGTAAACATGATGTTGGGGATTCATTGGACTTAGTTTGGTATTATCAAGACGGTGACAAAGTTGCGTCACTAAATGGGCATATGGAAAAATGCGGATATGTTATAAGAGAGGTGGCAAAATGAACCTGGTAGTTACAGGTGCATCCGGTCTCATTGGCAATGCATTCATTAAGCTATATTCAGATACACACAAGATTACCGCTCTGACACGAAGTGTGCAGCCTGACTTAGATGCGAGCGTTACTTGGGTTGAAACGAACTATACATTTGATTCATTATGTGAAATATTGCCAGATAAAGATGCGGTAATTCACATGGCTGGAATGCGATTTCCCCCTCTCGATCAGGACAACTTCAACCATTATTTGGATAACATCACGATATCAGACAATATATTCAAGGCTTGTGTCCATACAGGTGTTAGGAATATTGTGTGCGCTTCGTCAAGGAGTGTTTATAGCGAGGCAAATGAATTGCCGTGGAAAGAGGCAGAGGCTGCTGTTCCTGCTAGTTTTTATGGGGCTTCAAAACTAGCGATGGAAGCAATCGCATCAATATATAGCAAAAAACATGGTTTGAATGTTAAGTGCTTGAGAATTGCTCAGATTCTAAGTTCAGATGAGCAAAAGGGATATTTATTACGGACTCTTTTTGATAAAGCAAAAGCCGGAGAAGCTCAAAATATATATGGTACAGGAGAGGGCAGACGTGAATATATATACGTGAAGGATGTCGCACGCGCCTTTATGTGTGCGTTGCAGTTTGGCGAAAAAAGTGGAGTCTACAATATTGGGGTTGGAAAAACAATTTCTATTAGTGAATTGGCGGAGCTAATAAATAAAATGTTTGGCAATCTTTCGCCAATAAATTTTCTGACAGATAAGCCTGAAGATCTTAGTAAGTCATTGATGGATTGCTCTAAAGCTGGAAAGGAACTTGGTTTTAAGGTAGACTATGATATGGCAAGTGCGATAGGGGATATTTTTGGTGATTGGATGTGTAATATATGATGTACCATTAAGAGGATTAATCTTTTGGTTTTAGAAACACTATATTGCTGTACGATTGCTGGCATAGCGAAGAGGAGAGCAACAAGCATGAACTTTTTATATAGTTGTGATGATAAGTATAGTCCGTATACAGGAATATCTATTACTTCACTATTTGAGAATAATAAAGAATTAGATGAGATTATCGTCTATATTCTTGGCTTGGCAATAAGTGAGGCGAATACAAAGAAATTTGACCAACTTGCCAAACAATATGGCAGAAAAATTATTATTGTAGATGCTGAGAGGATTGATAAGTTTCTAGATGATAATGGAGCAACTAGCTGGCGTGGAAATAAGGTTGCTTGGTACAGAATTTTTTTAGAAAAAGCAATCCCCGAGAATATTGAAAGAATCCTCTATCTTGATAGTGATACGATTGTTGTAAGTAGCCTAACGGAAATAGATGCTTTTCAGCTTGAGGAGAGTAAAGTTTGTGCTATGGTAAGCCATCATCGCTATAATGAATATAAAAACTATATAGGTCTCGACGAGGGGGATGCGTGCTTTTTCAGCGGGATTATCCTTTTTGACATGAAAAAGTGGAGAGAGCAAAAATGCGATGGACGTTTAAAATCTGCTATCAGTGAGGGGTACGTGTATTTTAGATATCCTGAGCAAGATTTGCTTTGTTATGTGCTCAAAGAAGCTATACAAAAATTACCGCCAAAGTTTAACGTGCTGAGTCTATGGCAAGATTGTGGAGTAGACAATATTTTTGCATTTGGTGATATAGATGAGGATAACTTTAGTACTCGCGATGAAATAGAGTATGCAATACGTAATCCGGTAATTTTGCATGTAATGGAGGGACATTCCGGGGTCCCATGGCAAAAAGGTAACACGAACCCTTTCAGAAAAGATTGGGATGCATATAGGGAAATGTCTCCGTGGCAAGGTATACCACAAATCAAGAAGAAAACCACAGTTAAGGAGAAAATTCGTAAAGTGATGTTTTTGGTTTTCCCAAGAACTTTTTACTATAAAATCAGCAAAGCGTACGAAAAATGGTATGACAAGGATTATTACCGAAAATATGGGCGTTTAAGGTAATGCGCCCTTTAAAATGAAGGTAATATACCAGGAAGTATAAGGGAGCGGAAATTGTATGCAAGCAACCGACGGAGTTGTAAAAAATAGTAACGCACGCTCATTAATCAGTGTGATTGTGCCTGTTTACAATGTAGAAAAATATCTTTCGCGTTGTATCGAAAGTATTCTTTGTCAGACTCATCGAGAATTGGAGGTTATTCTAGTTAACGATGGCTCTGCGGATAAGAGTGGAGAAACCTGTGATGCTTATGCAAAAAAAGATAGTCGAGTTAGGGTGTTTCACCAAGAAAATGCAGGGGTGAGCACTGCGCGTAATGCAGGCATAAATATTGCGACAGGTGATTGGATTGCCTTTGTGGATGCAGATGATTGGCTGGAGCCTTCTATGTATGAAAAATTATTACAAGCAGGAATTGAAAACGGCACGCTACTTGCGTGTTGCAACTATGTTAGGCATTATTCGGAAGAAAAGCAGGTTTTCAAGTTATATAGCGAGACACCAAAAGTGCTGACTGGGAAGCAAGCCCTGATCCGTTGCTTAACCCCTGCTGATAATCCATTCTTTGGTAGGATTGTTCAGTTTATATACAATCACACTTTGTTTAAAGACGCAATCGACAACGCCCGTATTCGATTCGATACATCTATTCACTTCTGTGAAGATATATTACTGTTGACACAAATTCTAATCAAAGCTGATAGAGTTGCCTATATTCCAGATCTCCTATACATATATTATCAAAGGGAAGGAAGCGCAATAAACTCTGTAAGCGAAAAAAGACTTACAGCGTTATGCGCTTTGAAGCAACTTAAGGAACATGTTGAGCCAATTTCACATCGCTTACTTCTTTATGCACAAGTAATGTATGCAACGAATATAAAGTTCATTGTAATTTGCTACTGCAATAGCAAGCAGTATACGCAAGCTACTATGTTTCGATGCGAGTTGCGACGGTTTGTGAAAATTTGCATATTTACCAATGTTAATAGTTTTAAGTTGAAAATCGAGTATTTAGCTACTCTATTACTTCCCAAAAGTATCATTGGATTTTTGAGTAGGGTTAATGGCCGGCGTAAAGGAACAACTATTACAACAGCGACATAGTGAAAGGATTGGATATGAAAGCTGGTATACTTACATTTCACAGAGCATCAAATTACGGCGCAGTACTGCAAACTTATGCATTGCAAACGGCGATTAGTAAGTTTGGGATTGACTGTGAGGTCATTGATTATGAATGCCCACACTTGCATCAAATGCATTCACCATTGAGTTTTTTATATGCAAAAGGCTTAAAAATGAAATTGATGCAACTTGCATATATTCAGGTAAAACAACGAAGACGTAAGTTGTTTGCTGCTTTTGTTTCCAGAAAGCTTAACTTGAGCAGTAGTCGTTACATAGGTGAAAAAGAATTGTGCGCTGACGGGAAATTAGCGAATACATATGATCGTTTCATTGTTGGTAGCGACCAAGTTTGGAATCCGCGATTGACGAATCTTGATTCGGCATATTTTTTGTCTTTTGTTGAAGATTCTATTAAGAAAACAAGTTATGCCGCCAGCTTTGGCGTTTCAGGACTTTCGGATGAGGTGGCTAAAGTTATTGCAGAATATCTGGATTCGTTCAGTAAAATATACGTGAGAGAGAATCGAGGAGCTGACCTCGTAAATGCAATGATAGGAAAAGATGTTCCAATTGTGCTTGATCCGACCTTGTTGCTTACGCCACAGGAATGGGATAAGTTTGCAAAAAAAATACCACAAGATAAGTATATTATAGTTTATACTATAGACAGGTCACCGAAGCTAATTGATTTTGCGTTGGATTTATCTAATAAGACAGGCTTGCAAGTGATTTATATAAATGATTCTCTATTTAGATATGCCAAAATTAGATATCTGTCAGTTGCTATGCCTGAAGAATGGGTTGGTCTCTTCGCAAGTGCAGAATATGTAGTGACAAACTCATTTCATGGAATGGCATTTGCACTAAATTATAACAAGGAAGTTTGTGTAGGACTATCTATAGATAAAGTTAATCATAATTCCCGACTGACTAGCTTACTCGAAATGCTGGGTATACCTTTCGATGAAGAGTGTGGTATCAACAATTATATTGACAAAATAGATTGGGTTAATTTGAATTTTAAGCTAGACAAAGCTCGGACTGAGTCAACTGGGTATTTGAAAGATATTTTCTCATGAAAAATTGTAGTGCTTATTGGTATCAATGAAAGTAGAGGAAAGCAATGTTTTTAAGAGATAAGCATTTAAAATGCAAGTGTTGTGGCTGTGAAGCTTGTGAGTTCGTCTGCGAGCCACATGCCTTGCAAATGGAAACAGATGAAGAGGGTTTTTCCTATCCGATTTTGTCAGAGGAAAAGTGTACAAAGTGCAATTACTGTACAACGGTTTGCCCTTTGGAAAGTGTTCCGAACAAGGTTGACGAAGAGTTGCAGGGTATTTTAGCTGTACGTTTAAATGATAAAGAAAAACTTATGCAAAGTCAGTCCGGTGGTGCGTTTACAGCACTTGCTGAGGTAGCTTTTGCAGAAGTAGCAATTGTTTACGGTGTAGCTTTGATTGACAGAGAAGCAGTTTATATTCGCTGTGAGAGTCTAGAGCAACTTCCACCGGTAAAAGGATCCAAATATGTGCAAGCTGAATTGCGTGATACTTATAAGCAAATAAAATCAGACCTACAAAAAGGGCTAACTGTCCTTTTTGTTGGAACACCATGTTACGTGCATGGACTGTTCAGTTGGCTTGATTTTTTAAAAGTAGACACGTCAAGATTATGCGGAGTAGACTTGGTTTGTTTCGGTGTTGCAAGTCCACTCATTGTTAAAGAGTATCTGCAGTATTTGGACAGACACTACAAAGTGCGTATATCAGAGTACAACTACAGAGACAAAGCGTTTGGATGGAAGGGTAGCTATGAATCTTTTCGAGTAAATGGAAAACTTGAATTTCGCAGAAGCTTACTTGCAAAGTTATACAATGATAGGCTAAGTATTCGTCCGAGTTGCTATTTTTGCAACTATACATCTTTTGATCGTGTTTCTGATATAACTATAGGCGATTTCTGGGGGATTGAGAAAATTCACCCGGAATTGGACGATAACAAGGGCGTATCGCTTGTGATGGTGAACACCTCAAAAGGGCGAGAATGGTTTGAGAAAATCAAGGACAATTTGACTATAGAAGTCAGTAACCGCGAGGATTGTGCTCAACCACGACTCAAATCTCCAAGTATGTTGCCTAAAGTTAGAGCTTTGTTTTGGAATGATTATCGTAATAATAGCTTTGATGCATTGATAGAAAAGTACGCATACGACTCATTTGCAAAACGTGTTGTGGGATTTTTTCTGCGACTGCTTTCAAAATAAATTCACTAACTTGCGCCACTCTTCCCCACTGTTGAATAAAAGTGTGAAATTGCAAAGAGTGGCTATCAGGAAAAAATAACATGATAGGTATAAAAAATTGGATTGATAAGTTAAAATCCTCAGAAATGGTCAAGAATGTAGCCCAAATATCTTCCGGCACATTGGTTGGGCAAGTACTGTATGTTGCACTTATACCTATCATAACCAGAATTTATGGTGCAACTGCAATTGGCATTTGGGCATTTCTTAATACGGTTATTCTTCTTGCGTGCTCTTTTTCTGATATCGGCTTGACAAATGCGTTGATGACAGAAAAAGATGAAAAAGAACTGAGACAAACATACAAAGTTGCAAGTACGTCTACGTTTATTGTGGCAATATTGGTCGGTGTGGTAGCATATGTTTTTTTTGGAATCATACTACCGGACAGTTTAGGCTTGTTGCCAGGCCTAGTGGCGATATTTCTTTGCGTGGGAATTATTTTGAATCAACAAATGCAAATTTGTTATACGTGGTTGAATAGAGGCGGACAGTACAAGATTTTGAGTAAAAATCCAATTGTGAATGCAGGGGTATTCGGGGTGCTAGCAATTGTATTTGGTCTTTTTGGTATGGCGCTGTATGGATATTTACTTGCTTGGGTTTTGGCGCAATTAATTACACTGCTGCATATGAAACGATTTTTGCCGGGCGGTGTTATTAGCACTAGGTTAAGTGATTTTCGCGAAGTTTGTGCCAGAAATCGTCGTTTTGTGAAATATCAGATGCCGGCAAATATAGTTCTGAGCGCAAAAAGTCAATTACCTGCTTTACTGATAGCCCCACTTTTTGGAGCGGATGTGTTAGGACAATATTCAATTACAATGCGTGTCATAGAAATGCCGGTTTCCTTGGTAGGAACATCTATAGGGCGCGTATTCTTTCAGAAATCCTCGGAACTCAAGCGTGAAGGAAAGTCGATTGGAGAATTGAACTATAATCTACTGACAAATGCCATGAAGATGGCTTTTGTGCCTGTAATTTTGCTCTCTGCATTTGGAGACATTGCTTTTACATGGATTTTGGGAGCGGAATGGCAGATGGCTGGCAACATGGTGCGGATTTTTTCGCTTTATACCTTCTTTTTGTTTTTAATGAGGTCATCGCATGGCATTTCAATAGTTTTGGAAAAACAACACTATATTGTTATATCGAGCATGGTAGAATCTGCATTCATATTTGTTGCGTTATATTTTGGTAGGCATTATTTTGATGATATCTATGTTGGCATTGTAATTATTTCTGTTTCATTTATATTGATTCAAGTGACTTTCCACTGCCTTCGATTTCGCATTATGGGTGTTTCTATTAAGAAATTTTTAACGCGTGTATTGCTTTATTTACTTATTATGATTGTGGGGTATCTTGTTTTGAGATTTCCATTGTATTATCTTGGGATTGTGAGTATAATGTAAAAAATATCCATAAAGGAGATGGTTCTTATATCTGTTTTTAAGCAAATTACAAAGCTTATTTGCTGTCTAATACTTGTGTCTGTAGTTGTTTTCGTTATGCTTTTGGTGAACTATCTGGGATTTTCCCCCTCCGTGCCAGATATAGTTAGAAGTTTGCCAGGTGCGGGTAGGATTCTCTCTGTATCTGGTAGAGTGTCGCAACATTTTTCTCAGGATGTTGTATATCAGGTTATGCACGATTTTGATTTGGATGGTAATGTAATACTATCTCTTTCCGACGATCCGATGATTTATTTAGACACTGTGCCGCAAAAGGCAGGTAGATTTTTGAAAATAGACATAGGTGCGCTCAGCGAAGATCCAACAAGCGCTCAGATTTTTTTTGCATTTGAGGGTGATCACTACTTCAATCAGCGAGATTCAGTTAGATTTTATTTAGAAAGTGGACTTAACATAATACCGTTACCATACTCAGGATATTATAGACTCAGATTGGATCTTGCGGAAGCACCCTATATTTCGCTGATAGTAAACGATGTGACTACTGCTAATTATGTTTTACTACCTGCGTCATTTTGGATATCGCTTTCTTTTATTGTCTTGGCGTTTGCAATTTTTTTGTACTTTTGGTTTCTAAGAAGGGATTTGCTCAAGTGGTTGTACGGTAAGCTCGAAAAAAGGTTTCAAGAGTCTGCGTTTTATAGGGGTGGTTATAAAAGTGAGAAAAACCGTTACCTTATAGCTGTGGTTTTTGTCGGATTATTGATAGTACTGACATATTGGTTTGTGCCTGTTAGATTTGGAACTGTTGATGATGTCACACTGATGTATATAGTTTCAGGTAACTTTACAGGATCACCCAGCCCATATCTTTTCTGGTCAAACATCATATACGGATACATTTTAAGCGGTCTATATGAATTGCTACCCATGATTCCTTGGTATGGCATCATGCAGATTGTGTTTATATATTTTTCTCAAGTGTTGATTGCAAAAAGCTTTTTGAAAATTGCAACGAAAAAGGGAACTTCGATTGTTGTCCCTCTCGGTCTGTATTCTATATTATACGTTTTTATACTATTTTACTGGACAGCAGTGCTTCAATTCACAACTACGCCTGCGATGATGGGGGCTGCAGCTTGCGTTGTCGCGGCTTCGCTTTTTTGCGGAGAATCAAAAAGAGCGCGCATAGTGGACATTGCATCTATTGTCACTTTGATATTTTTTGCATATATGATTAGACGTGATAGTGGCATGGGTGTCCTACCTTTCCTTAGCGTGATGCTTACATTTAAAGTGGCGATGTCTTTAATATCAAAAGAAGGTATAAAGCACAGGCTCAGGAAGGTTTGCGTATATGTTTTCATAGGTATTTGTGTTGTAGGTTTGTTGTTTACTGCACGTGAAATTAACTCTCGTATGGCTAGCATAGACGGCAGAATTGAATTTTCGAGGTGGAACTCACAGGTGTCTAGATTTATGGATTACTTGCATGTTAGTTACCATGATAATCCAGAACTCTATGAAAGCATTGGGTGGGACAGAGAATTATATTCACTTGTACGACAATGGAATCATTTAGATGAACGTGTGACTGTTGAGAATCTTAGAGTGCTCAACCTATATAGTTTGGCTCATAGTGAACAATTATCTTCTTTTCAACGACTGATAGAGTCTATTAATCTTGTTGAAACGTTTATACGAGACAACAACATAGCTGAGAGTGCTATTAGGGTGGTTGTAATTGGTTTTGCGCTACACATTGCAGTAATTATTTGGCAAAAATCCAAAACTCGAACTACATTGAAACAGAACAATGAAAAGCATCAAAGATATGAACAATTATTCCACCTATTACTTGCACTCACTGTATTTGGGGGATATATTGCTTCTTTGGTGTGGCTTGGCTGGGGAAAGCGAATAAATCTCAGGGCATTCTTTGTACCATTGATGCCTACAGCATGTATATTGTTCTGGCATATACTGTATAAGTATGGATCTGACTTGAGCAAGAATGCAAAGAAATATCTTCCACTCACGCTGTGTGTTTGTTTTGCTTTAGGATTTTACTTCGCTAATGTTCCTTTTCACACAGCTTTCACTGAAGCCGTGTCGGTTACTGCTATTCGAGATGCTGAGCGACGTTTGTTAAGTGAACGCCATGCAATAGATAATCAGGATGATGTTTTTGTACTATGTCCGTCGATTAGCGGTGCAACTGTGCCGATTTTCACAAACTATAGAAATGGGAGACCGTATAATCTAATTGCTCCTACAGGAGGTCGTTCTCGCAACGAGGCAGGTCCTGTGGCTATGGCAACGCTCAGGGCAAATGGCCTGAGCGGGTTGAGTGGCGACACTTTGACTGAGTGTGGTGTGTATTGGATAACCAGAAGCGTTCGAGATCGGAGAGCAAATGAAGTGATTTTGTATATGCAAAGCAGATTCAATGCAATCCCGATAATTACTGATTATTTTAATGATGTATTTGTAATTAGCTTTGTTGAAGTCAATCAGTTGTTGGCAAATGGTGATGCACATAGTGTACTGTACCATGTAGATACTATATCGATTTGCATGGATGAAAAAATTTTTATATATGATTTGCTAATAACGCCAAGTGCAAACACAAATTATTTGGTTGCTTTTGATATAGTAACGGAAGATAGTCCTGAATCATTTTGGATAGAATGGTATGGACTTACCCCAGAGTCTGGCGGAAGTAGGCAACTTTTTGTTCATAGTTTTGATGTTAATGTCGGTCATAATACTTATTTTGAGTCAATTTTTATTGACAATATGTTGTACGGTGGAGCTACCAACTTTAGAATTATGACAAATCCAACCTCAAATATGTTAATAACAAACTTTTCTATTAGAGCGGTTTGTACTGAGTAACGTGAAAAACTAAACTCTAGTGTGGTAGTGCGACTGCTTTTGGTTTTACTTTACGTAAACTTGACTGCAATCAGGCTTGACATATCGCTATATTCATGTTAATCTAAAATCGCTATTACGATTAACATAAATGAAGCTGAATATCTCGCTTCCACAATAGGAGATACCATGTTTTACAAAAGGTCTATTGAGCCTGTGCTTCGGTCGATAAGTGATACGTTTCCTGTACTGGTATTAACCGGACCTCGACAGGTTGGGAAAACCACATTGCTTAAATATATTGCGGAAAAAGAGCGGAAATACGTAGCTTTGGATAACCCTACAGACCGTGCGTTGGCGAGAGAGGAGCCTGAGCTTTTTTTGCAGAGGTACTCGCCGCCAGTAATCATTGACGAAGTACAATATGCTCCTATGTTGCTGGATTATATTAAGATATATGCTGATACACATAAGCGATGCGGAGATTTTTGGTTGACCGGGTCGCAAACTTTCCATTTGATGAAAAATGTTACAGAGTCTTTGGCAGGGCGCGCCGGGATAGTGCGTATGTTGGGGTTGTCAAATAATGAAATTGAGGGGCATGGATTTGGCCCCTTTGATGTTGAGCCTCAAATGCTCATAAAACGACTTGAAACGGCGAAACGTCTTATTCTACCGGAGATATTTGAACGAATATTTACCGGATCGTTTCCTCGCTTGTATGAAAATCCTGATGTTGACCGGAAAAGGTTTTATGAATCATACTTGGAGACGTACATAAGCAGAGATGTAAAAGAACTGACTCAAGTGGCAAATGAAACGGCCTTTCTGAGATTTGTGTCTATTGTCGCAGCAAGGACAGCAACTACTGTAAACTATGACACATTGGCAAATGAGGCGGGAATTTCTGCACCAACTGCTAAGCAATGGCTATCGATTTTAGTATCAAGCGGGTTGGTCGTTCTAATTGAGCCGTTCATGAATAATGCGCTGAAACGTATAATCAAAGCTCCGAGGATGTATTTTTTGGATACCGGGCTTTGTGCATATATAATGCGAATGCATTCAGCAGAGTTTCTTGAGCGTAGTGCAATGGATGGTGCGTTTTTTGAAACATGGGTCGTTTCGGAAATTTACAAGAGCTATATCAATAGTGGAGAGCGTCCACCATTATTTTTCTATAGAGACCAGAATAAGAAAGAAATTGATTTGATTATTCATAAAAATAATATGGTAAATCCTATTGAAATAAAGAAAAGCGCTACGCCAAAGGATGCAATTAAAGGATTTTCCGCTCTGAATCCGATTGCACGTGAACCAGAAGAAGAAGATCGGTTTACAGGTGCGGCGCACTTGAAAACGGAAATTGGAGCGGGTGCTGTAGTATGTTTGGCTTCAAATGTGCAACCTATTGATAAAAAAAACTGGTATGTTCCGGCATGGTTGGTGTAAGCTAAAGTTATGATATTTGAAACATATGGTTGGAGAAATTTTGTGGAAAAATGCAAGTTAAAACAAATTATTAAATTCAGTTGCTTTTTGCTTTTTGCATCTGTGGTTGTTTTTGCTATGTTTTTAGTAAATCATTTGGGAATGTTACCCGCTGTGCCGGATGTTTTAAGAACTTTTCCGATTGT
>Ga0131853_10004379_pt1 | contig 25317 bp, 12 predicted proteins | sample TergutLab28metaG_FD_92764 | JGI IMG/M metagenome (GOLD analysis project Ga0131853, IMG submission 92764) | Labiotermes labralis P1 segment gut microbial communities from Petit-Saut dam, French Guiana - Lab288 P1 (version 2) (version 2) | ecosystem: Host-associated > Arthropoda: Insects >... | reverse complement strand
GAGCTTCGCCATAATCATCATTTGTTATGAAATAAAAAGGATGGTAGGTATTGGCCAGAAAACTCAACGCCGCCCCGCCATTTTTCTTTTCTGCCCAATATAGCTCCAGGGATTCCATGCTTTTACCAATCATTATTCCACTGGGCTCTTTGCCATTGTGTTGCTCTAACAACACGCCACGACTTATATGATCACGGATTTCCGCCTTATATCTATGCTCGACCTTTTCAAACCAGCTTGTTTGGTTGTTGCCTGTGTTATATACGGCGTAGGCTCGGGTTGGCGTAAGCAAGGTTCCCATTGCTTTGGAGCCGCGGATGGCGCTGCTTTTTTCATCATCAACTTTTTGCTCCCGTGATGAATAAAAATGTGGGGCGGAGATAGTGCAGGCCGAGGGCTGTGCGGCAAGTATATCAGGCTTCGCATCTTGGAATATTGAAACACCAGCGTTATACATAAGGGTGTATACCTGGGCCATAGAGTGCAGCCTCAATCTTCGCGAGTGATCGGCGCGCATTTTGTTTGTTTCTACATCCCCTTCCAGGTAGCCCGCAAAGCGGGCAGGGTTTTGTGATATTAACTTGCGCTTGCCTTTTGCTGTGAGCCTATAGCCTCTAATGCCGCCTTTGTATATCACTTTCAACAGCTTATCAGCAGTTAGACTGTAAATCACTTTTTTGGAATAGCTTTGTGATGGCATCAAGCGTGATATGTTGTCTGATGGGTACTCCCCGGATATGGCGGTCAACTCCAGTAGCAACTGCGCCTGTGATTTTGACTTGGTTTGAGTAACAGGAATTGGTTGCGGTGTAATATGCGGTGTAAATGGATGTCTTTGCTCCATGATGTTCACCTCCGATGCATGGATATGCCAAGACTTTTATATATCGACTACAAAACACAGCTATAACAAAATCTTGACAAAATCTCAAGGTCAATATTGGCACTGTTTAATCACGGTCACAAGATTGCTTGCTGATACTGTACTTTTAGACCGAGAGTTCCTAGAGATCGGTCTATTTTCACTTATTTGAAGTCATGAAAAACATTGAAAATTCAAGGCTTGCATTAAGTTTCAAATAGGGTAAAAAATCCTTCGCAAATTTCATAGATTTTGAGATATAGATTTTAGGCTATTTTTATGTCTTAAAATCCACTCTGGGAAGATATCTTTTTCTACGATTGTTATTCGTGTATAGTCATCGTCTGCTATTTCACTTGCGCTGTATATATCACATAGACTGCCCATGTCATCAGTAAGCAGAAACAGATTTATAACATCAATAATCCCTTTAATTTCCATGTTGTCATGGTCACGGATTCTTCGTCTGCTCATTAGTGCTTTATCGTAAACATGGGTGATGCATATGACGCAATGCTCAAACTTTTTGAATGGTTCATGTCGGTCAAAAATAAACTGCGATAGTGCCCCGAAGAGCGGATCTGCTATGAAATCATTTGACTTGTTTTTTCGCTTTGGGATAAGACAAGGCAGCACAATCTCAACAATGCCGTCATCTTCCGAGATTTTTATGTCCAACGCACCGGCGGCTTGGGTAAGATATTCGACTTTTGGGATATTTGTAGTTTCGTACACAAGCCGCCGCAGTTTTTGTATGAGCTGTTCCCCTCTGATAGCTGCTCCATGTGATAAGTGGCTGTAGTTATCCGGGTAATCCACAACATCAACACATTGCAGCGCAGTTATATCCTGTTCAAGGCGGCGAACTTCATCGCCTATTCTCATTATCTTTCGTAAAAGTAATTGTCTGTCCATTTTGAATCAACTCCTATCTCTTTCTTTGAAGCTAAAAGTTCATGCTTTGTAGTAAGAAAGGCTGCCGCCGGGTGCCACCAGCGCATAGCGTACTGTGCCCGGGATTTGAAGCCGCTCCATCTGGCTTTTATCCTCCACAATGACTATTCTTTTTGTCGTATCCAAATATCCTTTCATCTGTTGTCTTGTTTGCTTTGCTCCCTGCTGAACATCAAAGGCTGCCATGACCATTGCTTCCATGCCCAAAGCTACATATACGATTTCATAAAAGTCATTATTATTTGAGATAAAAGAAATTAGAACCGGTGCTATCGCTTTTGAATGGGCTTTAACTTTGTCCATTACATCTCCGAGCACTCCCAGGGCGGCAATCAGGGATTTATCCGGGTGCGGATTTTCATCGTTGCTGAGATATGCACCGTCTGTGCTTTTATGTAGCCGCTTGTTCTTAATAAGATAATCAATGTTTTTTCTGCTGCCCTGGAAAAACTTATCAACCTGGCAGCAATGCAAAGTTCCGTAGTTATCGAAAAATGTCAAAATCTCTTCGGACTTTCTATTAAACACAGCTCTATGACTCATTTTAGCCTCACCTCATTTCATGTTTGGGTTTGTACGTAATAAGAGCGTATTAAGGACGTATTGAGGGCGCAGTGAAGACGTAATCTGGACGTATAAGTGGTTAGGGTTTATTATCCTTAAAATACCTTCTCAATTCCTTATAGCTATCACACCTATTTAGTGGCCCTGTCAATCTCTGTTATAGTCTTTAATGTTCAACTGACGTATTTTTTCGCTGTGCCTAATGAAAAAACTTCCTTAAATTAAAAAACAGCGCTAAAACGCCGTTTTCAAAAAACTATACTTTACTAATGTGGTTGGATTCAAGATTTTTCGGTTGTGGGGCAGGACTTCACCTTGCTTTTACGTAATTCGCGCCGCTCTTTAGCTTCCTCTACTTTCTGCACACCAACATAGTGGGTGGCATATTGGTTTTCGATTCCCTCGTCACCACTTTTAGAAAAACGTAATTTAACAGCAGTACCGTCGCTTATTTTTTTGCCGGTCTTCCATTTCTTATAAAAAGTCCGAGACGGCTTGAGGTCATGTTTTCTAGCATATGAGCGGATTTCACGACTAACCAACGATAGCTTCCGTAAATTCATTTTGCAGACGCGCTCTAAATAATCAACGTCGCCTCGTCGCCAACGCTCATAATCCGCTTTAGATAGCGCACCGATAGCGATTAGCACTTCGACAGGCGTTGCTACGCCTTTTTCCTTTATTAGATTATACATAGCCGAGTGTACTTTGACTTGAAGCTCCTTATCATTTTTGTTCATAAGCCTTCCTCCAATATTGATAGTATATCATGAAATGGTAACTTTGTAACGCAAGGGTGCCATATCTTCTTAAATTCGAGTGGGCAACAAGGTTTTTCACTTGTTCAGGCCATTCCCCCTAGTAAACACTTATTTTTTCAATATTAAACAGAAGTTTTTCAATATTAAACAGAAGTTTTTCGAATTTAAAGGGAATCAATAAAATTTAAGTGGTATTTTTCTTCTCTTTTTCGGTCTGCAATAGCCTGAAGCTCCCTACGATCAGTAGTGATAAGCAGTTTTTCCTTCTCGCTTGGCTTAATCTCAACTGTCACATTGTTTTTGTTGGCAGAAATCATAGCGTTACCACGTTCAAAGTGGACAATGGCTTGACGCTCACTTTCGGACAAGCCTAAAATATCTTGAACACGGTCGGCTTCGTCATCCTCGAGATTAAGGACGATTTTGGTTTTGCAGTTGTTGATTATGCCTTTGCCATATTTGCCGTCTTCCAGCGCAAAGAAATCATTCAAATCTTGCGTGGCTGCAACTGCAGAACCACCATAGCCACGGATAATCTTGAAAACCTCTAAAACAAACTCTGCTGCCATTCTATTTGAGGATGCGCCGATGAGCTTCCATAATTCATCCATAAAGATGGCTTTTTCTTTGGTGCGGTCCTCTTTTGCCTTATCCCAGATACAGTCCAAAGCTACAAACATACCAACGGTAAGCAAATCGCCTGTTAATTCGGATATATCCAAAACAATGAACTTATTATCTAAGTTTACATTTGTGGCTTGGTTGAATGTCGAAGCCGAACCATGAACTAAACGATTGATAATGTTAGCCATGCGTTTTGTTTCGTCTCTCTCAATGAGAAGTTTATGCAAGTCGCCTAAGATCGGCATTGGCTTGAATCGTTTGCCCTCTGGGTCTTCCGGGTCAATAAGTGTATCATTATCATGCGATATACCAAATCCTTGATAAGTACGGATAATAGTTTCATCCAACAGCTGTCGTTCCTCATGGTTCATATCAGGAATCATAAGTGAAAAGAAAACATGCAAGCGGTCTATCTTAGTAGCAAGTAACGACCTATCCAGCACAACTTCATCTATTAGCTCCGCTGCCGCTGTATCAACAGGACGAATCTCCATGACATTAATACAATGCTTTGATGATGGCGATATCTGAATAAAAGAACCGCCGATTGTGTTGCAGGCTCGGAAAAACTCATGGCCTTTAAGTGGTGCAAGGATAAACACTTGTATGCCCTTACGCCGCATACGTGTAGCTATCAATTGCAGTATAAAAGTTTTGCCTGCACCTGATGTACCCAATATAGCAAGATTAGCATTTTTGTACATACGGGAATTAAAAAAGTCCATCATAATCATGGACTGGTTATGCTTATTGACTCCGATTAAGATTCCGTTTTCATCACATAACTCATATGATGTGAGAGGATAGCAGCTTGCTACACCCGATGTAAGCATGTTACGGTGCGACCATTTCTTTAACCTCTTTTCAATTGATGCCAGGGGCAATGATGACAGAAAAGCATCTTCCATGCGAAAAGTACACATCTGCACGGCCATATCCTGGGAAATAAGCTTTTTCTGCATCTCACGTACACGCCAGTCCAATATTTCTTTTGTTGCACCAGTGATTGTGACGAGGATATTGACATAATAGAAATCTTCATTATTGGCAATGCCGCGCTTCATGTAGTAGCCGCCATGGATGGAACCCGCCAAGTCATCAAAATCCTCATTGGTGTCAGAAGCATCTTTGATTTTGGACTTGTTCATGCGGATATGCCGCCCAAGGCTTTGTGATACTTTTTCTTTTGGCTCTTTGCTTAAATAGATGTCAATGTCTATGCCTTCGCCTGCATTAACAAGCAATGAAATCCATCCAGCCTGTACATGAGTTCTATATCCTTGTGTGGGTACAACCAGATAGGCAATATAAACACCATCCATCTTTATATAGTTCATATGGGATAGGTCAATATATTTTGGTGCCATATACTCCGTAGGCGGTATATCATTCACAGCGGCTTTGCCATAATTAGCTGCATAATCCATAATCACTTCACGTTTGCGTGCTGATAATGGAGTATCAAAACTGGATTTGCGGTTTAGCATCTGATATAGAGCTTCAATTGCAAACTCGTCATCATCGTTATGCTCAACGATATCATTGCCGCACTGGGCAAGATAGTTCTTAGCATTTGCGGCTATTCCATTGAGGTTTGCTATGGCATCGGCTTCAATGTCTTTAGCCCTCATATATGGCTCATACTCGAAAATAATAAAGAAGCGACGCGATACCGCTTCTCTTGAGCCTATTTCATACAGCAGATTCATATAATCTTGTTGCAGATTACGGCACTCTTCATTGGTTTCTTTCTGTAAATCTGCTCTGGCGATGGCAAGATGTTTTTCTATGTCAGCTTTCTTGGATAGGCATTTTAGCTGCATTTTTACAGGGCTGATTTTAAGGAAGCTAACGAAAGACAAGATAATGCTACGTTGCTCTTTAGGTGTCCTTAGCAAAAAGTTAATGGGAGTTACTTCAATGATTTTCACGTAACGCCCATCGCTGGTGTAGATAATGCCGTTTTTTATCTGCTTTATAGGGATATAATCAGCCGCCTCATTTACCGTGCGGATATACTTACCCCATTTGCCTTTGCCCCTGCCCTTAACCAGCATACCTTTTTGCTTCTTGGAATGGTCGATGCCTGCATCAATACGCCGCTTCATCTTTTTGGCTAGTTTGCTGGATTTGCTTGGTCGTGTACTTGGTTTGCTTGGTCGTGTGTCTATGTTGCTGTGTCGCAAGTTTGATTTGCTTGACTGTCTATTTACTTTGCTTGGATGCTGGAATTTTCTTTTGATACTGCCGCTCCTGAATTGTTTTCCACGCCTGCTGTAACAACCACCGTCACTATTTACACCATCCCAACTAGCCTCTTCCTCGGCTTCATCTATGGAAACAGCATCAAACGCATCGCGGCCTACAATCCGCCGTTTGAAAACAAATCTAAAGCAGAAATATAGGAACTCTGTTATGCTTAGTCCCATAACGCCTACGGCGGCAAAGAACATCAAAGGCAGAACCACCGATAGCAGAATAATTATCCGAACTGTTAAATCCATCCCTGCTGTTATCCCAAAGAGTATCCAGCCGGAAGCACCACCAACGACACAGGCTTCAATTGCGTTGCGAAGCCTGAACATTCCACCAAACACTCCACTTGCATCTATATAGTTAGGCGGGATAAAATACACATCCGGAGTTTCATCATCTCTATCCCTGCGTTTGTTTTTAGCCATTTTGTCCCTCCTGAGTTGATTGTTTTTGTCTGTATTAATGTTAGAAGCACTATGTGCTTGCAAAATAGTTAAGTGTACCATGCATTGTGAAATATGAAATGGTCATAAACTTTTCACACTTTACGACAATGAAAAAGCCGCTCTATGTAGAGCGGCACGGTTATTGCATGGATTTTCATATTAATCGCAAGTCAATCAATCACTACTTATCTTCTTGAGTCTCTGTTTCGTGACAATCGGTATATTCCGTAGGGCGAAACAGAGTTGTCTTAAAATCCTCAAGGGGAAGTACCTTGATACTATATTCATCTACTATATCTTGGTGCAATAAAGCCACATCATCCGAACGCATTATATTCACTCCATTCCTACGTTGATTTTAGCAATATGAATACGTTTATATGCTATTGCCATTGCTTCAAGTAGTAAGTTATACTATGTACATCATTATATAGTATTTTCACTAAATATGCAAATCTGCGTGATTATTATCCAACTATTTTGTAACTACACAGGCCCTCCAATAAAGCTAACCGGGTTGACATGCGACCCATTCACCAAAATACCAAGATGAAGATGCGGCCCCGTAGACCGCCCTGTACTGCCAACTTCAGCAATAACCTGTCCGGCAGATACCCACTGTCTCGGGGTAGTGTTCGCTACCAAATTACGGCTGTTGTGCATATATTCGCTTATAACATGTCCAATACCAGGTATGTATCCGTGGTCTATGCGAATCCAATTGCCTGCACCTCTATGGAACTCTGCTAAGATAACATATCCATCTGCAATCGCTCTTATAGGTGTTCCTGTTGGCTTTGGGATATCAATACCATTATGAAATTCACGAGGCCCCGAACCAAATGGATTATCACGCCAGCCAAATGGGGATGATATTGTCCAGCTCATGTTTGGAAATGGACTGTAGAATCCTTCTACTTCACCGGCTTCTAGGATAATACCGAACCAGCCGCCCATGTCTGTGTCTGTAAGAAGTGTCATAAGATTTCTGGCATACTCATGTGCAAATGTCATAAGCCTTTCATCATCAGCTATACCAAAGATATCTGCAAAAATCATATCCCCGCTATATATAACTATGAATGTATGAACATTAACAGGCATCATAAAGGGTTCCGGTTCTTCGTACATTCCTGTATCTTCTTGGAATATCCAATTGATAGGTACATATGTTCCTACTCTTTCAGAGAAAACCCATCCCGGTGTTCCCCATGTTCCTGTGTATGGGTCATATACATACTCAAAAGGCGGAGGAATGTCGGGATAAAATAATCTATCTTCCACCGTAACTTCTACGTCAAAGTCAAATAAATCACCTGTACGTCCGGCCTGCCTAACAGCATCACGTAAGTCATCAAGGCTTATCTGCATAACATCCTCATATAATGATGCCGCATACATCCCTAAGACCATTGATGTGTTAAACAGAAATATATCGCCATCAATGCCAATAATATGCGCCTCATCATACTCGCGTAAGAGCAACAGCTCTATCTCATCATTAATGCGGTTGATTACATTTTGGTATTGCTCCGTGTGAGCATCGCCGATAATCTCATGAGCCTGTTCTAAGTTATAGACAATATGTGCTGTATCAAAGGCGTTGTCGAAATATATGCTTACCGCCGGTTCTTCATAATCAGTTGTGCCACCACCAAAGAGTGAGCCTATACCAATGATTATTGCTCCGATTATAGGCAAAGAGCGGAAAAATGCTCCTATGCTGTTAAGTACACCGCCTATAAAGCCCACTACAGCACCAAATATAATGAGCGGCAGCATAACTATAAGCAGTATAGGGATAATGACAACCACTACGGCAACAGCAACAAGTTTAAGCGTATATTTAGGATTTTTCAATGCTGCCATAGCCGCACCACCTGGACCACCGGCCGCTGCCCCTTTAGCAATCATAGCAGCTGCTTTACCCATCTTTGCAGCTTCCATAGCCGCACCGGATGCTTTTTGCAAACCTTCTGTTACTTTCGGGTCTTGTTTATTTGCCATAGTCCTCCTTTCCACAAAGTAAAAGTGCAGCTATGCTCATTTGTCATAGGCAGCACTTTTACATTGCTATAAATTAGACCTGTTCTGAAACCCCGAAAAAGCTCGCAAAAAACTGCATGAATCGTTGCGATTTTTCGCTCGCACAGAAAGTTTCGGAACAGGTCTATTCAATGCCATAACTCCTTAAAGTTTCATATAATCAGCTAATCAGCGAATTGTTGTAGTTACATCTGCGTTTGACCTGTGTTTGACCAGCTATTATAATTTTAAAAGGCCAGAAACACAACAGAGGTCAAAACACTACAGCGATTAGTTTGTCACAGGCACAACAGTTAGCGTTTTCTTCTCTTGCCCGCCTTTACAGATGTTCTTTTTGAAGTTCCTTTTTCGGCAGTTCTAGTTGCCGTGTTGCCTTGTGCGGTTGCGGATGGCTGAGCCCCGGATTCATGTTTCTCGACATAGTTGTTCGGTGTAGCAGCCTGTGAAGCAGGCTGTGCCGAAGAATATGCAGCATTTTGCCCGGCATTAATCTCTGTTTTGGTTACATGGACTTCATTTGATATTTGAGGCTGTACTGCCTCGCCCGATGAATATACATTGGCATTAGCAGGTTCGCCAATTGCAACAACATTGTCAAGTTGCGGCTGTACAACTTGCGCCAAATCTACTCGCGCTGTTTCTTGTGAAAAAGCTTGTCCAGGTTGCAGCATTGCCGGTGGCTGCGCCGACATATCTGATGGCACATTAGCAGCCATGCCCATAGTGTCGCCAGAAAGCACATTCTGACAAGCCTCATCAGGAAGGTCATTTGGAATAACAGAGCTATCCATCGGCATATGTGATGAATCGAAGCCGTCGCCGTAATCATCCGAGCCGCCTGAGCCAGAATAAATTACGCTGTTTCCTGCACTTTCAGCATGATCAGAAGCCGACTCCCTAACTATAGTTGATGAGCCGGAAGATGGTGTAACTGCTGTCAATTCAGTCTGAGCACCACCACTGTCATCAGATGATATGTTTGGCACAGTCCTTTGAGCGGCAGGAGCAGGTATAATTGGTTGTGCTGCGCCTACTTGAACAGATGTAGCCGTGGTATCTTGCGGCAAAGCCGCTTTTGATGTAGCTGTTTTATCTGCATTATTTCCTTGCATAACTGGAGCAATAGGTAATGCACCGGAAGGTTGAGCAGATGCTCCACCGCCTGGATTGCTTGATGGATTAGCTTTCTTCCATGTATCGTTGTTTGAAGTTATAGGAATCGGCACAGAACTCTTACCGTCAACAGGATTTACACTTCGCCATGCTTCATCATTTCCGGCTATGGGAACTGATGTATCAATTTTTGAATCGTACCCATCATCGCCTTTAAATGATGTGGGTATAGCTGTCTGCTTATAATCCATGGTTCCATCAGATAAACCGACATCGTTATACTCTTCATTATTGGTAGAAGATGGTATTGAACTGCCATCATCCGAGCTATCATAGGGCTTTACTTCTCGATAACCTTCATCATTGATGGTTGTAGGGATACTAGCACTATCCCCAGAACCATCAAGCGGTCTTGCGTCTTGATAATCTTCTGGATTGCCCTTGTAGCCATCGCCTCTGTTTTCTGTATCAAAGTTTGGTTGACCTATAGGGTTAGAGTCTGTACCAATCATCGGATTCACATTTGCATCTGATGATGCACCTGCATCAGCCAAATGACCGGCACCACCACGAATCATTGACGCACCTTCTTTGATAGAATAAACACCAACACCAATAAGACCGCCTTTAGCTCCGGCCTTAATCGCTCCTTGAGCAAAACCATCTTCTTTCATCCATTCAGCAGCTTTGCCGAAAGGAGAACGTCTGCCGGTCTTTTCACTTGCTGTTTCAGGCCCAGGGCCGGAGTCATGATGTGATGCTCTGCCGGTAGGTGGTGAGCCTGTAAATGCCCCTGTAGCAGTTGTTGAGCCTGGAAGCATAGCTCCACTTCCCGGGGTTGTGCCCGGTGGCACTCCTGTAGGCAATGCACCACCGGGAGCAGTTCTGCTTCCTGAAGCACCAGGGGTTGGCGGCGGCGCGCCTCTTGAGCCACCAGTAGGTATTGGTACTGGACCAGAACCGCCGGCACCTGATGTACCTGTACCACTACCTGCTCCACCTGTACCTGCGCCGCCTCTCGGTCCACCGCCACTTCCTCTACCAAACCCAAATGCCCCCATACCTTTGGACATTGCGCTGCCGATGTTTCTTATCGCCATACCTGCCACCATTAAATCCCCAAGGGCTCTGCCGCCTGTTTGGGTGACATTGAGGCCAAGGGATTGCAGCATGTTATCCATCTTTTGAGCCAGCTTTAGAAATGCTATTATGGCAAACATCCATAGTACCAAGCCCTGTATTGGAGTAAGACTTCCAGGAGAGTTTCTTGACATTTCATCAATCTCATCCCAGGTTATGCCTGCTGTGCTTTCGGTTTGGCCCCTATCGTCAAGTCCGTCAATGGGGTCGGATGCGTAAATATATACGCCGCTACCGATAAAGAGAAGCATCAATGCAGTCATCATCAAAATAAACTTCAATATGGATTTTAATGTACTATTTAACCCTAATGCCTTTGTTGTCAATCCAAGGCTCATTGCAAATTTCTCTGCCATTTCATCCCCCCTATGCAAAACTCATAACCGGATTGGCGGTGAATACACGTAGCATGGTGATGAACATGCGAAGTGTCCACACATTCATAATCAAAAGCAATAGCTGACCGCCCAACATACGGCACCATGATTTAAATATCGGATTTGTAGCTTGGGATGGCCCCATTGCAAAGGCTAATGGTGAGGCAAAGGCTAAGATACCTACAACAAAATACCTCTCCACGCACTCAACAATTAGCTTGAAATAGTTCCAGCCGACAACGATTACAAAAACTAAAGCCAGTATCAGCCCAATCAATAGTCCTTTACCGCCACCCACAAGAATCAATGTCATTATGGCATGGGTTCTAACGAACTCCGGCGCAGGCTCCTGTACTCCCAAGATTGCCTGATATGGCGTATTGGCCAACCCAATAGCAATCTGTGCAATATCAAGCGCAAAGAAAGCTAAAAACCCAAACATTATCGTCTTTGCCACCAACTGCACAGGCGGATCAGCTTCAACGCCTATAGGCATAAAGAAGTTTTTGAAAAGCCCCCATACCATTCCAAGACCCAGCAAGGTCAAAGCCGTTACTACGAAAATTTCATATGTTGTTTCCACTATGGGAAAGATATTTACGAACAAAGTTAAATCCGCTCCAAGGACACTTAAAATGCTCATACCAAACATATCAATCGCGCTTACAACTTGGTCAATAAGCCAACGAAACAAGCTGTCCATTAAATGCATAGCAGCCCTCCTTTCTTGGCAATACCACGTATTCTACACTTACAACAATGCACCGTGCATTTTGCAGGGCATATGCGGAATACGTGGTATTGCATAAATTGACATTTGCAGCTAATATTAACCACTGATTGTTGGCAGAGCCATGTCCGGGCCGATGATCTCCTGAACAAATGTTAGGATGAAACCTACAGCGTTTATACACGCCCAAGCAATGATGATTCTCTTTATCCACGTGTTGGCTTCATCCACGGTACGCTGATTCTTGCTAAACATCTTCATAAGAAATGCAATAGTTAAAAACAAAGCAGCAATGATACTGGATATAATCCGTATCTGCCGCAGCACTCCCTGCATTGCTGTGTTTGCTCTGGTAAAGACTTGCGCACCGGGTTCGCTTGCGAAGACCAGTTCGGTTAATGCAAATGAAAACATCAGACCCAACATCAATCCGAAAATCCCTTGTATGATATAGTTGAGCCTCTTGCCATGCTTTGCATGGGAGAGCCTTATTTCTTCTTTTGCATCTTGTGATTCAAGCAAGCAGTCAATAACAAATGCATTGGCATCATCGCTCGCTTTTTTGTATTTTTTCATGCAGCAAAACCTCCCCTCGTATATCACCCATTTCCAAAAGCAAGCAGGGCATGGATGAACCATACCCTGCTTATCTAAAAGAGTTATGATTGTAGCTGTGTAAGATGCTTTTCAAGTTAGCACATGTAAAATGTGACCCAATAAAGCAATGAGAAGTGTCCGCACTTCCAAAGTTTCAAGCTCAAAAGTAAATGGCCTTAAGCTGATAAAATCAATGGAAAGTGTTGACACAATACTGCACACATGCTACAATAGTCGTAATTATACGTTGACAAAATGTAGATGAAATAATTTTACATTATTTTACAATATTATATGATTTTTTACCATCCCGTTCTAGGATGCGGCCCAGGCGAAGGCCTGAATACACGTGTAACCCAGCTTCCATTACCCACGACCCATTCTGAGCCTGTTCTGCCGCCCAAATCTACGCGGTTTACGAACTCATAGCCGTTTTGCAAACCGTCACGCACGGTACCTTCAATCCTCGGTGCTTCAACAGACCTAAAACCGGCTCTGACCGTGCCGAAGGAATACATTATCTCTGTCACATGCTCATTAGAACCAAGACCAAGAGCAGCTGGTGACATAGCAAGGGCATTATTGCTTGTACTTGATAGATTATCATATGCCACACGCCATGTATCATTGGTATTAGTACGGAACATAACAGAATAGCGCAAGGATTGATTAAACGTCCCTGTGAAGATTCTATCTAATCGCACCGCATGAGCAGGCAAGATATCACGTACATAGAAATCAGACAGCTCTATAGTGGAGCTATTAGCAATTGTAGTAATATTCCACACAATCGGCTGCCCGGACATAACCTCAAAAGGCCCTGTCTTCCTAACCTCAACACCGACATTGGCAGGTTCATTGAAAAATTCATAACGCAATATCTGACCGGAGTGTTCGATGGTCACATCCAGCACCACATCAGAGCGTTTGTAAAACGGCGGCGCAACAATCTCTTCGATGAGGAAACGGCCTAAAGGCAATGGACGAGAAACCCCAACACCTCTGGAGTCCGTAATAAACTGATCCATCACATTGCCGGTACGCCAGTCACGTACTTCAAACACAGCCCCCTCAAGTCGGCTACCGCGAGGCAGACCATTAACTTCATTGTCTGCACTTGACAGCTTGGTTATCTGAATCTGTCCGGCTTCACGAGTATTTTCCCACACCACTTCTGTGACCATGCCTGCCCTAAACTCGATTGTTCTGGGCATTGTGTCACGCAAGTAGCCAGGAGCCTCTCTCGATTCCCGAATTGTAAACCGGCCACTTGGCAAGATGCCTGTAAAGTCGATTACGCCGTTATTATCGGTGATAAACGGCCCTGCAACCTCTTGATTAGTGATGAAGTCATATATCCTGAATTCGACACCTTGGATTCCGAGCCTTGTGACAGAATCTATTTTATACAACCTGAGCCCCGCCATTTGTTCATTAGTCACCTCAAGGGTTGATAGCCGCCCGGGAGTGATAGTAACCACATGAACAGTAGAATCCAGCAAGAATCCGGGCAAAGCCCGTGTTTCCGAAATATGGAAAACCCCGCTTTCCAAGTGGTTTAAGTGGATATGCCCTCTGTGGTCGGTCAGGAAATTACCGTTGGGAGCAATATTGGGGCTGTTCGCCGGTGTGCCGGGTTGGTTTTGGTCATTAATGAATCCACGAACCAGTCTACCGTCGGCATGTCTTACCTCAAATTCGACATTTTGGAGCGGCATATTGGTGGATGCGCACGTTTTAACGATCAATAACCCACTAGCAGGCGTATTCTCCACAACCGCCAAATGCTCACGCTGCCTAGCTTCGGAGTTAATAACAACACGAGTAATCTCTTGGTCAACCAAGAATCCGGGCAAAGCCCTCGTCTCGTGCAAATATAGCACTTCATCATCCACCGCCGGTAAATGAATTATCCCTCGGCTGTCGGTGATAAAGGTGTGATTACCATTCTGCGGATTGACTAACCTAGTACCATCAGGTCTACTTATCTCGAAATGAACATTTTCCAAAGGCTCACGAGTAATTGAATTTACCTTCAACACTGTCAATTCCGCTTGTCTATAATTGCGAACGACAACGGTCAAATCCCTGCCTTGCACCACTTCAAAATGCACAGGCTCGGCAAGACGGAATCCCGGCAAACTCCTCACCTCAACCGCGATAAATGCGCCATCAGGTAAGAAGCCTAAGTTTATGCGGCCTGCGGAATCCGTCACAAACTCAAATGCGTTTGTTGCAGGGTTTTGTATCCTCTCACCATTGAGACGATGTATTTCAAAGGCTACGTTAGGTAAGGATACAGATGGATTATCTCCGTCAATCTTATGGATACTGACTTGTGAGTATCTGTAATTGCGAAGCGTAAAAATATACTCCCTATCATGACCAATCTGGAATATAAAAGGCTCTGCTAAACGGAATCCCGGCAAAGCCCTCAGCTCGGTCGCTACGAATGTTCCACTAGGAAGCTGCGGCAATCTTATCATCCCTGAGCTATCGGATATGAACTCGAATGAGTTGTTTTGTGGATTGCGTATACGCTCTCCAGCCAATGTAGTTATCTCAAATAAAACACCCGGCAAAGATTCAGAAGTATTTCCGCATATCTTATGAAGAACAACAGTAGCATATCTTGGATTAACAAAACGCTCCACCAAGGTCTGCCCTGCTCTTATCTGTACTGTCCTTGACGGCTCTACAATAACATGGCCTTCCGGCGGCCTTGTTTCAATTATTTCCACCGCCATAGGCTCCATATGTTCTATTGTAGCCACGCCGCCCTGATTGGTCACAACACGATGAAGTAACTCGCCGCCAAGAGTTCTGATCTCAAATTCGGCGTTTGCTAATGGGTTGCCCTCCGTATCCACCTTCTCCAAAATTAGAGATGGCGCACGGTGATTAACGAATCGCTCCGTTAATGTCTGTCCGGCCACAATTTCAATAGCACGACTTGGCTCTGTAATAACGAATCCCTCCGGCGCTCTTGTTTCCAAAATTTGGAACGCCCCCGGATAAAGGACATCAATTACTGCCAAACCGCCGCTATTGGTAACAACACGATGCACCAATTCGCCGTTTAACCTTCGCACCTCAAACTCGGCATTGCCAAGAGGATTGCCATCTACGCACACCTTCTCAATAATAAGGGCTGGCGCTCTATGATTAACAAACCGCTCAACACGGGTTTCACCGGCAACAATCTCAACAATGCGGCTAGGTTCTGTAATTACAAATCCCTGGGGCGCACGTACCTCGGTTATGGAAACCGCTTGCGGATTTATCTGCGCTATCGTGATTACACCGCCGCTTGTGGTCGTTCCTCTGTGCAACAATGCACCCGATAAGGTTCTAACCTCAAACTCGGCGTTGGCAAGGGGGTTGCCATCTGTATCCACCTTCTCGATGACGAGGGCTGGTCTTTGAATATTAATAAAGTGCGCTCTTGCTACAGTATTAGTAGCTACTTCAACACTTCGACCTGTATCTGTCAAGATATGATTAGGAGCAGGCGATATCTGCTCAAATAGGAATAGGTAAGCCTACCGTTTCTAATGTTTCCGGCTTTTCCCCTCCTCCACACCGTACGTGCGAGTTTCCCCGCATACGGCGCTCCAACAAGTTTAGATTAGTGCTGTTATTTCTAAATTTTCTGCTAATAGTCTTAAAGAATTAACCTTTTTAAGCATCGCATTATCTAAGTTCAGCTTTTCGAGATATTTACTGATTGTATCTTGGTTAGTAGCGTGAATAAGTTTGTGAACCCTGCTATCTAGCCACGCAAGATTTTTGTATTGGTCTGTACCGCCAAGGTGTTTAGGCTTTTTGTGATGACATTCCATTTGCCCTATTTCTAGGAGATGGTTTGTTATGGCACATTTTCCGTTTTGCCCTGCGATAAGAGATATACGGTTGTCGTTAAACTCGGTAGAGTTGTCGAAATCCTTGTTCTTTAATAAGTATCTGATTAGGCTGTTTACGTTCGATAACTTATTATGGATTAAGGCTCTGCCTTGTTCCGTATAGCTACAAATTTCTTGCGTGAAATTTAATGGGGTTTTGAACTTACAGCCGTATATCGGGAATACTCCAATTCCTAATATAATTTTAGGCTTTTGTTCATAACTTCCATAAAATTTCTGATACGTCTTAGAATAATGGATTTGCTTGGTTTCAGGCGTTTTGCTTCTTCTAAGATTTTTGCCCTTAACCTTCTTGGTGTTTCCTTTAAGCCTATTATGAAGGCTCTTGCTGACAACGAAGTTTATTCTCTTAAAATCTTTAGAGCATTGGGTTGCTACGTTGTAGTAATTATGCACACCCAATATTTGGCTATTCAAAAGATTGACTTGTTCAGCCTTACTTTTTCTTTGAATAGTTTTTATCTGCCCTTTCAATTTTGCCGTTATTGCCTTTACTGCTTTTTCTGAAATGCTACTGCGTGAAATGAATTTGTCCTTGCCGTTTTTCTCTTTACCTTTCTTTTGGACAAACAATGCAAACCCAAGAAATTCAGTTTTGCCTTTACGAGCATTGGTTATTTTGGACTTTTCGTGGCTAATTTCTAACCCCAGTCTTTCTCTCAACCAGTCTCTTGTGGCAATATAGATTTTTTGGGCTGTTTTGTAGTCCTTGCAGAGTATCTTAAAATCATCTGCATATCGTACAAAGAAAAATTCTTTGAGTTTGGTGGTTTTTAATGCCCTGTACTTGTGGTATTGGGCATATGTGTGCCTTGTTTCTAATGTTTCCCATTGATTACTTAACCACCAATCCAACTCGTTCAGCACGACATTAGATAGCAGAGGGCTTATAATTCCGCCTTGCGGCGTACCTTTTTCGGGTATGACCCCGCCTTGTATTTCAGATTTTAGTATTTTGCCAATCACGCATAGCAAGTTTTTATCTCTAATGCCAATTGCCCAAAGTTGTTTCATAAGTTTTGAGTGGTTGACATTATCGAAAAATCCTTTTATATCAACATCTACAACATAGTGTAGCTTATTGATATTCATAAGCGACTGCGTTCTTGCTATTGCGTGGCTTGTGGCTCTGTTAGGTCTAAAACCATAACTATGTTTGTGAAATTTCGCTTCGCATATCGGCTCTAGAACTTGGAGAATACATTGCTGCATAATCCTATCGTCCATACAAGGTATGCCAAGAGGTCGCATACGTCCATCAGGTTTAGGAATTTCAATACGGCGTACAGATTTGGGTTGATAGTTTTGTAGCTTATTTTGAAAATAGGCTGCAAACTTATTGTTGTCCCAATCTGCATAGTACGTAATATCTAATCCGTCAGTCCCTTTAGTTGTAGACCCCTTATTATTTTTGATGTTACGATAAGCAAGGAGAATATTATTCTCGCAAGCTATCATCTCCATCAGTTTATTAAAGGTCTTGCCCTCTTTAGATGTGGTATATAGTTTATCAAACACGCTTTGCATTTCGTAATACTCGTTGTTTCGCAATTTTTGTTTCTTGAGCGTTTTGGGCTCGTTTGGTTGCCTCTTTAATCCTGTATTAACAGTCAAGTCAACCGCCTCCTTTGTTACGTTGGATTTGGTTTCTATTAGTCATACAAGAACCTTGAAAATTTGTTTTAGAAATAACTGATAACCTAATGAAGTGATTTCTGCGTTTCCACATAAATCACAACTTGTCTTGTGGCTGTTGCTCCTTCCCTCATTACCAAGAGTTATCAGCTTTTGGCTGTAACCGAGGGCTATCAACGCTCGTGCCACTAATCTCACTATGATAAAGAATGATTATCCTGATAGTGGAATAGCCGTTTTATTAGCTATGCCAATATTCACTATTGGCTTTCAGTATTTTCATTCAACACGACTTTTTATTTACTGCTAATCAGGTTGCAATCCCTATTAACACTCGTGTTCATAGCTTTCCACGTTCCGATACTTCTATCTGTTCATATACCCTTAGGTGCTTGCTTTGAGCCTGTATGCTTGATTATGCCTGTAACATAATAAGGTGTTTCATATCACAGAATTTTACTCCACCTCACATACATCGCATTTGCGACATAGACATTTCTGTCTATACTGGTTATAGACCCGTACTTTCGCAAGTTCGTCAGGTTATCGCTAACCTATTCTCACCATAGGCACTTTATAGACCCCCGACCTAACACCCACAGCCATCGCTGGCTTGCTTTGAGATAGCGTACTAATCGCTAAAACGAGTGCATTTAGCCGACTTCACCGAGCTTTTGACCCAGATTACAGCATCAATCTACGCCAATCGGAGTATCAGGGGAAGCGTTTCAAGGCGTTACCCTATCATTCCACTTCTTAAAGTATCAGTTATCACCTTCTACAACGTCGCCGCCATATTGCATAGAAGGGCTCTACTTTTAGCACTACTTGGTCAATGCCTACAGGGTTTAATCCTGTAGGATAGTGTTTGTGTAGAAACGTGTCGCACCCGTAAACCATCCACTGCCAAGATTAGGTATAGATATCATCCCGGATACAGGAGTAACGAACTCACCAACCAATCTTCCATTCTGATGCCTAACCTCAAAACGTCCACCTACCAAAGGGTTGCCATCCTCATCACTCAATGTTATTTCAAGACTACCCATTCTCGGTGATACAAATGTAACCAAAGTAGGCGCACCGGGATTAACATGAACAATCCTTGTAGGTTGCGGGTCAAACTCCCAGCCATTGGGGACATCAATCTGTGTTACAACAAATGAGCCTAATAACCCCAACAACTCGATTTGCCCATTGTTATCGGTTTCATATTCACCTATAAGCACATTTCCGGTATTAACACCGCTTCCGGCAGTGCCTCCTGTATTACCTACGCTTTCTATACGGAAACGAACATTGGGCAATGGGTCGCCATTATAACCATCTAGGGCTTGTATGATTAATCCGCTATATGGCGTATTGGTAAAATTCAGCGTATATGTTTCCGCTGGTCGCACAACAAAAACAGTTTGGCTATTCTGCTGTGCATCACCGTGATTAAGCCTAAATCCAGAGGGTGCATTTAGTTGAGTCACTACAAAGCTATCAACACCGAGATTAGGTATCAATATCTCGCCTTGCTGATTACTAAAGAAAATGCCGTTAGCTGAACCAACGACATTGCCTGCGCTATTTGTAACTCTAAACTCTCCACCTTGTAATGGCTGCCCTGTAACCTCACAGCGTAATGTTATCAAAAGCTGTGATAGAGGGTCAGAAAAGAAATCGGCGCGATATATCTGGCCCGTGGGGTTTACCCTTATCGTCTGCGTAGACTGCGTAAGGATAATAACATGAGTATCCGGTACCGATACCTGTGTTATTACATAACTATCCGGACGAACATTAGGTATTAATATCTCGCCCTGCAAGTTGGTCCAAAAAATACCGTTATTAGTACCAACCACCGCACCATCAGACGTAGTCACCCTGAACTCCCCGTTTTGGATTGGAGCAGAAGTTACACTACACCTTAATGTCACAAGCAAACTCGAATAAGGCATATTGGAAAATGTCACAGATACAACACTCGTATCATCCGGCCGCATAAACACTTGCTGCCTTGTATGAGCTGCAAGTGTGAAAAAAGGCGGACTTTGTGTTTCTTCGATTACATAAAATCCCGGGTCAAGCCCTGCAATTACGAGGATTCCGCTGTGTCCGGTCTGCCATTCGCCTATTACTGTACCATGCAAACCACTATCATCACCGCTGGATACTCTGGTCAAAGAAAATCTTGCACCAGCCAACAACTCACCTGTTATCGCGTTTTCCTTGCGGATAACAAGCGTATTTGCTGGAAAATTCCATACCTCCAGCTCATTATTCCAAAATTGGTCGCCGCCCCATACTTCAAGCCTGCCATTTGCTTCACTTGGCAGGGATGGGTTGTTATAATGGCTGATAGGCATATTTTCAAGGTCTACACTATCAAACCAGTCCTCATCAAAGTCCGGTATGTCTGGCAGATATGGCCCATTGGTTGTATTGGATTGCTCCGGCGCAAGCCCTTGGTCTACAATGGCATCTGTGTCCGGGTCAATAGGCTCTACCTCAACATCAGATGGAATATCCGGTGTAGGAGCATTGGGTATGCCTTGGTTGTTATTGTTACTACCACTACCACCATCGTTATTATTGCCTCCACCACTTCCTGTTGGCGGAAGCTGTTCTGTTGTTCCCTCATCACCCTCTACCGCAGGTTCATCACCTGTTGGCGGCGGTGGGGTTGGATTGCTTGATGAAACAATCATGCTTTCACTAGCAATAACACCTTCACGTATTAGGGCATAGGAATTATCTCCCGGCTGCAAGAACACTCGAAATGAATTGTTCGTTGCCAACGTCATCCCCGGGGCCGATCTGGTTTCCGTCACCCGATACCACCCCACCTGAACGAAAGGCAAAATTATTTGCCCTTGGCTATTGGTAACAAAGTTACCAACATGAATAACACCTGGGCTATTAGGTATCTCATACTCCACTCGAAAATGAGTAAAAGGCACCGGCCTAAATGTGATTGCATTTCGTTTAGTTATCACTAATGTCGGCAGCAATGTATTTTCCACGATAAGAACATAATCTTCGTTATCACGAATCTCAATGATCCAGGTGCGATTTTGCTCTAGTGGGTCTAAGAAGTAATTATTCGCTGCCCTTATCTCCTGGATTCGGAAACGCCCACTATATACCCCCTCAATCACGATTCTTCCGTTTTGGTCTGTCACAAAAGGATTTCCGGTTAATGGACCACTTGGCCCAATATTACCACCGCCTGTTCCGGCAGTAGCACCCAGATATTCTATTGTGAACCAAGCACCCCTAATGGGATAGCCTGTTCTCGCATCCTGTTTCAAGATGGTGAGTGTCGGCATTCTGCGATTCTCAAAAACCACAACATTGTCTTCACCTTCACGCATTGTAACTCGCTGCCAGTTAGGATTAGCAAGATTCCAACCCGGTGGCGCAATCTCCTCCGTGATTATCAGTGTGCGCTCAGGGTTATCTGCAAAAAGAATCTCCGGAATCACGATACGACCGCTTGCATCCGTGGTAAATGGGCTGCCTGCCACAGTACGTCCATTCTCAAATACCACAGAAAAGACCGCGCCCGCCAAATATTCTTGTGTATCCATATCTCGTTTAATTATCGTGAGAGATGGATTATGCAGATTAGTCACCAATATCTCATTACGTCCACGATTGGATAATACAACCTCACGAGGTGTAGAATCAAGCACAAAGCCCGGCGGAGCCTGTAATTCACGCAGTATCAGCGTGATACCCGGTATCAGAAAGTTTCCTTGCGAGCCTTCCTGTCCGATAATGGCTCGACCATCTGCTCCGGTAGTGCCTAACCATTCTTCACCGGTTGCAGGATTGGTTAAAGAAAATATAGCGCCCGACAAGGGTGTATTATCATTTCCGTCAATTTTCAATACTTCGAGATATACATATGGCTCATTATAGAACCGCACCACAGGAGCCGGTCTTGTTGGATGCCCGTCTATCTGCCCCCAGCTTAAAGATACAGAACGGAAGTTAACATCAGCAAGCATGAACCCCGGGGGACTAATTTCCTCCGAAACCGTGAATTGGCCAGCCGGAAGCCCCCTAAATACAATTCTTCCGCTGGAATCGGTTATAAGTGTTTGGTCAATTATCTGCGGTGCATTGCCTTCTACAAAGAAGCCTTGTATTCTTATGTGAGCTCCGGCCAATGGCTCTCTTGTCACGCTACAATGCTTATATGCAACGATTTCACCGAAGGGATAGTTCTCAAAAATCTTATGGACTGCATTAACATGTGGTCTTTGCTCTATGTCAAATACAGGGATGACAACAAGTTCAACTGCACCTAATGCAGAGGTCATTATGTCCAATACTGCTTGCAAGTCATAAGCAGGGGTATCAGCACCTGCCAAATCTTCCAGCATAGCTAGTACATCATCCCAAGGAATTACAACTTTGGTTTCAATAACATTCAGTCCGATTGTTACATCAGGCGGATGCAACCAAAACGAGTATGCTGTATGCTGAGGAAGCAGAGAGAATCCGTCCGGTGCCCTCTCCTCAACTACGGAATAAAATCCATAAGGCAAGCCTTCTAATCTCCACCATCCATCTCCCACGGTGCTTGTAACGCCGGGGATGCCCGGAGGTGCAACTTGTGCGGTCGATGTCAGCACTTGCGACAGATTTACGCCTGTGTTATTGAAAACAACACTCTGCCCATCGCCTGCCACAATCGTCATACTGCTCATACCTTGCAACCTTATCAGCGCGCCGGAGCCGGGATGTGTGGCATTAGGGATATTCTCCCTTGAAAGTGCATCTACTTTTTCTATAAAAACAGAAGTACGGCTTTCTTCGGGTGTTGTCCCAGGTGTAGTCGTTCCAGGTGTTGTAGTGGTCGTTGTAGTTGTTGGCGGTGTAGTGGTCGTTGTAGTTGTGGTGGTTGTATAAGGCTCAAAATCCCAAGTAAATGCTGCACTTGCGTTTAGCTCGGGGATGTAGAAGATTATATCTTGCCACAATTCAGTATCATTGGGATTTTGCATAACAAAAACCCTATTTGCATACTGATTATTTAACCCAACCAGATTAACTTTTGCTGTTTGACCCTCACTGCCGCTTGGCATTACAAAATGAAAATCAGAAATATTTGTCCATGCCGATGGGCCGCTATCCGTGGTATGCTCTGTAGCAAAGAATACTTGGTCTATCTGTCCAAGGGCACTTGTAGCCTCTGCCACAAAAGAACCGTTAACATAAAGCCTTGTACCAACAGGAGTACCCGCAGCCCATTCAAATCTAAATGGGTTTCGCTCACAGTTTGTCCTACGGCTGCTGCCGATTACAAAAGGTAGTGACTGGGGTACATCTCGATCAGCCTCATCATCCACAACACCATTTATAGTTATGGCAGGCGAGTTAGCTTTAGCTGTTGCACCACCCATGCCGCTAATACGGTTATCTACCGATATCCTCGTGTTTCCGGTCAAGCGACCCCATGTTGCGCTTGGATTGCCCACATAGGCAACAGCTACTCTTGTGATATAGGCATTCCAGATGCGGTCATCGTCATTGCCTGCGGTTAAGTCAGGATTATTAGGAAAGCCGTATCTCAATATTGTACGAAAGGCCGAGCCATCAGCACTTGTTAGCTCATAAACTGCTGAACCGGCCTCCGGCCCGGGTAGATTCGGATTGGCGCAAAACGCTTCGTATTGCACATGATTTACACTCACAACATATCTTCGTGAACTTACAATCCGACCATCCATTGTTACATAAGCCGGATGGGTAAACTCGCCGGGTATTGGACTTGCTACAGGATTGCTTGGCAATGCTCCGCTAACAGATACGATAAAGCCTAAAGATGGCATAATATCCGCCTCAGTCGCAGCAACTACGCCAAGCGGCGCAAATGATGCCACTACCGGAGCAACATTCTCAATCCTATCATCGTCTATTGCAATACGCTCGCCGTCAAGATAGATATAGCGTGGAACCTCCATTTCTATCGGCTCGTCAAAGCCTTCAATCTGTATCATTGCAATACCATCGGCCGCAATCAATACGTCTTCGCCATCAATGCGTGCGTAAAATGGTTCAGCCTCTGTGATAGGTTCTGGCGCAGGTGCAATGTTTGTTGCAGCCATCAGATTTACCGGTGCCGCTCCAAAAGCTGTTAAAAACACCATGAGTATTGCTATCATTGACTTGAACTTGTTTCTTAAACCTTGTTTTATCAACTTCATATGTTACCTCCCTTTCAAAAAAACTTTGATTTTTGTATGTCTTGTTACGCACTTCAGCTATGTCATTACATCACCCCCCATCTGCAATAAAAAAGCAGACAACCTTGGTCTGCTTGGCAAAATCTATATAGACCTGCCGCTAATAAATTAGATAACAGCAGGATTGTTGTTAGTTATGAGATAACGGCGAAAACCATACAAAGTATCAGTTTCAAAGCAATATGGATATGGCTATTGCATTATGTCAGTTTCAAGAGTATAATTATATTGAAAACAACACAGAGCAGCAATGATAGAAAAAATATTGAAAAGCACAAGCAATTTATCTAAAATAAACCTTATCTTATACTGGAGGAATCTAAAATGAATCAAAAAATAAATCAATTACGCTGATTATTGCACTTGGTCTTGCCTTTATGATGATTTTTGGTGGCAATTTAACCGGATTTGGCGTAAATATTGTAGATGTTTATGCAACTGTAAATGATAGCGAAGCCACTATACGCATGGGAGATAATGCTCCCATGACACGTACTGAGTTTCTAGCTTGGGCCAACCAAAGAGGTATACGCCACTTTAGTATTGATGGACGTATTTATCCCGCAGGCATTTTCTTTAACGGATATAGCGGCCAATCTTTTACATATGGCGAACTTAATGGAGCAATTTTGGATGTTAGCCTTCGTGCCGGAGTGGTTTCTAATAGCGTAGGAGTTTCCGCACAAGCAACACCTTCAACAACTCAAGGCAATCAAAATCTGAATAGTAATGAAAATCTAAATAACAACCCGAACAATCTTCCACCTATGATATTTGAATGCCTAGCACCTGTGCTATTTACTGATGCCGAACTCGCGGTATTAATTGAACGCGCTCCCCAGGGCGGTGCCTTAGAAACAAGAAGCTCAATAACTCTACCAAACAGAAGCTTGACCGAAGCCGAACTTGCAGCATGGATTTACGAGTATAACGAAATGGGCGGGGCTACCGACTTTGAGTTTGGAGTTATTAGAGAAATCAATCGTATTAGAGTTGAACATGGATTGCATCCTTTAGCACTTGATCCAGCTCTTATGATGGCAT
>Ga0131853_10004378_pt1 | contig 25318 bp, 13 predicted proteins | sample TergutLab28metaG_FD_92764 | JGI IMG/M metagenome (GOLD analysis project Ga0131853, IMG submission 92764) | Labiotermes labralis P1 segment gut microbial communities from Petit-Saut dam, French Guiana - Lab288 P1 (version 2) (version 2) | ecosystem: Host-associated > Arthropoda: Insects >... | reverse complement strand
TGGGGAAACCGGAGGGAAAGAGACCACTGGAGAGACCTAGGCGTAGATGGGTGGATAATATTAGGATGGATCTCCAGGAGGTGGGATGTGGGTATATGGACTGGATTGGGCTGGCCCAGGATAAAGACGGGTGGTTGACACTTGTGAGTGCGGTAATGAACGTTCGGGTTCCGTGAAATGTGGGGAATTTCTTGACTAGCTGCAAACCAGTTAGCTGCCCAAGAAGGACTCTGCACCATTGAGGGAGTATGATGTGAAAATTATGGTAGTGGGATAGGAAGAAGGGGCATTAAGATTGAAGAGACGAAAGAGACTGGTCTTCTTTTATCGTACTTTAGCTCACTTAGAATGTAAACTTTTGTTGGAAAGCACCTGTCATATGCTTTGCCAGAAGTTTTGTTGTCTTCAGAAACAGTAATCTGTCCACGACTCCCGCTGATCCAATATTCCTGGAACTTATAAGGGATTGGGTTTTAAATTGACGTTTGTTACCCATAGCTCCTGCCAGAAGACTTTCCAAATCGACATCAAAAGTTGGGAAAGAAACTTTTGAGTGTATTACTCAACTTGTTGATCTATCTCTAGTTACAAACTTTTTTGTTTAGTTTAACGATTCTGAACGTTACGGCTAAAGAAAACTGAACACAAACCTGCTTCTGATAAATTCGAAAACTCCTTTAATGTAGGGACTAAATATGAAATTTGTTATAACGAAGAATTAAGTAAAAGTTCTGAAGTGCTACTTCAGCCTTGCTGGGCCACAATAAAGAAAAGTTAACGTTTGTATTGGTAGATGTGGTGCAGAGAAAATTACGAACTAGAGAGGCAAAGAACTTATAACTTCAATTCGAGGCGCGTTCGCTTAACCATTGTTGTCGTGGAAAAACAATAAATATTAAGTGCGAGTTTTATGAGTGTGTGTCTGCATTCCTACCTTGGTTATCAGGAAAGCAAAACGCAATTTTTCTGCCCCGTATTATTCGGTCACCTGTGGCCTGTCTGCCCGTACCGTATCTTTCCACATTATCTTAAAAAGGCAAGATATCCTGAAATAATTTATTGAACACGAAATATGTGTTTTGCTTTCCTCTGCAAGGCTTGTCTGCAACATTTCTCATCCTAAGAAGACTTCAGTGTTTATGGTCATAAATGTATGTAGGTCTGTATGTAAAGTTCCTTTATTGTTGTCAAATTGTAATAAGACCTAAATTTTCTCTATAGATTTTGGAAAATCCTCTCAAATATCAAATTTAATGACAGTCCGTCCGGTAGGAACAGCACTGTTCCATGCCGTGAGGGGGAGGGGAGAGAGATAGACAGAGAGAGAGAGAGGGAGAGACGGAAGGGCAGACAGACATGACGAAGCTAACAGTCGCTTTTTGCAAGTTTGCGAAAGCGCCTAAAATCTTGCCTTGGATAGTAGAATTTACGTATATTGTAACGTCTGTAAGTGCATGTGCTCTCGTTGGTAAATGTGAAGACCACGAAATACTGAAACATGACGCTGTGCAGATCATTAAAGTGATGCAGATAATTTTCGGGAAGTTGTTCCCTCCATTTTCAAAATAGAAGTCACGAGATTTCCCTGTAAATTGGGTACTTAACATTTGTCGGCTCACGAGAACAACTTTGACCCTAACAAACCCCAGAATGTCGCTTACTTCCAGGCTATCCTTTAGGAGAAAAATTTAGTCCCTGTCAAATAAGTAAGTCTATTAACTGCATCGAAAAATTTCCATTACTCGACAGTAGGTAGGTGTTGAGGTTATAATAATCCTCTTGTCAAATTTATGCACAGTTCTAATCATTCAGAGCACAACAGAAAGAAACAATATTAACTCGCAAGTAAAAGACATGATGGTATTTCAGCCCAAAATATTTTTAACTGGAATACGTCGCTTACTGATCATAAATACGTAAGAGCCTGCTTCACCACAGCCAATAGACAAAGTATTTTTTCTTTAGTGATTCGACAGACGTATGTACCGAAGTACATGATACATTCCAGAAGGGCCAACTTTCTTTGTGCTGAAGAATTTTGGAACCATGTTTTTCCAGATAACTACTTTTCATTTGCACACATTTTTTCCCCCATACCTGTACTTGTTTCGTGACTCATGCTTAATACCCAGTTTTCTACTCCGTCGCAAAAAATAACAAGCTAATGACCTGGAGAGATTTGATACGCCTTTGGTGTTTCGGGGGGACCTGCTGTCTCTTTCCTCAGCATAGAAGAATACGAGGTATTACGTTTCCCCGAAATATCGATACGTTAACTTTCTTAACGAGTTAAAATGCGTCACGTCGTAGGAGAAAATTTTCAGCAGTTTAATGATTTCTACTCTTTACTGAGTATTAGCCGGTCCCAGTAGCCGCTCGGTCTAAGGCGTAGGACTTCGGCCATTCGCTTGCTGAGATTGTTGGTTCGAATCCCGCCGGGGGCATGGAAGTTTGTTGTGAGTTTTGTGTGTTGTCAGGTAGAGGTCTCTGCGTCGGGCTGATCATTCGTCCAGAGGAGTCCTACCGATTGTGGTGAGTCATTGTATGTGATCTAGAAACCTCGTGAATGAGGAGGTCCTGACCCACTGGGGGCTGTTGCGCCAAAAACAAACAAACAAACCGAATATTATTAGGGTTACAAGGCCAAGGGAAAAAACATGCTCGAAACATGTAGTGCCCATGGGGGGAATGGAAAATGGACAAATATTCAACTGGACAATCTCAAGTGATAATGTAACTGGCGAGATCTAGGCATAGAGAGAGAAATATTTAAACCCGATCTTGAAAAATCTTTGATACGATTTAGTGGCTTAATCAGATCAGGACAGAGCCCAGTGGATTTTTTTTGCGAATATTGCAATTAAATTTAGGTTTTCATAAAATATAGGAATTTGTAACGGGCCGAATGACTATCAGATTGTGACAGTAAAATGACGTCTCAAAAAGTGGCTATTATTTACTGGTAAATGGCAGGGCTGGACCCACAAGAACGATCTTCTGTTTGCTAAAACTTACTCTTCAGGAAGTTAAGGAGGGCATAAATACTCGAAGAGTGTGTTAGAGTATAATTTTTTTAAAAGAATTTTCTCACGAACTAAGTTTCAGTTTTATTAATGTCTTGCCTGATATGAATTTTCCATATGTGAATTTTGTAGTTAACTTTCGGTTTCCTTGAAAAGAAGGGGTTTTTTTCCGAATAGTTACGCGACAATAAGATTCTCAAGAAGAGCTTGTTCCCTGCAGTCACACAGACCATCTTTTGCAGCTTCTATTACTTTGCACAACACCTTTACATACAGTACTTCCGAACTCCAGAGAACATTAATAAGCCTGTACCAGAATTCTGCAGGAACGATTCTTATTCGATTCCCTGTAAACCTTACTTTTGACAATGGGGCTGGATAGGAACATTCCAGCTTTGTGGGAAGCCAGCCTTTGTCACTTCCAGTGCGAGCGTGCGTGTGGGTTTGCTGTTTCTCTATTTCTCGTCTGTAATGTGCAGCGCCTTTGATCTCGCTTCCCCTATCCCGTTGCTTCTATTCTCATCTAATACATTTAACTCAAGTCATCCATATATTTAACGAGAATTGCGGGAGACTGGGGTATTTAAGAGAGCACGACCACAAGATGGCAGTGGGCTGAGGGTGCTCTTGAGATGAAAACGGGATGCTGCGAGGTACAGTCATGGTCCAACTGAAACAGTGGTGAGGGATTTCTGGAGGAATGAGGCTTGCCGTCTGGTCTGATATTGAAGAAATATAGATAGCAGCCTCCTATTTTTTCTGTCAGCACACCGACTACTTATTGTTTCCGTTCGTCACCTTCCTCCTTCGATAATCATTGATGCAAATGTTTCAAATTGCTCGAGCACTGTAAGGACTAACTTTCATATCCATATTAATGGCCAATATCTTTGAGTTAGGTGAAGGCGGAGAATATTACTTAACGGAGACATTCCTAATGTGTGCGCTACGCATAATATCATCAGGGTGGTGGAGTCAAAAGGGGTACGCTGTGGCATAGTGGTTTGAAGCACTGAGCTACAAGCCGGAAGGTCACGGTTTTGATCCCCTGCGGCCCTGGAGTCGACGCAGCCTCTGACATAAATGAGTACTATGTATACTTCCTGAGGTAAAGGTGGCCGGTGCGAAGAGCTGACTTCCTTTCCGCCTGGAACTTCCGGGCGCCTCAGGCTCCTGAAGCACTAAAGGCCTGTCCAGGGAAAGCTTTTAGCTAGCTGGTTAAGTCAGAAAGTGGGAAATTGGAGTGACACATAACTTGCTGGAGGAAGATGAAAAATGCACAGAAATTTCAGTCCGAAAATGTTACTGAAAGAAATAACGTAAGGCGCATATGTGGTAGCATACAAGTAAAATGTTTCAAGCCGCGTTCCCATGGCAGGTATACTTGACAAACTTGTGTACCTTGTGTGTACTTGTCACGTCACGGAAAACATGCGCATGCGCTTGTAAAAAGATTGTCCACTTTTCCCTTTTCCTCCGACTATCGGTGATTTGATACAAGTCAAGAAAATCCTAAATGTTTTTTTTTTGTTTTTTACTCATAAAGCCGGTACTTGTTGCTGCTTTTCCCATGAGTCGTTTGTACTTGACCAACAGGTAAGTGACCTATGTGTGTGTGGACGAGCGGTATCACTCGATCCAGTTGAGTGGTTACGATATGAACGCCGGCAAACAGGCGTGTGTAGCCTAATACGAATATTTGTCAGATATATCAGTCGCGGGAATGTGGTATAAAATTTGGGGTTTAAAAGTGGGGATAGTTAGATTGAACTGGCAAAAGATATGTGGGATCGGATGCCTAGTTCTTCGTCAGCACAGATATGAACCATAGGTTTAAACAAGAGAGTGAGTTTTAACAACCTTCTGAACAACTGTGAAAAAATTAGGACCTTGCGCTGTAGATGTCGTTTCATAGTTTGTTAGTATGAAATTGTAGCATGTTATCCTTTTCAAAATTTTAAGTATTATCTCTGCAGGAATAACCGCTTTGGGAGCCATTTTCTTATGAAGTATGCTTACATTATTTTTGTCAAGTGCTTGTTAAGTTCGAGATTATAGTGGGGAAATTTCTCCTTTGAGAAGCATTACCCTTTTTACATTTTTCAACGGTCGTCCTGATGAATCAGCGAGAGGAACGAAAGGGGATTAGTACTGATCATGAAAAACACCGAGTTAAAAATGTAATATGCCAAAAACTAAGGTAATTTCCCTGAATGCGTAAGAAAATTAGTTCTAACACAATACTCATAGGCTTTTAGCTGGAATTTCTGTAAATGCATTTCCTTAAATTAAAAACTGAAAGAAATTTTAAATGCTACAGTCGTACTCAGTCTTTCCCTCTTTAATTAAGCAAACTCTTACTAATTTATAATGGTTTTAAAAATGTATCGCAAAACTACGTGTCTCTAACTGCAGAGATGTGTAATTATTTTTAATGGTCTTCCTTATTTGAAAATACTTTCCTTAAAATATTTAAGAGAAATTACTCCAGCGGAAATATCTCTGGTCTGGATACGGTGAAAACTTTACCATTTCACTGGCAGGGATACAAAATTTGCATATTACTTAAAGTGGTTAGACGGAATGTTGGCTTAAGGTTCTTGCTTTAGTTATATACCGGTATCTAATTTAACTTGTCTACGCGTATTTCGAACGTACAGATGAGTATAAGACATGAAGTTCTTTCTTACCTCCAGACTCTGTTTCTCCATTTCTGGTCTGTTTACTCGGCGACTGTAATTTAGTTTAAACTATCATAGAGTGATTTATGTGCACACTGTGTGCGCTAGGATGTTTTATGTTCTGACAGCGATGTTGTTGAAAATTCGAGTCTTCTGGCGAGTGATGCCTTGTCGAAATATGAGCAATTCTGTTTCATTCCGAGCTCCAGTTCTTCTTGAACCTCTTAACCCTGAAGATGAATAAACGATGATCTTTTGAAACCTCAGGAACCACTCGCCCAACGACACGGGTTTACATCCCAGAAAAAGTGAACTGTTATTCTGTTTTGAGTCGCGTCTGCAAGATTGAGTAAAGCAACTTAGTTGCGCCATGTCTATACCACCCTCTGTCCGTCTGTCTGTTCATCAGTCCATTCTTTTGGATCAACTCGGCACCCACTCTAAGGATTTTCATGAAGTTTTATATTTATTTTTGGAAAATATGTCGAGAAAATTAAAATTATATTAAACTCGGAGAAGAATAACCCATTGTTGTAGATTCGTCCATTTTAGCGTTTTAAACACTTGATAATACATGATATCACCGAATAATGATTTTTGAATGCGATTTTTTATTTTATAATGTTTTATTGATACCAGAAACTTATGGTTACCCAGAGGAACGCAGCGTCATGTTGTTGTTTATTTGATACAGTTTATAATCGATTATTCCCAGACATGAAATGCATAAAAATCGCGCTTCAGAAACTGTCTCGCTAACGAAGTATATGTAAGTTGTTTCTGTCGCTCTGCAAACAGTCACACACCTGTCACGAAGTAAACACAACAAGCAAAGCAGTAGTTGTCTGTGAACAGCACAAGCCTGCACTTGAGCAGTGATAGAAAATAGCTGGCATTACTTATTTCAATGTAATGTCGGCAGTATGCATCCCTGATAGAGGATCACTCTCGCTCCAAATACCAAAATTACTAACTCCATTGCGGTCCTATTTAGGAAGCCAATATTGCTTCACTTAATCAAGAAATTTCCCGCATTTTACGAAATCCGGCTTTATGACCATATGTACACTAACCAATCACTTTTGCCTGTGTATGACCAACTGAATTCATTTAATGCCTCGAATTAAAATTATTTAACCCTTATCCTGCTAACGTGGAGAATATGGTGAGTTCCTAATAATGCCAGCAAATGGCAGATGGGATTTAATTCGGCTTCTAAAGGATTAAGATCCATTTAAATATTATCTTCCTATGTACCTCTACCTGTTCAAAACAATACAGTTGCATCAGCTGTTCCCAAAAAGTCCCTGTATACACATCTTTCCTCTCCCGTGAGCGCTACAATCTCGATCCATTTCTCTCTAATTAGTACCAGATTACATCAAAATCTCTTAAATATTTCTGGAGATTAAGCAGATGAGAGACCTAGAAGAAACAGAAGTAGCCTTTCCTTCATGAGTGAAGGCTTTGCAACATGTACAAAGAGCGCCAGGAGAGACGAGGACGCAGTCAAAAAAGAAAACATCAGCGTTTTAATATTAAATTTCATTTCTCTATGCCCTAAGGTTGTTCCTTCATTTCAATATTGAAGCACCCGCTGTAGAAATCCCGGGCCTCCTGCCAGGATCCTGCCTTAGGGCCATTGTCGGATCACGTACATATTATGATGCAAAGTGTACAGTTTTTTCTCTCCAGCCACAGAAGAAACCATGGAAGGGCGTATATGTCTATGTGTCTAATGTCCGATCAGGCATAGTCTAAGCGCCTGGCTTCTGATAAGGAGAACATGTAAACCATTACCTGCATGTAAGATGAATATATATGGTTTTCAAGTCAGCGATATTACAATACATACTGACCTATTTGGGGTTGTATTACAATGAAAAGGGAACGCGCTAGCACAGTGGTTAAGGTACTGTGCTACCAATCGGAAGGTCGCTGGTTCAATCCCAGCTGGTGTCAGTGGATTTTTCATTTACATAAAAATCCTTCCGATCGCACTATGGCCCTGGGCCTCTAACAGAAATGAGTACCAGTTGTATTTCCTGGGGGTAAAGGCGGCCGTTCCGTAAGGCTGACAACCTACCACCATCCTGTGCCGTTGTCACGAAATCTGGGAACCTTAACTTCCTGGAACCCTCTAGGCCTGTCCAGGCCTGTAGTGGGACTGTTTTACCTTCACCTTTACTACAATGAAAAGTGTGACACAGTGTCTAATATTATGCTGGTGATATGCTTCAGTGTAATCTGAATGATTTCGGAGCGAGAGTGTTTTCAGTCATGATATAAGATATTCGACCAGTCTGGAAATCCTGACCAATGATCAGTAGTCTTATTTCGTATTCAGACGGTTTCGGGTGCAAAATTGGAGACCAGTAATACTGTCCGAAGTCTCTCTATTTCTCTTAGTCCCTCAGGACAAATTCCTGGATAGAATTTCACATTATGCAAAGACCGCTTTCTGCTACATTGTTTGGTGTTTTTTTTTGCGCTGATAACTGTATTTGTGTTCGCCGTATCATTTTGACAACTGATAGCACAATTAAATGAAACTTAAATGTTAAGTGGAGGTATAACTCCACTCATTCTTAACCTCGACAGAAGATAGAAGTGCGTCATTGGCTTCATGCCAGGGCCGTTTTACTTACTGGAAAAGGCCTCTCTCACCTGCGATAAATAGAACTGCGATTCTTCCGATTTCCTGCCTGTAGCTAAATAAACGTTAAATAAGTAAATAAATAAATACATTGTAAAAGTCAGTTTGTAATGCTGATACAGACAACTCTGTCACGCATGAGTTTCATTTTGTCTCAGGACATGACATAGAATCAGAAAGTCTTGAAGGCGGTAAACATATTGGTGTTGCAAAGACGCTGGATAATTTGGTGACCTGCTGAGCAACTGTATGCTTGTAAATAACGACTGTATTGCACGGAGATACTCAGTTATTTTGATAGGGTCTATCAATGATGGTTATATCAGTTTGCTTCGTCTTGCGTTTAACCCTGCATGACGGTAATAAAAAGATACTTTATGTTCTCATTCCGTATACGGTGGAACTGACAACTCGTTACGAGCTCGACGGTCCGAGGCTCGACAGCCAGTGGAGGCGAGATCGTCCAGATTGACCCTGTGACCCCACTCACCCTTCAGTACAACTGGTAACGTGTCGCCTTCCGGCGGTAAAGCGGTCAGCTTATGACCACGTGCACCCACCTAGCGCTGGTGTTGCAAAACGGTTAGAGTTATTGTTCTGCCCCAGCTGTGGGTTCATATTATGTTTTATAGGGTAAACTTTCTTTAAATGTACGACTGTTGCGTGCGTCTTCCTTGTGGTCTTGAATAGCAGAAGTTTTTTTCGGCGGCATACGCCTGCAGAAAGAGTATAAGTGCAGTTGAACTCACATATAACGTCGTGAAATGGGCTGAATATTTTGTGTCGTTATAACCGGGTGTTGTTCTAAACAAGCAGCATAAATATTATGGTTAACAGTGGGGAATTAATTGGCGCCATAGAATATCTGACGCTATAGACCAGGCGACGCATAAACCGATGTCGTTGTAACTGGGTTCGACTGTAGTTACAGTAAGAGGTGAAGGTACAATTACTCGTATGATGTATAAAGCACCACGTTATAAAGGCGTATGTGGAATGGAGGTAAATCTCTACGTATTCTTTACGCAGGCAGTAGATAGAAATGAGTGGTTAGCTTCACGTCACGGCCGCTTTACCCCGTGGGAATGAACCGTCGATAACCGCTGAATAGGAATGAATGTGACCGACTGGCGGCCTGAAATGTTCGGAGAAGGGGAGTGTCTCTTAGTGCTATCGAGAATTACGGCCCCATTCCTAATTTGTCCAGTCTCTATCCTAGTTACATTACCAACCGAGCTGTTCTACTCCGATGCATGTCTAAAACTGAGAAATAGTATTTTTTTTTTTAAATGAGTAACAATTAAAAACGGTGCTACATGCAGCGTGTGGTGTACGTCAACAAACATCCTTGTGCCTATCACATCAATCACTTCGGGCTATACCAATGCTCAGGTAGGGTTCTCTGCTCTTCGAAACGTCTAAATCGACTTCGAGCCTCATCTAGCCTAAATTACTGTCTTCTCTTTCTTCGGGGGTAAGGCGGACGGGGCATCAGCATAAATACTCCCCTCCATGTCGTGCCAAGGCTAGGAATGCATGGAACCACGCCGTCACTCGCCCATTCGCCTTCATGACGCGGTAGTTCACTGAGTCCAAGGAAAGTCTGTCTTTTTAACTTTTACAACAAGCGTAGCTGTCTCCCCCTTTTTATTATGTTATGAAATAAATTCGCGCGTGTAATGCTATCCTCTTATTTGCACTCTAGCTCGTCTCTTGCTGTCGTTTTAATCAGCATCTGTCAAACCCTTGGAAGCAAACGATTCTGTTTTACACTTTATTGTTACTTATTACACCCCACCACGACGTCAGCTTATCGCATTATGCCAGAGCGCGTGATGCTCCAAAGAACTTGAATACTGAACTTTCGTTACAGTATTTCCTCTTGAATTGACACATATTTTAAGCTTGAGAGAAAGGAGACGATTTATTTCGTTTTCTTTCCCTTTTCTTTATCACCCTTCTATATAGTCTACATTGGATTCATTACCTATTAGTATCACTCCAGTAACTCTAAGTTTAACCGAGGTACAGGGCAGCGAATGTGACTGACATACGCTAATATCAAAGACTCACTGGATAGTATTTTAGCCAGTTTTATCCACCTTTATCCTTACAATCTGCATCTCGCAAAATCATTTTTAATATTATCCTTCAATATATTCGGTCTTGTAGCTGTGCTTTTCCAATATTTCTCACCTGAAGGGTAGTCAGTGTCCTGTACTAAGGCCACAGGCAGTAGTCCCATGTATTTCTCCTTCACATCTCCTTCGTGTTGTTACACTTCGTCCTACAGGTTAATACCCTACATTATCTTCTAGTCGTCTACCTATTAACTTCACACGACGTTTTGTAGAGATAACTTCAGCGGGCAATGTATATTTTGGAAAGGTTGATTTAAGTCAAGTGGATCAGAAAGTTGGAACGTTCCTGCTTTGTTATTCCCACCATCCACGGGTCTTCTTACGTTGGTCCATGTTCGGCACAGCCGCATATCCAAATCACCATTGCCTCCCTGGCTTACGTGTCCTGAGAACTGGCCTATCGTCGGCCGTGTATAAGTCAAGAAATCCATAGATATGCAATAACTTAATATTCATATAATATGGGCTATGTTTCTGGAACAGATTTTTTCCTCTGAGCTCGTTCCGTAACATTTGGAGGTCACGTTCTTCCGTCAAAGTAAAGAGATCAGAGTGAAAAAGACTGAAGAAAATAAAGAATTATACAAAAATGTTTGTTATTTCTATACTTTTGTTTCTCCTTGCTTGGGACTTATTAGTACGCGTTAATTCAGTCCCTTAATTAGAAAAAAAACTGTAATTCGCCATCGATAGGGAAATGTTGAGAGGCTGAGGCCTAGGTTAGAGAACCATACCAAAGCGGGTGTTACAGAAGTCGTGAGCAAAATTGAACTTTCTCAGATACAGTCCAGTAGTGGATGTTTGTGAAAATGAAGATTATCCTTCGGTTTCCCTGAAATCAGGGAAGTTTTGATCAGCTGCATAAGCCTCAACCCATCAAAATCACCGTACATAATTAGTTATTACTTCCTTTCGTTCTGTATTCAAGTTGGGATTGAAGTATATAAAGACTTTTGTTAAGCCGTCGAATAATATTATTCGAGGACAGTCAAAAAAGTCTGAGGGGGATTGTAATTGACAATTGCAATTGAAATTTCAATTGTCTTTGAGAATGGAAGCAAAACATTATTGCAGCCTGTAGGGTCTATACATATGTGTGTGTGTGTGTGTGTGTGTGTGTGTGAGGAAGGGAGATTATGTATACATAGACATTACATTTATTATAGTGAGAAAGAGAAAACAAATATCTAAATATTCCCAGGCATTGCCCGTTCATCCTTCTGGTAGAGCAAATCAGGAAACATATTAGACATCTGGGAGGCGAAAGTGACGGGGACGTGGGCTGTTTTGAATGTGCGGCGGAGAAAGGAGGTTGAGCGCTTTCTCTGTATGAGCTGATTTTGATATTTATAGTGAGGCAGATTGATTAAGGTGAAAATTTCACAAAGTTGGAAGGACTACGTTTGATTGACTGTTTGATGTCCACGTTGGCAATATACAGGATAAACATTAAGTGTAACTTGGAATTTGGATGCAACTCCGCATTTGCTCTGGGACTGAGAAAAACCACGGCAATCTTTAATTGATTTTGCCGTCGCAGGGCTTTCTGGAGGCGTAAGTTACTTGTAGGTAAGAGTCCTACTTTCAAGCACGAGACGCCTAGCGGCTGTCCCTACGTGCGCACATTTTCTATTTAAAAATACTACATATTTGTTTTATTTACTTTTTTTGTGGTATTTTCTTCATTTTTGAATGAGTAATAAATGGCGAAGTGCGAATTAAATGTAACGAATATTTAAAGTCTGACTCCGTACTTCAAACCAGCAGACCAGTCGGTTAATATTGTATAGGGAAATAATCGATGTTCAGTTTGATAATCATAAGAAGCACAAAAATCCACTATAGGAAACATGGTCCAACCCAGGGGGCGGGGGGACTGCCGGACTGCAGCCCCCAAATCGCAATTTAAGAAACACAAAGCTTGTTAACTGAATAATATCAAACTTTTACGTGATTTACCCTTCGACCGAAACCAGCACCTAAAATAGGCTAATTTAAAAAATGAATAAAGAAAACGCAGGGAATCTTAGATACAATAAAAAAAACAAGAAGATTAGACTTTGCTATTTAAAGTAATTGAGCATGTTATCGAATGTGTTATTGTATTTGTGTGTATATAATGCAGTTGTAAACATTGTTATGTTACGGTTTTACTTACGACATGGTTTTTATTACATAGTTCTTTTTTAAATGATGCATGAAGTATATATAGGCTCAGGTCCAAAGCCCCACCCTCCTCTTCCTGCTCCGATGAAATATTCTGCGTGCGCAGTTGATGGGAAAGATGCAGGCTTTTTGAAAATCGAATGTGATTTTACAGAGCTTGATCGGTTCAATATACTGCAGGAAAGTAAGCTAATAAAGCTAGTGGGCTCATACCCCATATATACTAGGTATACAGATAATACCGTCGTCTTTTTCTGCTACAGTGCTGCTGTCTGTGTAGCTACGTGAAAACAAAGTGTGTCTGTGGAAAGAGCGCGAGATCAAAATAGCAGTCACATCCCGTCTGCCATTATATACAAATAAGCCGCACACAGAAATGTCATCAGTACTGTGAATCATGCCATCCTAGACCTAAAAAGGATATTACATAAGATGGTTGTATCGCTAGAAAGGTACAAGGGTAAATTTAATGTTGTACATTTTCCGTGTAACTATATTATATACGTATACGTAAAAATTAACAAATTTTTGCGTAATTCCTTTATTTGTTAGTTAATGCTACGAAATATTCGGCCTTAACTCTTAACCATGCTCAGGGAACTCTCTTCAGCATGTGCAGCCAATTTTTCAACTTGCACGTTAGAAATTCTACACATGATGAAATTTATTGTTATGATTCTTAGATGTTACAATTCTTAGAATCAGTGTTGTAGTTAAAATACAGTATAAAACTATTTTGCTTTTGATATAACTATTGTGTCCAAATCTCTATGTTCAGCTTTTTACAAAGTAGCAAGTTCCGGATTCATAAAGGCTGTGTTGCTGGTTCACACTATTAATTAATATAACAATAATTATTATCATTCGTGGAATTTGTAAAACATAAGTTAAAAAAAGGCTGCACATGGTGAAGAGAGCTCTGTGATGATGGTCAAGCGTTAAGGCCGAAAAATTTCGGAGCAATAACTAACAAATGAAAGTACTGTGCGACGAGTTGGTGTTCAGTTCTACACAGGCATGAGTGTAATTAATCGGTCTTGTTGGAGAAAAGAAGTGTTTTAAATATCTGATAGGCGGATTTAGGCCTGTCTTCACTAGAAGGGGGCTGCTGTAAGCATCTACTGTCAACATTTTGTTTAGAATTATATATATATATTTTTTGTAAACTTGTTTTAGGTGTGATAAACTACAGAACCCCGCTATAATTGCTGCCTAGACGCTCTAGTCATATATGCTGTCGTAGTTAATGTGTTTAAAAGAACCCTTCGAGGGGCCTCTAGAACTATATTGTAAAAGGTTCAAAGAGAAAACTAATTTACATTTAATTTTCTAGTGATTGTATTAAGCTCCATCTCATATTCTGTCGGTCAATAAATTTAGGTCTGCAGAGCACAAGGTGCAGTAAAGTGGCCGAACGCCATGGGAGGGCTGCTAACCCCCTGGCTACCTGACCCGGGCGAACTACACTGTCGAATCAGAAGGTTCCAACTCTTCACGACATCACGTGTAAGTCACAAGTAGTTTTATGGATCATGACGCCGTGTAGACTGGTTTGTACATTGTTTCGGAATATCACAGCGATTCCATTTTTAGAATACCCTGAAGAATGAACAATGCACTGGATTTTTAAGTCGAAGGGATGATTTTCTGTTGTTGAAAATTTTTATGTTACGAAAGATATATTCCATTATATTGTTATAGACGTAAAATGTGACGCGTATAAACGAAAGAGTAAACAAAGCGCATGCTGAGCGCAAAATAAGTGCACTGGCTGGTAAAACTGAAGGGCTGGTCCTGTAGGACGCGTGAAAGGAATTAGAGCCTCACATAAAATGGCAGGAAGAAAATTTGAAACGAATGCCGGGGGTAAATGAAAAGAAAAAATATCATATAGAAACAGGATATGAGAGTTTGGAGGCCTGTATTAAACTGGTTTAGGATGGGATGCATTGTTAAATCTTAACGCACTTTCAGATTCCTTCCAATTTTGGGAATATCTTGGACAACTGAGCCCCTATCTGCTTCTCAAGAAAGACTCTTCTTCACACAGGCGATTAATTAGTCACAGTGCGAACAGGAGCTTGAAAGTAATGACTAGGATCGGAGTCGTGGTTCGATTCACCACAAAAGCAGTAGGTTTTTCTGTGCTCGAAAGTGTTCAGACCGGCTCTGGGCCCTTCCAAGCCCTTACTCAGTGGGCTCCTGGAGCTTTTTCCTCTGCGTAAAGTGGGCAGAACATGTAGCTAGTACCGCGGTTATGAATGAGTGGAGTTGTACCTCCTGGACCGCTTATGCCTTAATGGCGTGCACAGGGACAATGAACCAAAATTTGAAATTTTCTTTGAATATTGATCCTATGGGATAAAGTTAAGAATAAATTTAAAGATGCTATTAGGATACTCTACATGAATCATCATGATCATATCTCGCTCAGTTCTTCTTACAACGTGAAATATTTCAGACAAAAGTTATAGAGAAAATCAAAACAAACATTCAATGTTCAATAAAGTTTTTTCGAAAATAGTGCCGTTTGTGAGAGAAGTGGAAAATATTGTAGATCTTAACAACAACAGATGGCAATATGGTGCATTCGTCTTGCATGCTGGATAGCTAAGGCTACAAACACACACTCACAATGTGTAATACGTATTGCTTTTCCGCTGCAACAATGGTTGCACAAACGCGCCTCATTATTATGTCATGTGTACATTGCTTCCATTCTTCTGTCTGTGGCGCAAAGTCTAACTTGGGCCTAGGCCGCTCATTGTTGAGGTTTCTATATAACACACATTTAGACACGGATATCCGGTAAGTGTCCTCTAAACGAGCGATCAGCCCTTCGCAGAGACTGCTACCTACAGAGTCCACAACAAGCACAGAGAAGTGAACATCATGCCCTTAGCTGGAATGGAACCCGCAATCCCAGTAATCGAGCGGCGACCTACGCCTTAGGTCGCCCGGCCGCCGCAATCGGCCAAGGAATTTGTTTACTTGCACAAATTTTTCACCGGTAGATATTATTTAATCATACCATGCCTGAATAAGTTCGTGTTTTCACGTAATGGCTATGTTTTTTTTCCAGGTACGTGTATTAATCACAGCTGTGCCATTGTTCACATACCTAACTCGAATTTTCCTTTAATTGTTACTGTCAACTCGAGACCTGAATGTAGCTTTAGCTCGATAATCCACAAAACGTACTTGTTAAAAGGAGCAATTGAATGTACGAGTGAGATGGGTTCTACTGGCGTGATATTGCTACTAATATTCATAAGAAACATTTTGTACAGGTCGTAGGGGTGATACAGACAACTATACGATGACACATACCTCTTATCCTTTATTTAATTAATTAGTGCTTTGTTTAAACACTTTACCAGTACGCCGGGTTTTCTAGCGTCGAATAATTGGATTATAGTGCATGATGAATTGATGTGATTGTGTAAAATTGGAGACAATGTTCTTTCTCGAAATTTGCCTAGAAGGACCCTGGAAAATCAGAAGTCATCCCAGTACAGCCAGTATCCAGCCAAGATTCGAAAGAAATTTATTTTTCTGGTTTAAAAGCACATCCTTTTGCATGTATCTGGTGTCTTATGGTTTTGCTAGTGCAGAGGACTATCGGCCGAGTGTCGAAATGTTCACCTCCCGATTACAAGTCAAAAGCAGTGATGTGTTGAAGCCGCCCATTCCAGGTTCGAATACGGGAACAGGCTTTCCTGAGATGTTATGTTTTTTTTATTGAAAACCCATGTAAATGTTTTTACCGTCTGCGTCGGCAAGTCAACAGTATGTTCTGCTCACTCTGCTAATTCCGGCCTTGGGCTCTCCGCTTAGCAGCCGTGTTTGCAGGTATGCGGGGATCGTATTATAGAACGGATATTAGGTGGCCAACAGAGTAACTGAATTTGTGGTCAGAACGTTATTCACGGGATAATTTCGGAAGTATCAAGGCAGCGAGCAGGATGTCTGTATGCTCTGGTAAACATTAAGCGGTATGGCTTCAATAAAAGTGGCCGTTTACCGTAACTTCAATTTGGCGTAACTTCCTTGTCGTCTACATCCCGCCAGACATTCCCTGCGACGAGAAGGATCATTAGAAAGGCTAGGTGCAGTTAGAACTAACTTGTTTCGTTCTTCCATATAAAGTAACGAAATTAAAATGGACATATTTTGTGAGAAGAAATGCTACGTTTTTGTCAAATGTTATTTTGTTCAGAAGAAAGGTTTTTGTACGTCTGCAGTGGAAATTACACAATTTGCTTGAAAGCAATGATGGTGTAATAAATACTGCCAGCAGCTTTGAGAATTTGTAATATAGTCGCAGACTGAAAAGCAAAATGGAGTCATTGAGATGGAAGATCTACTCATAACGTACATTGCCATATACAGGTTGTTATGAAGTACAATCCAGAGTCTTATTCAAATAAATACGAGTAATTTAGAGTAGGAAAGTTAGGAGGACAGGACACGAAATCTGTAATGTGATATTAATATTACAGGAATAATAAAACTTTGGTGAGTTATAAGTGTTCAGTCGCCTCCCTTGCCTTATGAATTTTATAGCTGCAGGTTTTATTACATGTTTCCTTGGAAATATCTGCAGATGCTGTTTTTTGAAGAAGTGGGTTCAGTATGTCTAACAAAAGTGGATTTTTTGGCATGTTACTACCGAAATTACCGATTCACACAATATTCTCTACGCTGTGTAGTTGAGTGCGCTATTTTTTCTTTTGGTTGACGAAATATAATTCAACACAAGGAAGGAAAATGTACTGCAATTACTTTCTTTTTTCTTTCTGTGGCGAAATTTTCGATTAAACGTTTTTATTTGGTTTGTATTTGCTTTGCCCAGTACAGACGTTCGCTCTACCGGGGTACCGGGCTTGAAGTGACTAACTTGTGGTCTTTAATACAGATATGCGTCGCTTAACGACGAGGATACCTTCTGAGAAATGCGTCGTTAGGCGATTTTGCCGTTGTGCGAACGGCATAGAGTGTACTTACACAAACCTAGATAGTATAACCTACTACACAATCAGTCTATATGTAGCCTACTCCTCGTAGGCTACAAACCTGTACAGCATGTTACTGTACTGAATACTGTAGACAACTGTAACACAATGGTAAGTGTTACAATATTATACAATAATATTACAATATTATATTATTATATAATCTTATAAGACTACCGTCATATATGCGGTCTGTCGTTAACCGATACGTCGTTATGCGGCGCATATCTGTACTTACAAAGTTATTTGTGTCTACGAGCCTAGTTATGGTTTAGTAACTTGTTCATTGAAAAAGTGACAGATCAGTTTAATACATACCAAGTACAATAAAACATTTGTACACATTTATTTATTACTTATATATTACTTAGGCTATTGCCTTGTTAGATTGAATTTGTCGACTTTCCGTGGAGTTCCCCTGTGTGCGAATTTCTGAGAAAGGAACAGTACTGTACAAACGTAATAAAAGATTCTAGGATGTTACGTGATATGAGACAAACGTTTTTCTCACGTTAAGTTAATGTTACTCTATAAGCCTAATTGAAAAAGACAAGGCAACTATGCGAAATCTGTGTGTGGTTTTCGATTTACACTGATTTTTAGTCTCATTATATCAAAGGAAGCGTTCCAGTGTTACGTCAAAATTTTTCCTAGAAGTTCTTCTTGTTAGCGTCGTTATGTATCGTGTGGCTTGTTTCCTCACGGCCCTAAATCAATTAGAATACACAACATTGAATTACGTAATGTATAACACATTTTTCCCTAAACATGTAGCCTGTTCCTAGAAGTATGCACGACAAACTCTAACATAGTAATCTCTTTAGTATTGGCCAGTAACTATTGCTGTTACTATTAATACTATCAGTCGAATTTCAGATTTATTTGTTATGTTCCTATATAGGACCAAGATTCTGCCACATTATGTGCCTGGAGGTACAGAATAAAACCAAGAAAAGTACTTGTTATTCGGCCGTGACTGAAGTTGGAATTCTCCATATTACAAGCCGAAATTTTGTCGCTTGATGTACCTTGCTCAGTTTGATGAGATTTTGTAGACAAGCATACAGAAAAATGTTTTATTCACTTCAAGTGTCTTGCTTTTGGTTCCAGATTTCCGGGCACCATACAAATGAGAATATGTCACAATATAAGTACACTTTGCCAAGCTGACCTTTTCATAAGTAATAACAATAAAATTAAAATAATTCGTGAATTTAACCACACTATTCCTTAATTTTAAATAACGTTAAAATTACATACATTGAAAAAATCTGTCGCTCTTCATAATTTTAACCCATGGCAGCCACGGTATTTGCTGCAACATGTCCAATGAACAATACTGGTCTTATTGATCATAGTGGTGGATAAAATATTTCGCCGTATTTTATGCAGGGTTTTACAATATCAAACGTAAATTGTCGAAAAGTATTTATTGCTTAACGTATATAATATAAAATATTAAGTTTCCGTTTCCATTAGAACCTTAGTGTGTTGGAGTAAACGTGAAAAAGACAGAAAATGTAGGCATAACGTAAGAGTGAGACTCGTTCGTGTAACCATGGTTGCAGTGGAAAAGCAATAGGTGTTACATATCGTAAGGGTGTGTTTGTAGCCTTAGTTACGTAGCATGCAGAGTGCATGGGCCATGTTAGAACCTGTCGCCCGCCCGACTCTACAATATTTTCCCACATTATCTCATAAACGGCACGATTTTCAGAAAAAGGTTATTGAACATAAAACGCATGTTTTGATTTTCTCTGCATGGTTTGGCGAAAGTTTTCTCATTATAAGAAGAATTAAAGACTCTTTTATTACAAATCTACATAGGTCTTCGTATAAAGAAACAACTGCTGTTCTTGTCAGATTGTAATGAAACTTGGGTTTCTCTACAGATTTTTAAAAAATACACAAATACCAAATTTCATGAAAATCCATCCAGTGGGAGCCGAGTTGTTTCATGCGGACGGACGGACGTTTATACATGAAGAAGCTAATAGTCGCTTTTCGCTATTTTACAAAAGAGCTTAAAATAAAATATAGGGTCTTTATACCTGATATTTTTATAGGACCTTGGCTTAAATAATGAAGGTTGAAACCATATACTAGTACACACACACACACACACACACACACCCACACACAAAATGCAATATTATAAGATGGTGTATAAATATTTGAGTATGTAACTGAGTATCTTTAAGTAATTTCAAAAGAAGGACATCGGAAATTTCGAAATTCCAAACAAATAAATTTGTGTATGGTGGGAGGCTGGGTAGACTGCACAACCGTTCTGGATTTTTGAGAGTAAGAAATATGTATCCCCTCTTAAATCAAACCCCGATTATCCGGTCGTAAAACCTGTAGGCTACTCAGTCTTCCGAATGATCATTCCGGGCCCTTGAAAAATGCATACTTAAAATGACCCTTTAAAAGCTGCCCTCAAAATGATACATAATAATTCGGTTTGTACATCAGAGAGAACAGAAAGGCTAAATGATTAATGTTTTTGAGGAGAAAATTGCTTCTTATTCATCATCACATGTAACAGATAAATTTTGCAGAAGTTTTCCTATCTATCTACTTCCCCATAGATATGTAAGCAGCTACAATACCTGCTCAAATGTCTGATTAAAATCACAATACAGTTTTAAATATAACTTTTTAATTAACCATATGTGCATTAGTTTGAAGGAATGGTAGACCAAAGCCTCAAATGTCTGACTGCTCACGCGCAATTCTTTGCATCAGAAAAGTACATAACTCCCGAAGTTCGATACACACTACTCAGCTTATTTGTTTTAGGATCATATAATTTAAATTTATATTGAACAGCAATAAATATTCATGATATCTTACACTAAGTGGTTATGAAATGGACATGGAGACAAATGTTTAAGGCGCGAAAATGTTTATATACCATAGACCTAGACGTAACGTACAGTTTCATGTCGTGTTCCGCTGCAAGCAGACTGGTAAATACTTCTAAGTGTTGGCCCCTTGAAGGGAGTATTTGGATGTAGGAGGGAGTAAATAACAGGAGAATGAACAGAACTGTATGAGAAGGAAGTACATAACTTCTACTCATCACCAAATGTTAAATGGGAATAAAATCCGCGGAGGTTCTTAAGGAAGGGCACGTAGGTAACACAGAGAAATGAGAAATTAGTGTAAAATTTTATTGGAAAATGGGAATGAAGAAAGATTTGTGCCACATAAAGGTGCGAAAGAGGATATTACCATAGATATGAAGGAAATAGTGGGACGATACAGAATGGACTCAACAGGTTCAGCAGAGGGAGCAGTGATGGGATTTTACGAAGGTACGTAATAATGAAGGGGACCGCGGTGGCACAGTGGTTAAGGTGCTGTGCTACAAATCGGAAGGTCGCTGGTTCGATCCCAGCTGGTGTCAGTGGATTTTTTATTTACATAAAGTTCTTCCGATCGCATTATGGCCCTGGGGTCGACCCAGCCTCTAACAGAAATGAGTACCAGGAATATTTCCTGGGGGTAAAGGTGGCCGGTGCGTAAGGCTGACAACCTTACCACCATCCTGTGCCGTTGTCACGAAACCTGGGAACCTTAACTTCCTGGAACCCTCTGGGCCTGTCCAGGCCTGTAACGGGACTGCTTTACCTCTACCTAGTAATGAAACTTCGGGTTGAGTTTAATGCGGGGTATTTTTTTACTGTTCATGCGACTTTCAGCTGACAAATGAAGACTGTGGATTGCGGATTGAGTTAATTACTCCATTAAATAATGAGATCCGTTTATATGAGACGGAAATGAAACCTACCTTAATTTTCTTGTATTAACGGAAGGAAATCACAAATTGTTACTTGAATGGTTATCGGATCCTGACTGACAGAACAGAACTCCGACATTCTATATGATATAGGCACAATAATTTGTTGAAGCATGGGGGACCTGGTGGTTAGTCAGTCGCATGCCTCTTAACTCGAAGACCAGGTTTCGATCTCAAACTACTCCATGTATATGTAATTGTGGTGGACACAGTGAGATTGCGCAGTTATATGAATTCTTTGCTGCCTTAGTATAACTCTTTGTCACCTTGGGAGTCTGTGACCCACGGGTTATTAACCCCTACTCTAGAGGTTTAGGAATATCTTGACTACATGAGCGAATGTTATTTTTTAAGAATAAGTCAGCGTTATGGAGTTACAGCTTAATACGAAGACAGTTTTTTTATGAGCAAAGCTATCTTCTGCCTGGAAGTTAGTAGGAAGATTTGGGAAAATGGATTCCCTAGACGGATTGTGGTTTGAACTCTATTTTCTGAACACACAGCACTGTAATGTTGTTTATTTGATTCAGTCTTTGTGAAACCTGTGTGTCGGGCTGGAAATGAAGTGAATAACTTCTTATCACTTCAATCTTACTACCCAATCATTTTAGGTGTAGAGGATTATTATAATGCCTAATCACATTCATTGACATATACTCCACATACACACTCGGTACTACTACCCTGGACGAGTGATCAGGCGTCGCAGAGGCCTCTACTTGTACGACAACCAAAATTCACAACAGGCAATCGTCCGCGCATCCGGCTGAATTCGTACCCGCAATCCCAGCAAGCGAGCGACCACAGACCCGCGCCTTAGGCCGCTCGGCCACCTGAATCGGCTTGCACTTCAGTATAACAGTAAAATATCTCGCAAAATCAGCTACAGGCTTTTTCATTTTCGTGTAGACGATTAATTTTTTAATTACTCTAAATTCGCTGGAAGCCTTACTTGGAAGCCGAACTTGTAACGTAAGTGGTGGGTATTTCATCTTAAATAATTAGTTCTGGTCTCTGAAATGACAGCGATAATGACGAGGACAGAACGCCTTTGTCGTTTGGGTATCATTTCTGCTTTGTATTCGGCAGGTCTCGCGTTTGAATCTTGACACCGAATCTGGCTGTCCAAACCGAGGCAGTTTGCGATTTTCCTTAGCTCCAGATTAAGACTTCTGTAGTTTTGCCAATATATTATTCTGTAATCATCCTACCATTTGAAGCTATAGCTTATAGTCTGAACTCCTGACGTCATTAGATAAGCAAGGAATGAAAGAAATATGAATGGCAATATTCCAGTACCGCAGAATTACTGGCCTTTTTATCATTGGAAAAAATCTTATATCGCCTATTACTTTTTTATGTTATCATATAATGTTGGTGGGATGTAATATTCTCCTTCGTCACCCCAAGCCGAAAGCAGGTGTGGTCGTTACCCCTTCTGCTGCCTTTCCCCTCAGACTTATGATGCCTCTGACTAAGCACGTTACAGGAGAAGGCATAACCTAAAAGTTGTGTTTAACCTTTCGACGCCTAATGTCAACTATAGTGGTCGTACCGCACCGCTAACCTCTAAATTTGCATTTTGTATAAGTATTCAACAAATATAGTTACTGAATATTTTAAACATGGTATATACCCTCCGTTTTTTCTGTTCAAAATGCAGTTTGTTTCATAATTCTAACATATTTGGTTCCTGTATTATTCACATTTTATATACAGATTGTGCTAAAATTAAAAAAAAAAAAACAATTCCGGCGCAAAAAGGTTAAACCCTGCAGCACAGCGGATAAATTAGCACTCATTTCACTTGCATATCAAATAGTCCGTAAGTTAGAATATATAAAGAATATAACCGTCATGTTCCCTACGTCGATGCTAGTATAGAACATTCAGATGTATTATAAAATGAATTATAAAATAATGTTCTTAATTTGCCAATGCCTACGGTAGTCTGTGCTGTGAAACTCGTGCAAGCTCTGCGGTAAAGCATCCACATGCGATTCTCTTCCTCATCATCATCCTGTCTCACATATCAGTAAATTAGAAATAGCTTCGTCACGTGACGGAGTTGCCATTATAGCAATTTTCACGTGCCATTTCGCAACGTCACTAGCTATGATTTCCACAGATAACCCATCAGTTTATCCGTTCTTAATGACAAGTTAACTTAAGCCGTCTTGATAGATTTTGTCGGCAAAGTACGAAACTGCAATGTCAACAAATATATGCGCTCCGTGTCTGCTTCATGACGACCGTGTCCTTGGGTAAGCATATTCAAATATAAGACTGACTTCCTTCACTCATTCACTCACTCTCTCACTCAAAAACCAAATGCAATATATAGGGTAGATTTTAACTTTTTAGTTTGAAGTTTATTCTTAATTTACAGTTTCACTTGCTTTAATATCACGGTGTATGAACAAGGACATTCCCCGATCCCGGTGGCCTCTCGGTCTAAGGCGTGGCTCTGCGGCCGTCCGCTTGTTGGGTTTGTGGGTTCAGGGGGCAGGGCAGTTTGTCTCTTGTTATTGTTGTGTGTTGTCAGATGGAGGTTTTCGTGTCGGAAGATCACTCGTCCAGAGAAGTCCTACCGAAAGTAGTGTGTCTTGAGTGTGATCTTGAAATCTCACGATGGGAAGTCCCAGGTGGGACCAGAAAATCAACAATATTCCAGACATAACCGGCTTTTCCTCTTGTTTAATACGTGTTTGAAATGTTAATTGTAATACCATGATTGTGGGTAATGCTTTAAGAGAGAGATTTGAGTTTTTTTATATAATATATAATAACAAAATGCAACGTTTCTAAATTATTATTTTAATTTTAAATTCTATATGTCTCATACATGTTTCGAACCCGAGGATTCATCTTCAGGAGGATGGTTTTATGTATACAGTACGGTATAATGTGTTTTACATGCTGAAATTACCATACAAGGTACTGTAATTTCAGCATGTAAAACACACTATACCGTACCTGTATATACAACCGTCTTTCTGACGATGACCCCTCAGGTTCGAAACGTGTAGAAGACACAAAAAATAAAAAATTAAAATATTAATTTAGAAACGGTGCGTTTTGCTGATTTATATTGTGTAATTATACTACAATGCGCTGTACAAACAACAAATTTTGAGAGTTAGTAAATTTGGTCGAACTATCTGAAGAACAAAATGAGAAGGAATTCACAGTAGGTATGGAAACTAGAACTGCGTGTCAGCGGAGAACCCTCGGGGCCGGGAATGAGCTGAGAGCCACCTGTCGGTGCACCGGGCAGTTATTAAGTAGGCCCTCACTCAAACAAGGTGCTGAGCTGTGAAGATCCCTTCTCTTGGCTTGTTAGCGAACCTTGAGTGAAGACTGGGTCAGAGGGATGATTACCTCATTACATCCCCCCTCCGATAAAAAATTATTTGTATTCACATAGGGTGTTCGAAAAGTAGATTACTACAGGATAAGTTAAAGCAGGCCCGTGTTGTGAATATAAGTGTACTTTGGTAAGTAACTTTGTGTGTGGTGTGGAAGACGTGTATAGACTTTTCAAAACGTGACTATTATTTTGATAGAGAAAGCAGGTTTCGATGAGGCTTTGACGTTTGGCATCCCCTCGTGCTATGTGTATAAACAAATAGTACTTGTACATCGTCAACCCAAATTTTAATAGTAAACACTTTATTAATATTAACTCTAGTAATACAGGGTTATTCATAAGTCCGTGAAACATTTTAAAAATTCGCAACAAATAAACTACTCAGCATTCATGGTAGTTCTTACGCCGATAGAGAGAGAAACTTTCCAAGTTTTTTTTTAATACATATTTCACAGATGCTC
>Ga0131853_10004377_pt1 | contig 25321 bp, 21 predicted proteins | sample TergutLab28metaG_FD_92764 | JGI IMG/M metagenome (GOLD analysis project Ga0131853, IMG submission 92764) | Labiotermes labralis P1 segment gut microbial communities from Petit-Saut dam, French Guiana - Lab288 P1 (version 2) (version 2) | ecosystem: Host-associated > Arthropoda: Insects >... | reverse complement strand
GGCTTATCGTTCTAAAATAAGGTTCAAGAGCGGTCTGTCTGCTTGTAACTTGAGATCCAAACATCCTGCATGTAGCTGATGATGACCTTGAAGCGATCAGTGTGTCAGACCAGCTCGAAAACGTGTGTGTTGGACGTCATGTAAGAAAATGCAGAAATGCGGGGCCCGTCAACAACACATGGGTGAGCAATCATGCATTTCTGCGTGAGCCGACGGCAATGTGTTAAGAGTATACAAACTGAGAAATCACAACATTACTGTGTAATGTAACTTGGTTATTCTTCTTTTCCCCTTCTCCTTGACCTCTTCCTCCTGCTCCTCATCATCCTCCAAACAGTGTTAACTGTTCTTAATTATTTACTCACTCCATGGATCAGAGTCCTTCTTGAGAAGTTACCCAGTTTGCAGCTAGTCAAGAAATTCCCCACATTTTACGGAACTCAAAGGTTCCTTACCGCATTCACAAGTGCCTGCCACCTGTCCCTACCCTCAGCCAGCTCGATCCAATCCATACCTCACATCCCACTTCCTGAAGATGCAACTTAATATTATCCTCCCATCTATGCCTGGGTCTCCCAAGTGGTCTCTTTCATTCAGGTTTCCCCACCAAAACCCTGTATATGCCTCTCTTCTCCCCCACACACACTGCGTGCCCTGCCCATATCATTCTCCTTGATTTTATCACCCACACAATATTGGGTAAGGAGTAGAGATTGTTAAGCTACTCATTATGTAGTTTTCTCCACTCCCTTGTTACCTCATTCCTCTTAGGCCCAAATATTCTCCTCAACACATTATTCTCAAACATTCTCAGCCTACGTTCCTCCCTCGATATGAGCAACCAAGTTTCACTCCCATACAAAACAACAGGCAAAATTATAGTTCTGTATATCTTAATCTTTAAATTTTTGAATAGCAAACTGGAAGATAGAAGATTCTACACTGAATGAAAGCAAGCATTCCCCGACTTCAATCTGCTGTTAACTTTAACATCATCAGCACCAACCAGAAGCTGAAGTGTACAATTTAATTTCAAGCCATCCTAGTTTACCCAAACCCACCTAATGGCGTAATCTAAAGCAAAGTTAAAATGCAATGGCGATAGATCATTTCCTTGTTTTAAACCATTCCTAATAGGAAACATGTCAGACAAATTCTAGCCTACCCGGACTCTGCTATACATTTCAGTCAGACACATTTTTATTAGCCTTACCGGTTTCATGGGGTAACCAAACTCAATGAGTATATTATACAAGACCTCCCTCCTAACTGAATCATAAGCTATCTTGAAATCCACAAGGAACTGATTCACTGCTTCATTGCATTCCCATTTTTTCTCAAGTATTTGACAAAAGCAGAATATATGATCAGTAATTGACCTGTAGCATCAAAATCCACATTAATGATCCCCAATAATTTCCTCTGCATATAGAGTTAACCTTGACAGCAGGAATGTGGATAACACTTTTTAAGTAGTTGGCAAAAGTGATATGTAGTAGGTACAGTTAAAACACGACTAATTATTTTGCATCTTCAACTGTTTACCTTCAACAGTAACAGCCCAATGTTTAAAACCTGTCTCATTAAATGTAACTCTCTAACAGATGATAGAAAAACACTCTCCTGCTCAGGGGCAGGCATGGGCATTTAGAACAAAACAAGCCCAGCTATCAGTGGCTACATTGGGACGTAAAGACCAGATGACAGAATTTTCAGTACAGTACAACTGCAGAGAATGTTCAGGTATGTGTTGCATGTATCTTAATACTCCACAATGCAATATCAAAATCTGAAGGGCATATAAATACATGACAGGATCTGAAGTTACAGATGTCACTGAATTTACAATATTTTAACCTCACTTGTTATGAACAAATATAAAGAATATCTGTTACAAGTCGAATGTCAAAGTTATGTACAATGTTTCATGTTAAGAGACACAGTAGTCTATACTGTTCTAAAACCACAGCATAAAGTGAGCGGCTTCATGCCCAAACTGTAAGTGTTCTTCTCAATTCAAAAAACACTAATTTGAAAATATGTCATGAAACTTTCTCTAAATTGAAATTCAAACCAGGATGGCCACCTGGCAGTGAGTTCAAACTGCATGTATGATGTAGACTGTCACAAAAAAGCCTGTCTGAATTCTGCTGGTGCTAAGTGACAAACAATATCTATTTCTCACACAATCTACCTTACATATGGAAGAAATTAAGTCTTCTCACAACAACTAGTGTCCCATTTCCAACTACTGATAGAAGAAATTAAGCTTTTCACAAAAAAAAAAGTATCTTGCAACTAAATTTGGTACATAATAAGCAAAAGCACCATGGCATTGAACTAAACATTACTGTGGCCTGACTGTCTCCTTAGCAGTTCTAAATGATTCATAATCTACAAATCTCAATCAGTCAGATAGCAACACAGCTTAGGAAAACTGATACAGGGTTTGAACCTGGACTGTCACAACTGTTATCAAGAACAATCACAGTTGATAACACTAGTGGTAATTAAATGTAAATCCCAACACACAGCAGGAACAGTTAATATTACAATTAACTCTTGAATGAGGCTCTACCATTCATGTCAGAAGTAGAAACAGCCATGAACAACAAACGCAAGGAAGTAGGATACATACCCCCATTGTGGAAAAATGCAATAATTAAAATGCTATATAGTGGTAGATAACACTGGAGAACTTTGCCTGTTGTAAGTATGGCCATAAAGCTAGATGCAGAGAAACCTCTAAACACACAGCAGCTATACTGGTGACATTAGGTAGCAATTTATAACTTCTAGATACTGCACCTAGTAAGGGATATATGGTAACAGTCTGCTCTAACAACCCAACAGTCAACTCCTTACTCTTATAATATGCATAACAGTGATGTTCTTATAGTAGAAACACTATACACGATTATGCACACTATACAGTTTTTGTATTCACATCCTGGAAAAAAATCTTCTGAGACATGACTTCATGTACACTATAAGAAGATACCCAGGTTTAATTAAAACGTGATATTCGGTCCTTCACCCCAAAGATGTAGGCAGCGGGTTCCTCCTTAACGATTGAATCTTACCACCAGACAACACTCCTTAACGATTGAATCTTCCCACCGGACAACACGGCACTTTCAAAAGGACAAATCCTCAAGTGGAACGAAACACCTTAGAAAATCGTGGAAAAAACACCAAATCTAAACACACAAAGGCTACACGTAGTTACTTCTACAATGCATGACTTGTTTTATAAAAACCATTTATACACACCATATATGACAGCTAATCCAGTTTCGTGAAGAAACCTAAACCTCCGGTGTTTAAATAACCATATTGTCAGCACTGTAAGAATCAGCAAAAAGGTGTATAAAAGCAGATTCAGGCTGTCTATACGATGTGTCAACTGTGCTTTAGCATCCAGCTGAATATCCGTGGCAGCAGAATTTGCACAATACAAGGAAATACAAAATGTAGACAAGAATAATAATACACGCATTACACCCACTAACGCCATGTTTATATTACAAAATATGCCAGTCTAAACCGTTCTCATTATGGCTGTTTACGAAAACAGACATTAATTAAATATTCTCAGACGCATGTCTTTAATTCACTGGCAGGCCTCCCTGAATTCAACATAACGACACTAATTCTGTTGCCGACAGCTCTAATAACCTTCATGTGACTGCACTCAACCTAACCACAACATTTCACCACGGATTACTACACAACCCGAACGAACTACGCGGATTACCGGTCTTCATCCGCGTTCGTATTCTTTGGGGCGGGAAAAATAATCGCCTGCGAATAGCCTGTTACCACGTAGACAGCGTAATCGGCACTGAAGACAATGAACATATATAGACAACTGGAACGTAATCGATGGTCCCGATAGTTCACAACACACATTGGAGCGGAGTTTCGCACGACTTAACCATTGTCAGTGACTACGTGTCTAGCTCGGGGCAATGGGCAATAGACTGTATTCGTATGAGTGCAGTGGTGTGGCCACATCTCATCTCCAGTGGGTTGAAAGTATGCAGCGCTATTTCACCTGACAACTTGACAAGAGCATGGCATAATCATGTTATGGGGAAAAGACAGATAAAAATGCGACTGCTAAAGATTTATTTATTTAATGTCACTATCAGCTATGGAGAATGACAGGTTGATTAGAGATAATCATACTGACAGGGATGTGGAAGGAAGCGATAAAGGGCACGGTTTGGCCTGTCCCCGACCTGAAGGCCCGTAGTGGGAGCAAAGTATATTTCCATTCAGGTGAGTGGTCAATTTCACTCTCCGGCCGTTTTACACCTGGGAAAGGGTGGGCCGCACAGCTGGTCTGACTAGATTTAAACCCGGAATGGCCCAGCCTCTAGCATAGTCGTTAGATGGTAGTGTCATAATTTGAGGTACTATCACGGTATTTACCAAGAGGGACTCAAGTAAAGAGGTAAAATGATGATTTTGTATGATCCAGTCTTTACTTTTTCGGATAATACATCAGTTGCGAAAGCAAATATTCTGAACTGGGTGGTCGCAGGTATTCCCAGAAGTTAATTTTTTTTTAATTCCTTCACGAAAGCAACTGTAATTTTCACTCTCATATATTCAAACCCTGCTGCTGCTTCGAATTGTTTAATAGTTATCTTCATATTACATACATACATAAATATACACATTCATTCACAGATCCATCATCCGCAAAGTCGGGTTGAATGTTGAATTCGTCATGAAAAGAGACAAAATGCTATTATGACTCTCAACATTCTACCGACCAGTAGATGAATTTATACTTCGGTTTCTGTGTGTATGTATGTATGTATGCGTCTGAACCAACCTCCTTACTAGCTACAGAAGTTTGTTCACTTTCGTGTTTTTATTCTGCTTAAATACAACCTGATCCGCACAGAGCAGCAGTTGATGTATTCCTTAAAATTCCACTTTGTCATGACTTTTTGGACATAAATGGCACATTCCTAGGGAACATCAATAAGTCTAGCGATTAGGCATTTCCGGGTTGCCAACGCTTTATTGAATGTAACGATGTTTTTGTTGAACAATACTGAATACAAAGTTCATACACGGGTGATTTTCAATGCAGCTTCGTAAACCAAAATATTTCAAACGAGCGTCAAAACAGCATAGTCGGCATTGTGATTGGGCTACGGACTGGACGCCCGCGGAATCATGATAAGATTCGAGAAGGGACAAGATTTTTTCTAAAGTGTCTAAGCCGGGGGCCTGATTCACAACGTGACAAGTCCTCTTATGACAGGCGAAAATACTAGACAGAATGGCAATATTGACTGGGGTCTATTTCACAGAACAACAAGTGACAAGCGAAAATTAAACTGCAACAAAGTGACAGGAAAATCTAAGCCATTTGACTAAGTGTTTGTTTCACAAAGACATTTTTCTGTCACAGTCACTTGCCATTGTAATAGCTTCTTTGACCTAGGTAGCGAGTAAGGTGAGTCTAGTCAAGTTTAGGTGATAGTGTGGTACAGAAGCGTAGTAAGGACACTTCGTTCAGATTAGAATCAAGGCAGTCTGTGGTCTAATGATATGGACGACAAAAATGAATTTGTAGCCATTTGGAGATAAAGAATTTACCAAAGCTGGTTGAATTATAGTGCGATGGAGAGCAGTTAGGAGTATGAGACACTCTATCTAAAGTCAGTATAAATTGAAGAACTTCTCAGCATTATTGGACCCTTTTTGTGCCAGGAAACCAAACCAAGTGGTGCTCTGAGAAGCAGTTGCTACAGATAGCACTGCTTTGGTTAGGTACAGGACTATATCATTCAATGAGCGATATGCACGATGTGTCGAAAGCCAATGTATGTAGAGCAGTGCATGAGGTAATGCTTGGTGTGAACAGAATGCTGCTGCCACAGTGGATCCATTGGCCTCGCAACATGACTGAGTGGCGCGCAAGTTTTATGATTTGGGGTGAATGTCTTTGGTATGTGGATGTGTAGATAGGACTGTTATTGATGTTGATGCTCAATTATGTACATGTTGACATATTTTCAGATTACGCTATCAAATGATCTAAAACACACATATAACTGATGCACGGACATGTATTCAGATCACTGCTTACTGAAAGAACTCCCGTGAGATCTAAATAAATAAATCATCATCTTCCTCCATGAATTAGGTCGTTTGACCTGTTCCGGCATCGACGCATTGCCATCGTTTCTTGGGGCGTCCACGATCTCTTCTTCCTCGAGGTTTGTAGTTGAGGTCGTGTTTCGGGAGTCTGGTGTTGTCCATTCTTTCTAGGTGGTTGATCCAGTTTTGTTTGTATTTGAGTCTCGCGTCTTGTACTCCAGAGATCTCTAGTTCTTATGACTTCGCTTCTTATTTTATCCAGTCGTGTTAAATAAATAAATAAATGTGAAAAACAACCATTTGGGAGACCAAGTGATGGAAGATATACATGGTCCTGCCATAAGTTCTGTCCCAAATTTCATGTAGTCCACAGATGGAGACGATGAGGCGGAAGGGTTCAACGGTTGGTTATTTTCAGACTATTGACCCTTCAGGTATTTGTGCCAAGGCAGTTTGCTCACGTCTCTCGCAGTGTTAACATGAAGTGGGGTTTCAAGGAAAACCGTGTGGCTGTGAATGCCATTAACAAATGCGGAAAATCAGCTTCTCAAAGTTCCAAACTCTTGAAACCATCAAAAATTTCGCGAAATTTCATCTATCGGGCAATTAAACGTTATATGGATTTCTGTGGTGTTCAAGACAGGACTCGTTCAGGACGCCTGAAAAGTGTGAGGGCTGAAGCGGCCATCAAAACAGTACGGGAGCGGATTTGCCGAAATCCGCTCTGGAAACAGATCATGTCCCGAGAGCAGAACATATCGACCCAATCAAGTCGTGCCTCATCAGGGACGATCTACACATGACAACGCACCTCCGCGCAAAGGGACTCCTTCTTACTCCTGTTCTGAAGGAGATCTGACGGTCAAGAGCAGAGCGTCTCCTCCAGTGGAACACTGAAAACGGGCACGTAAACATCGCCTTCACAGACGAGAAATTTTTCACCACTGAGGTGCAGTATAACAACCAGAATAAGATTTATGCTCAAACATCTCTTGAGGTGCATTCTGAGGGTGCAGGGATGCCATCACCCTTCCCACGTCATGGTTTGGTGGGAGGTGTCCCATCAGGGGGTGACACATCTTCATTTTTGCAAGAAAGGGGTGAAACTGGTGTCCAAGTATATCAAGAGGACATGCTACAAGGAGTTGTGAAATAGCTTAACATGACCCTCTTCAGTGGTTAGGAATGGGTCTTCCAGCAGGACTCAGTTCCTGCCCAAAAACCAAGACAACTCAGGAGTGGGTGTGGAGGAACATTCCAGCCTTTATCAGAACCAAGGATGGCCCTCAGGGAGTCCAGACCTCAACCCCCAGGACTATAAATTGTGGGCTGTTTTGGAGGACATGGCTTGCCAATAGCATCACAACCTGGGCAGTCTGAAGAGATCGCCTGTGAAAGCAGCAGCAGAGATCCCCCTAGAGACGGTGCGCGCAGTGATAGAGCGGCTGGAGCATCTCAAGGCTTGCGTTGAGGCAGAGGGCGGCCATTTCAAGTGGCATTATCAAAAACTTAAAACAATTGCTAATACATTATTTGGCTCAAAAAGTGGATGTTCTGTTTCATTTTCCTTCTAATTCACAATAAACTTGGCACAGAACTTATGGCAGGACTGTGTCCAAACCAGACAAGGGAAAGAGTGGACAATTATAACAGAAATACTCAGTAGAGCAAAGAGAAGAATGGAGGAAACTGTCACTAAAACAATCTTTCAGACTGTACAATCATCAATGCATCATACAAATTCAAGTTTTTTATTCCTATAATCTAAGTACATAAACATTTAGGGCATTACAATTTTGTGAATTCTGCATTTTTTACACAATTTGTACAATTTACAATAACTATTCTACTTCAAGTATTTCATATATATACAAATAAATAAAATTGAAATACTACTGCACAAGTCATTATACATGTTGAAATATTCTCAGTCTTTCTGTTGACAATTAAAATATATGGTTATCTAAGCAGTATGTATTTATAATTGAAATGCAGCTTGGTATTTTAGCAATGAAATTCAACATGCAACAAAGTACACATAATTAAAAATGAAAGAGTATGTTATGTCTTATTTTCTCTTGCTGCCACCAGATGCCAAAATCATTGCAATACGTATGAAGATGTTAATTGTATCCAGGTAGATGGAAATAGACCTGAAAACAAAGAAAACACATTGATCCTTTACAGATATCTTTTGAATGTTTCTGTTTTTATTATGTCCCCCAATAATCTCACTACCTACTGGGTAACATCCAAGTACACGCTGACTGGTGAATAATAATAAATGACTCCAACTATGCATATGTGCACTGAATTAGATATGGTAATGAAACCAACAAATGCACATAAATGTATAAAAGTATCTTATATTATAAACATAATATGCCTCCTACATGTTTTGCCCACAAGGAAGGTGCATTACAGAGGATGGATATATCAAGATTTACAGAATTTTTGTAATCCAATGCACAAATGTAAAATATTAAGTTTTAAACATATATGGTTTAAAACACATAATAAAAATTGATAAAAAAATTGTGACTAATTCAATAGTATAATGAACGTTCTATGTTAGAACATTTGTTACACAGTTGCGAGACAGTATCTACAATGTGCTGATACATCATTCTGAGGGGTCCTATTGTGTGTGTGTGTGTGTGTGTGTGTGTTTGGTCTACAAACCTCAACAATGAGGTGGCCTAGGCCCAATTTGGGCTGTCATGAAAGTGGGAGGAGGAGAAGAAAAGCAAGTTCCCTAACTGCACAAAAATAAAATGTTTTTGATCAGTCCTTAGTTTATCACTTCTATCGAAGACTGATGCTCACATCCAATGCAATTTAACAATGCTTATTCTCTAGCTGTAATGATCTGATTTGCTCTTTAACTGAACATGTATTAGTTGAAAGCTGCCTAGGATGTGATGGCAAGATTCATCTGCTGTCCTTGGAGTCCTTCCATTCACTGGCTTATACAGTTATCCCCATAATGAAGTCATTCTTCTGTAAATTTCACCAGTTTCTGGACCCTGTGATTACAATAACCGCACCTATGATTACTGCTGTTCTTTGGTGTATTCTATCAATGCAGCTGCCATGTCACAATATTCTCAACTTGAAATGCAATGAAAACTGTGTCCAAAATAGGAAAGGTTCACATCCTTTACACCTCTTTCAGGACAGCTGGCATAATTTTTACACCCACTAAAATTGCCTGATAATTGTAACATTTTCCCTCACAGTTAAGTATTGAAATATATCATTCTTCTCTCTGTCAGCATGTGTGTTTTAATCACTTACTGGGGTAGCAATGCACAGTTGACCTGAGCTCTCGAGGCTGAAGCGGTGGAGGGAAAAAAGTCTTTGTATCTGAAATCAGCCTACTCCTGAGAAATAACAAAATTAAATATCCCAAGTATGGTAATTTTGTAAAATTTGGGACTTTGATGTTGAGAGACATGAAAAATTCCACACCCGGTGTGATAGGTATGTGTGTGGTGAAGATTATCTGAATGAGAATGGAGCACAACTTCGAGCATCTCTATCATACAGCAAATGAAGATCAACACTGTCTTCCAGGGGGAAAAACCAACAAATCAACATGCTTGGAATACTGTAGGATTAAATCCACAAACAGTTTTGGAGTCCTGCAGCATTAATTTCACTAGCAGTTTATGTAAATGAACAGGGAAAAAAGTCCCTGTCCATAATTGAGTAACATTTTATGTAATTAACGTACTCCTACATGTTTTGATTTATGTGCATCCCCTTCAAGGGAGTCTACTCCTACTCCACTAAAGTTACAAAAATCATTAAAGCTACAAACTCAATAAAATCGGTAGATTAAAATGTGATAATGACAGCTGATGTTAACATACAATCTATAAAACGTTGTGAGCTTTGTCAACTGTTATAGTTACAGTACATGGAAGTTGCTAGCTTGGTGGCTGTATATATAATCTGGGCCGTTTTATGGGTGTAATCCCTATATTGGTGTTTCCTGTATGCGGTTAAGATGAGAAGTTCTCATCGTACCTGCATAGGTTCTAGAATGTAACCCTTCCTAAATATTTATTTACAACTCCACGGAAATACAGAATGTTTGCAGTCTCACTGCCTGCTTCAAGGTCACTCATTTTGTCTTTCATAAATTCCCCTTTTCAGCCTACTTTTCTTCCATAATGAAGAAGCATGCTAATTGGTCACCATGCTGTCTCTGTGTTTCCCCAGTTCAAGTTTTTGAACATTACAGCCGATTTTCATTAAATTTAATGTAGGTACTACATCACTAAACTCCATCCATCCAGTTACACTTTTTAATTTCCTACAATATATTCTGCACATATATTAGTCTGCAACAAACAGCCACTTACGCATTAACTGGATCAAATGGATGTGGAGCATACAAAGGATAAACCTCAGCAGCACGAATTATTCTCTGGGTATCATACAACAGAAAACCAGAGAACAAGAGGAGGCCACCATACACACTCAAAGAATACAGACCAGCTCCGAGGGCAGTTGTAGGAGGAAGAAACATGGAACCTGAAAACAATACGCTTGTACAACATTCATACTGTAGTGGATATGCAAGATGGAAGCTAATGACATAAATAAACCATATTTAACATGAATACAGTATTGTCTAAAACAGGGGTTCTCAAACTTCTTAGATGACATACTAGTGAATAATTTTTTTTTTTGTATTTAAATAAGAAAGTGGAATCTGGGAAGACTGAATGAAGGACAGTGAGGATGAGTTATACGAGGGGGTCCTTAGCCCGACCTACTTACTGATGTTGTAGGAAGGAATCGATAGTGTTGTTGGAAAGAAGGGTCCGTTCATGTGCCAAATTGCAAGGCTTTCCTTGTTACACAGGCTGAAAGTAAGCATGTCAGGTGATGCACGCAATTTCAATAACATGGAAACATGAGCTGTCAACAGGGTTTTTTTTTGTTGCAAGTCAAGGCGCCGAAGGAAATTCATGCCATTCTGACAGAAACATTAGAGGAACATGCACCATCATATGCCACCATCAAAAACTGGGTGGCCCAGTTTAAATGTAGTTTTTCTACCCATGATGCATCTCGTCCTAGACGATCCAAAACAGTGACCAACCTGGAGATTATTGATCAAACAAGTTAATCTTGGAAGACCGCCGGATTTCAGCTAAATCAACAGCTGAGCAACTGGGTATCTCACGTGTGCGGGTTGGGTCCAACATTCATGAAGATTCGGACATGCAGAAGCTGTCCACGAAGTGGGTCCTGAAATGCCTGAACGTGGATCAAAAACGTCAACGGTGCCAATCGTCTGAGGAACTTTTGGAATTTTTTCAGCACAATCCAAATGATTTCCTGTCGCAATTGGTGACCATGGACGAAACATGGTTATATCACTATGAACCGGAGACAAAGCAACATTCAACGGAGTGGCCGCATAGCGGCTCACCCTACCCCAAAAAATTCCGACTGCAAAAATCTGCTGGAAAAATTCTCGCCTCGGTTTTTTGGTATCAAGACGGCATCCTCCTCATTTAATATCTTCCAAAGGGCTAAACTACCAACACAGAGTATTACTCATCTCTGCTGGTGCAAATGAAGGACATTTTGAAGGAAAAATGCCGCGGGAGGGTCACCAAGGGGGTCTTGTTCTTGCATGACAATGTCCTGGCTCACTGGGCACTTGCAACCAAGAAGAAACTGGCCTACCTGGGCTTCCAATGTCTTGATCAGACACCAATGGACACCACCTGTTCCCTGGACTGAAAAAAACAATTGGAAGGTCGCCCTTTTTCGTCCGATGTGGAGGTCACTGCTGCCGCAGAGACCTGGTTGGATAGACAACGTTCTGAATTTTTTTTGAGAGGCTTGCAGAAGTCAGAGCAACGGGCTAAGAAATGTACTGAGCTTCGTGGGGAGTATGTTGAATAAATCCCGAGTTTGGTCACTGTAGCTTGTTTCCTTCCTGGTCGGGCTAAGGACTTATCAGCACCACCTTGTATAATGGTGGAAGCAAAAATACATATTAGCAACTAATATGTGGCTAATGTTTTATTGCTCATAAGATTTTTAACCTTTTTAGTACATATTTTGATATTTTACTACAGCCTTGTACCAATAAACAATGGCTGGGATACCAGTAGTGGCATGCACACCACAGTTTGAGAAACCATTATTTACATAATTATTTCCTTTAGCAGCCATGTTACTGTCAAACTTGTGTGTCAGACATTCTTGATTTTACATGATAATAAAGTAGGAAATATCACATCTTACATTCAGGTCAATGCAACATTTCCTTCAGTTAATATAACTTTAGTCCAAAGTATTTTGAAATCACACAACTAGAAGGTCTCACATAGGGGGCAGAACCAGCTAAATCTAGATTAACAGGGATAATTGTACTCCAATGATAAGACAGTCCTGTTTAGAGATGAGCTTACATTCTTGACCATTACCTTTTAAAAATCTAACTACTATTCATTATTTGAAAAAAAAAATGTGTATGAGATGTAGTTACGAAAGTAATGGCTTTCCAATATAATGTTTACAATTACTAATACAAGGAGTTCCTTTCAAGCTATGAAATATCATACAATGAAGAATAAAGTAGGTAGTATGATAGCATTCTAGCAGAGGCCATTCTGAAATATGTTGTCATGAAACTTCTTAGGCATTTCAACCCTTGAAGATGAGACCACCACTGTGAAAATGTATACACTAACCTCCTCTACTCATCACTGCAAACCTACTGCTTCATTTTAAAAGCACAGGTACACTACACCCACAGTTTAATTCACTCATTCTTAGGCTATTTCTTCACACTGCTTCAACCACACAACAGAACTAGATGTCACGATGATGAATAAAAAATATCTGAAAAAGCAGTCATGCCCTTCTGAATGTATAACCCAGGCATCTGCCTCGAAAGTGAGGAAAATCACAAAAACCCTGGCCAGACAGCAACACTATTTATAACAGTCACCTACAAAGTACAACTCAGGAGAATTATTACATCAGCATGCTCAGTATATCAGAGAAATCAGCAGTTAAGTACTTGAAATTTACTTAAATGGCTACTTACCAAGGGAAGATGCAAAAACTACACCTAAGCCAATTGCCAATGGTCCACCAATACTGAGGAACCTGTCACTTGGTGCACAGACAGCAACAGCAGACAGTCCACCAACCACACCAGCAGTGTACCTGTACAATAAGTTCACTTCATGGTACAATCATTTTCCAGACATCTCTCAACACATTTAAGAACCAGCCACCTTCAATGTTGTTTGACAGCATAAATACAATTCAAAAGATGTATAAAACTGATCCAATGGCATACTCAGTTCAGTAAACAATGACATACCAATGTTTTTATTTACTTTATTTACTGGATTATGGTTAATTTTTTGCCTTAATGTGGCCAAGAAACTCCAGCGACTTGTAAAGCACTGGTTCATCACATATACACCTAGTGGTATTGGTCACCCTCTCATTTTACTAGACGTGTTACCACATGACAACTATTACTGTACTATTACCATCTTCCTTCTTTGGTCAAATAATATCCCTACTTACTCCTTCTGTCCCAGTAGCCTTCAACATACTAGTAGGACAAATGCCAATATGGTGGCTCTTACACTTCTCAGGGTACCATTTCAAATTAATGTAAAAATATAAAAATGTAAAATTAAATGAAAACTCATATAGCTAATGAAGTTGTTGAATACAGTAAAATAATACTGTACTGCATTAATCATGTACTCTTCATCAATACAGCATCTTAAAAATGTGATCTAGTTAATTTCTTCCGCATGTCCATCAGAGTAAGTTGTTGTTTCTTCAATTTCTGCTAAAACCTGTACACGTCATTCTAGCTATTATTGTGGGCAGCCATCATGTTACTGTCAACACCAAACCTCATGAGCTATTTCCTTGCAGCAGCTTAATAAGTGTGGAACACAAACATCATAGCAAATTATAACCAGAAAGAAGTTACATAAATAAATGGCACCCAAAGGAAGAGAAAGTGCTGGATAATCAGATAATACCAATAATGACAACTTTTTACAGGTAATTTATATTACTGCTGCTATACTTGGGCTGTGCAACTAATCAAAGTATTAGATTTGGATATATATTTCAGCTACTGGTTCTTTAAAATTTCACCACCATCTATCAGAGAATGCACATTTGTCAAAGGGTTTTTGTTTGAATGAACTGCTTATACAAAAACCTTGTCCAACTGCACTAATGCATGCTATTTTGGTGTCTGTCACTTAAAAGGACTTCCACACATTCACTTGATGTCACAAATGATTGTAATTAGCTCTTCTGTTTCTTGATATCATAGACAGTTGGTGTTCCACTGTTCCATGAACCCTAACCACACTTTGGCCTTTGCCACCTTCTGAAAGCCTCCTAATTATTTCAAATTTCTGATGAATCACTGAAGTTGCGTGCTTCCTCTTGTCAACCGTATCTTATTTACACATCTCTTCGTCTTTTGAAGCCATTATAATAACTCAAGAGGTTTAAGAATGTACAGAAAGCCTGGTTACAGGATCAAGATGTGCACAAGAAGTTATGGCTGGTGGAAATTCCAGTCTTTGGAGTAACTTTCTCAAGTGGTGAACTATCAAGAAGGCTGGATAAAAAGAATTTCATGGTATATGAAATATACCCTTCTTACTGTTTCACTTTTAAATCAATTCATCTTGTTTTTATCAATAAATATACTTACTATGATTTCATAAATATTACTGAGATAATTAAGTTGTGTGTTTAAGTGGAATTCATTACATTCAACATGCAACCAGAACCCTGCATACTCAAACATGAATATTTCATTTTCATGCAGATTCTGTCAATGAAGGCCAACAAAGGGGTGGGGCAAAGTAAATCCACAGCTGTTTTTGTAACACCAAAAGGCACAAGTACCAGTACTTCTACTGCTACTGACTCCTGCTTCAAACTTTCAAATGCAAGTTCCTTGTATGCTTCAACTAATTAATGAAATATGGTCACAGATATAAAGTACTGTCATATTAACAATTAAATGGTTTATTGCAAAGCCTCATGACACACCAGTTGATAATCACTGTCTTAAACAGTAAGAACCCACCAAGCAGCCCGTACAACTAGAGGACCTCCTATGAAGCACACTGGAGCAACAACTGCACCCAAAATAGCTGTATGTGCCATCCAAGCAAGTTGCTTGGCACCAAAACCTTCCTTGTATGGAATCCTTTGTACAATTATGCCACTTCCTATCATAGCTGCAATGGTTCCGGCCAAAGACTGAAAACAATATGTCAGCGTAAGATAGTTATATACTAGTCCCAACATTTGCAATTAATTTGTCCCAATAAAACTGTCACAAACAATGAAATCCACTTTCAATGTACAATGCCCTTCTGATTCCAAGAATTTATGAAATACCAGAAAAAAAAACCTCAAAATCATAAAAAAGTATGAAAGTTTATTTCTAAGAAAATATAAACATATTTTGGAAGAAAAGCATACACTGAACAATTGAAGGAGACTCTTATACCACCAAGCACAACAGAAAACAACCTCACTTAACGAAAGAAAGAGTATCACTGGGCTAAGAGTGACCTCAGTAATAGCAGACAGTGGGGAAAGCCAACTTGCCAAATACATGGTCTCATGCTGATTCCAAAGAAACACTCATGAAAGGTGAAAACAATGGTATAAAATGTGTGACCACAAAAGGCACTAATCCCAACAATGTGATTCTACCGTATTCCAAAACAGGGCAGTGGTTATTTAAAATGTGACTGTTCATAAAAATCGTCTATTATAGAAAAATGAGCATCCTTCCTATTACATTATTTGTACAGTGCTCCAAACCACGAATATAAAGACAAAGGGAATATATCAGCAATCTTTTGTAATCTCGCTGTACTGATTTAGACTTACTGTAACAACCGTAATTTCTTGTAATACTCACTAGAAATGAGGATCTTGTCATAAATCGCATAAGAGCTGGTGAGCGAAATGCTGATGCAGCAGTAACTGCTGTTAAAGCAATTGAACCTCCGAAGTACAAGTACGTGTCCTTGATACGCTGACGAACATGATCAGGCCACAAGCTGTAAAAAGATAAGTTCTTTCTTCACACAAAAACAAAGTTTTCTGCATTCCAAAAACTAAATAAATATCACTCCTGCCCAAACTTAATGTATACCCTGGTTGTGAAAATTTACGCTGAATTATTTTAGTTTTCCGGCTGTACAAAATCGAACAATTTGAGACAAAGGACACATACATACCTAAGTACAATTCATGGGTCCTTAAGTTATCAAAATGACAGCAGGATGTGGAATAAGTCATAAATATTATATATACAGTATTATAATCGTGACACATAAAACATTCATTACAGAGAAGGAGTATGTATTTAATCATCTTAATGCTACTTTAACATGTGCCTTTTCATCCTAAGGAAATGTGTTGAATATGTGGCGAACTACTGAAAATTCTGATACCAGCACATGATGTACTTTTCTGAGAAAATGAAAGGCTGGCATTTGATCTGTGATGATGGTGCTTATTCCTCACACTAATACTGTATACAGATTAATTTGTTTGAAAATGTTTGACATTACTTACAGTAAAGTTGGAAATATATACTGAGTGATTCAGGAGGAATCTGCTATACTTTGGGAAATGATAGTATGTGTGATTCTAAGCAAAAAAGTTCATATGAACATGGGTCCAATTTTGAACGGTTACCGAGATACGGTAAAAAGAAAATACGGACCATCCTGCGAGCACAAACAGCAATTACGTAATAAAAAACATCACATGCATGCAGGTACTCACCATTGTGTTACTGATGATCTGCAATGGACAAAACACTGGCTCGTCGATGTCTGGCACATCTCATAACAAATTTTCAAAGATGCCGCCACCAACCTCAATGCACTTGTGAATGCGTTGCAGGGTACTGTGTGTTGCATGCCGTAGCTCATGACGGCAGTCCTTTATACGGACACAGGCAATGTTGATGCGACCTACAAGGTCAGCACGTGTATCCACTTTGGTGTTGTACACCTCCCCTTTCAGCCATCCCCATAAACAGAAATCCAAGGGGGTTAAGTCGGGGGAACGTGCAGGCCAGTGAATTATACTACCTCGGCCAACCCACTGGTTAGGATATGTGTTAGTCAGATGTTGGATTACCATCCTGGTGTAATGGATTGGTGCTCCATCGTGCTGTAGGTACATGTGACGCCTTGTATCCAAGGGAACGTCTTCCAGCTGTTCAGGTAGATCAGTTTGTAAGAAATGGAGATAACTGTCTCCTGTCATTCGGTGTTCGATAATAACAGGGCCGATTAACATATCGTTAATAATGCCACACCAAACGTTCAAGGAAAACCATGTTTGTAAATTTGTTTCAATGGTACCATGAGGGTTATCCTGCGCCCAATTATGAGAGTTGCAGGTATTATTTATACCATTACGAGTAAATGTGGCCTCATCTGTAAACAAAATGTATGGCAATAACTCCCGGTTATGGGATAACCAATGACAAAATTGCAGTCATTGTGCATCATCACCTGGGTGCAGATGTTGTACAGGCTGATGGTGAAATGGATACAAGCCATCATAATGCAATGTTCACCACACGCGGCTTTGTGGAACACGGAGACGTGAGGCAATCCGACGTGTGCTGGTAGTCGGGCTGCGTTGTGCCATACTTACAATTTCTTCCTGTTCCTCAACTGTTTGTATCCATCTGCGTTCTGATGACACACGTACACTAGGAAGTGTCCCACGCTCACGTAATGCATGAAACACGTTGGTAAAAACAGCCCAGTTTGGTGTTCTACGCAATGGATATCTTCTCTGGTACTTGTCCACAGCTGCATTTGCACTGCCATTACAGTACCCGTACACGTAAACCATGTCCACATACTCTTTGTGTGTGAATGTATGAGGCATTTTGACGAACCATTCCATAACGCGCCACTCACACAATGAAAACAGTCAACTACACCTCACACAACCTCTACTGTACTCCGCCGTTGCACGAGAATGAGTGCAGTCATCTGTTGCCACAGTTGTGAACTACATACATTCCAAAGTCTTTCTGACACAGTTTTTTACATTAGCAACACATGGTGATTCACCCTTCGTATTATGATGCATGCGATGTTAGTTGTGATGTTTTTTTATTACGTAATTGCTGTTCGTGCTTGCAGGATGGTCCGTATTTTCTTTTTACCATATCTCGGTAACCGTTCAAAATCGGACCCATGTTCATACGAACTTTTGCTTAGAATCACACATACTATCTTTTCCTAAAGTATTGCAGATTCCTCCTGAATCACCCTGTATATTAGCACAGAAAAGGAAAACCGGCAACTTCTGCAGGGAGTTCTACAACATACACCTACTATAATTCTGACAATTTTCTTTTGTAAACATCTTTCCAATGTGACCAGCCTCATGGTCTAGTGGTCAGTGTCTCTGACTACTAATCATGAGGTCCCGGGTTCGATTCCCGGCTCTACCGTGGGAATTTTCCCTGAAGAGGAGGATTCCTGTGGTGACCATGGTCTGGGTAGGTTGGTAGAATTTACGTTTAAGGGCCCTCCTGGCGCTACATCCTCCTATTATCACCACTCACATCATCGGGACAACGTAACTGCGCCTCATGGGCGTCCCAACCTCAGAAGTCGGTTGCACTCCTGCCACGCCCAGGAAGGAGGACCACGAGGTCCACAAGGACATGTGGTGGCATTGGGGGGGGGGAATCTTTCCAATTTTGAACAAATTACCCCCCAAAAATTGTTCCATATTTTATTATAGAGTGAAAATATGCAAAATAAATTGACTTGAGAGTGTTAATGTTGCTGATATGAAACATCAACCTGAGTACTATGCTACACTAAGTTAGGAATCAAATGATTAATATGAGCCTTCCAATTTAAGTGGCTATTAATTTGTAAACAAAGAAATTTTGTATTTACCACTTCTTCTATATACTTTTCTTTATAACCAATACGTAATGCACAAAATGTGATAAATTATTCTTTATAAATTTTATTACTATCATTTTATCTATATTTAGGAACTCATTAGCAGCAAAACAATCGTATTAGAGAGAACTAAGCTAACACTGTAGAGAAATCTTCAAAATTTCTGTCAGAAACCATGAAACTAGTGTCACCAGCATATATTATGGGTTCTGATAAGTTATTTCTTCTCAAGGGAAGGTCATTTATATACATTACGAATACAGGCCTTGGGATTCACCCTTGGGTAACTCCATGTTTTAATGTACTACACTCAGAAAAAAAATTCTAAATTGAATTAGGTGATTTTATCACAAGCATCTGTCTTCTGTTAGTAAAACAGGATCTGAACCAATCTGCATTTACTCCTCAAATACCCTAGAAAAATAATTCAGCTAACAATATTTCATCATTTAAGAAGTCAAAAGTCTATTCCAAATCACCAAAAATTCCTACAACATGCATTTCAATTTGAATATGCAGATGCTAGCTTTATTTACCATGCACAGCTTTCTTGAATACCGTCCCGCCCTCAAAAAAAGTTTAGTAACATGACAGGCCTATAATTTTTCACACTAGTTTTGTTTCCTTACTTCTTTAGTGATATTACCACAGCATTTTAAAGACGGTATACAGTGAGGCATTACAAATATAGCTTAATTGGTGACTAATATGAGATGTATAAGCTTTCAAGATTTCACTTGTTACTTCCGCATAATGCAACTTTTTTTTTTTTGAAGGAATGTATATACACTTTATCTCAGATTCTGTGATTGGGATGACTTATGCTAGGGACATAACCAAGAAATTAACCTTTTAAAAACAGGATATTATCTTCTTTCTCTATTTGATGTATATTTTGTATTCAAGTAATTGTTAGAAAGAAATTAATAAAGGCATTAGCCACAATTTTAGATCCTTTAATTTTTTCACCATTCATTAGCATGGAGTGCACCTGTTCTGTTGCATGTACTTTTTTTTACCTGTCTCTCTAATTATAACAATCCATGTTCTTTTTACTTTATTATTAGACTCTGCTGTAAGTCTACTGTAATGTCGCCTCTTTGCTTCTTTTATAACTTTTTTGTTTGTTGTTGCATATATATTATTAACTGTGTGAAATTAGGCATCACCATCTGATATGCCATTTACTACGGTAGATTTACAACTTTAATTTAAAGTTACCCATAAATATACTATCAATGGCAGAACATGAGTCACTTTGAGTTCTTGTTGCAAAATTTACTGTACATAACAGATTATACATTGTTAACAAGGAAGCCAGTTTTTTTTTCAGTCACCTTCAATGAGAAAATCTGCGTTTATATCTCCAAAAATTAAAAGTTCTGCTTTTGGTTCATAAATATGTTTCCAAAGTTTCGTCTAGAACTTGCACACACTAATTCAAATCACCTTGTAGGAGTTCTGTGTTAATTCTGATGCTTCAGTTTCTACTTCAACAGCACAAACTTTCAAATCCTTTTCTTTAGTTATGATATTTCTGTTGAAATAAAGATCCCTTCAAACAAAAATACACACACCTCTCAACTGCATGCTTTTACAGCAGAAACTGCATCCTAACATTTCATCCAGCAATGTGATGTGTAGCAGCAGGTCCTGTTCTTTCACGTGATGCTCGCTAAAGAGCAGTATATGTGAATTTGTGCTACCTACATCAAAAGAATTTATTAAATACAACACTTTTACTTCTCAGTCCTCTGAACACTTTGATGAAAGACGTAAGGAATTAGGTGAATCCACATTTCTTGGTCTTGAGGTACAAGTATTTACAGTCAATGTATCTTATCTTATGCATCTTTGTGCTTCTGCTTTTAAGATAAAAAAGGAGAGGCTCTTGCATAGGTAATAACAGGAATACTGTTAACATCCAGCACGTTTGAACATCCAATCTGTAAGCAAAAGGAAGGAAGCATAATCTTCCTCTTGCCTCATAATTTATATGCAGGCCGTGCGTCAAGTGTCATTCCATCACATTAGACACAATCTCAATTAACACCAATGCGGGATGCTCCATGCCCCATCAGGGCACAATCAATTTGTAGAATGGCACTCCTCAACTTCACGTTCATCCAAATCTTGTCATGCCTCCTAAAGAGGTTTACAAATCCGACATTGATGTTTTTCACCCTCTCTGCAAGGAAGTTTACGTCCATTGTGACTGAGTAATAGTAATTTCTGTCCAGACTGTTTCCTGGCCCTTCCACTATAATATCTCACTTGGTAAGATGTTCAGCAAACTTCCCCACATCTTCAATAACAGCACTAAGAGGTGTCAACATGTAAAGTTTCCAAATGTCATTGGTCGTATATAGCAACAGATAATATACATAGCAGAACACCTACCTATACTACTGAATATGACAGTCAGATGTGTTACAGGGTTAAAGGAGATTTCCATTAGAAAGTTTTGCGAGTACAAATGTACTAATACTTGTATATACAAGAAATAGTTTTACATGTGAAGAAAATGGTACGTTTCACAAATCACACTTGAGACAGTAAGAAAATATGTTCACATGAAATACAAATTTGTAACTACACAACCCATATCTTTTGTGATTATATCAGGGAAATTCGGTGCCAAGAAATTACCTGTTTCCGATGCGGAAGCAAAGTCCTAACACCGAGTAATTCTAAGAGGACTGTGACACAATGTTTGACGATATTGACTTCTATCAACAAGAAATAGGAAAGCACAACCCACAGTATGATAAATTCCTTACTTTTGGTGGAACTACATGGCAAAGTAGTGGGATAAGAGTATAATTACCGGGGTGCTGATAAGTCCTTACCCCGACCAGGAAGGAAACAAACTGCGCCTGTCAAAAGTGTGATGGGCAGAGGAATGGATTGATTTGGCTAGGGTAGGGTCAGGTGGTGGACTCTTGTGAATGTGGTAATGAGCCTCCAAGTTCCATAAAATGTGTGGAATTTAGCTTGTTTCCTTCCTGGTCAGGCTAAGGACTTATCAGCACCCCTGAAATCTTAACTGTTCTTACTGCAGCTGATAATAAAGAACCCATAATATAAGCATTGCAAAACTTATTTCTAACAGATCCTAATACGATAACTGGCTCGGACTACCAACAACACACACGAGCATGAACTATATAACAGTATGCCAGCTGCTGCAGACTACATCTTGCATTTACAAGAGGCTCTTCACATGCATCATGTGACTCTACCAACAGAAACTAAAGAACTGCTCTGAAATGGGTGCTAGTGTTCAACAGAGGGGTACATAAGTGTTGAACGTATAAATACTGGTTACTCATACATATGACACATTTGTCACATCTGAGATATCTTTCTGAATTCTGCAAATAATTTTTACTGATTAGAACTACGAGTAAAAAGTAACACCACAAATGTACAATGGCCATGCATTCAATAATTAAAGTCATGCTAGGGAAAATAAAGTTCTGTGATCACATAAAACATGCAAAACTTCAAACTGTGAGTTACCACAGACACAAATTTTCAACTGTTAACACATAAAAACCTCTTCTGCTGCTCTGTACAAGGTACACGAGAAAGTATATTGGCTAATATAAGAGCTCCAAACACTGTGCTTTCAAACAAATCCATGCCTCTACAGACATTAGCAGCTGATAAGCTTCTGGCAAAGGAACAATTTTTGCATAAACAACTGACATGGACATAGAAAAATCTCTGTGAATCCAAGTACAAACTCAGAAACAACAACATTAACAAGCAAAGGACCAACACTAAAACTAATGTATACAACAATAAAAAAATATGGAACTCAGGTAATTCCTTCTCTCATGTAAGACAAGCAAACTTCAGTCATTTATAGTAGAATAACTACAATGAATAAGGGAAAGAAATAAATACAATACCCAGCTGCCACCTTCTGCTACACGAGCTCAAGGTTGGTGGCATAAGCAGTTGTAACAGAACTTCCAATGACTGAGGCATTCTAACCTACACTTGTTACAGTACAATACAGTCTCAATAAACAGTTTATTTCCAGTGCAGACTACATCTGGCAACTTAATGGCTTTGTATAGTATATAAACAACATGAAGAAAGAAGTTACAATTCAATACTCTCAGGTCTTGAATTTTGTCACCACAGATTATATAGGATTCATGAAGTATGCATCATAGATCAGTAGGCCAATTTTTCTTCAAACAAAAGCATCTCTACTTTTACTAATGTTCAGCACTGTTCCAACCTCACACAGAATCAACATCCAGTTTACTTAATTGTAATGCATAAATTATTTTTGGATATATTAAAGAGGATAGGCCCCACAATATACCCTCCTGAAACACCAATAAAAATCAGACCATATTTGGTTCAGCAATGATGAAACCAATTTATATAACCAATGTCAAAAATATGGATTCACCTTGATATTCTGAACTAATTAAATGTGTAGTAACACACGACACATTACTAAATTGGTAATGGTAGACTGAGATTTTGTGACATCAAACTTGCAAGAAATGAACTCAAATATTGGGTGGTGTGAAATATTGTCATACATAACAAATTCATATTAACTTAGGAAAAATTATTAAGAACAGAAACAGGCCAGCACAGGCACTGCTCCTTTGTTTAGAAACATTAACTACTGCCATGTACTTTCGTAAGATCTGAGAATTCTGCTGAGATAAGCACAGGTTCATACATTTTTATAACAAGTATAAAAATCTCAGACCAACCTAGTATAATAAAACAAGAAACAGTCTTAGACATTCAGGAGCTCTAAGAATATTTAAATTACAAACAAGAATTCCTTTAACTTTCATTTAAAGTGTGGTTCAATTAACTGTACAGCCATTTGCATGTACAATCTTTTGCCTCAGATGAAAGACAAGATGCTCATTAGTTTTCAGCCTTCAGTAAAAAATCAGATTAAAAAGGTTCACTGAAACTGTGTCAACACAAAACTCACGTTAAGCTGAAACTGTGTTAGTGGGGAATAGCGACATGTGAAAATAAAGTTTAATATATGGAATGGTACATTCACAGGCAAGCTACTACTGCTACTATGGTGATTAATTGCAATACAAGCAAGTAATGATTGAGCTACTGCACTTACATGGAACGATCAATTACTCCACTTTCATTACTAAGGCCCAAGCCATAATAGCACAATGCACCAAGTCCAAGTGCAGCTCCTCCAGCAATGGCACCCTTACCAACCTTAAATGCTGTAAATCAACAAACACATTCAATGATAACTGAAAATCTGAACAGGTCTGCTTATAGAGTGGCACATACAGTAAATAAGGAACATTTTCTACTTCATTCTTCATTCAACAATGACACCAATCCCTCTACAGGACCTTATTAGTCAGTCACGTCTGTTGAAGTATGCCTCCCATTCCAATAGAGGTCATAACTACAATAACCCCTCGCCTAACGCAGTATGCAATATTTACATACTAAATCGGTGAAAAAAATCTGCCAAACACTGAAAATTTAAATACACGTAGAGGAACATGTGCAGTCACTTACTCCACCCCATGCAAGCTCGAAACAATCAGCTACTGTGTAAATGTTTAATGTCAAAAAAATGCCTACATTTTAAAAAATGACAGGCAAGAGGGGGGTCTATTAAGGGTCTGTGTTCACACAAACAGTTGGTATGTGGCTTTGCCCAACATGATGTGATCAATCCTCCTCTCCCCAAACCCTTATGTTTGACAGGGGATCACTGCATTAAAGAAACTAACTCAATGGTTTTCATTACGTCTGGTATGAGCGGCGTTACTCTGGAGACTTCTCAACCTTGATGAATCACTATAGGGTGCAATGTTGAAGTTGTATGGTGACATGTTATGAATAAATATGAATGTCACAGAAAAAAAAGTAAGGTAGCCACTGCAATGAATGTACTCTTAACATTCACCATCCACTTGGTGTAAGAGTGCTGTTGAAAAACACAGCAATGCACCTAAGAAAAGTCTGGGAGCACAAGACAGAATGAAGTTTCTGCCTGTAGAGTATATCCTGGGGGGGGGGGGGGGGGGGGGGGGACCAATATAGAAAAAAAAACCAGGGTTGTTTACAAGTAAAAAGGAGTTAGTTCATCAGATTTCTCATTTTTTTTGGTGTTAGGAGTGTGGGTCGCAAATTATAAATTTCCTCTG
>Ga0131853_10004376_pt1 | contig 25323 bp, 17 predicted proteins | sample TergutLab28metaG_FD_92764 | JGI IMG/M metagenome (GOLD analysis project Ga0131853, IMG submission 92764) | Labiotermes labralis P1 segment gut microbial communities from Petit-Saut dam, French Guiana - Lab288 P1 (version 2) (version 2) | ecosystem: Host-associated > Arthropoda: Insects >... | reverse complement strand
GTGGTTGACTCGCCCGATGAGGTAGCGCGCTTCCCATTTGTCGATCCACCCGACGTCCGCGCCGTTCGCGATGGCGTGATTCTGCTCCGTGAGCTGGGCGCCCTAGAAACGGTTCATGCGACTAATAAACGTCACTCTGCGGGGACCCCACCAAGCTCCGCGCAGAATGACGAGGAGAAGACCTCGACCACCACCACCACTCGCCTGACCGTAGTTGGCCGTAAGCTCGCACGCCTCCCAATGGACCCGCGCCTGGCCCGGATGATCCTAGAGGGCGCGAAACTCGGGGCCGCGCACGCGGTGTCGATCATCGCCGCCGCGCTGTCCGTGCAAGATGTCCGCGAGCGCCCGGCCGAGTTCCGGGAGCGGGCCGATCAACTACATTCACGCTTCGTCGATCCAACATCAGACTTCCTGAGCTATCTGAACCTGTGGGAGTACCTGCGAGCGGAGCAGAAGGCGCGCAGCGGCTCGGCGTTTCGGCGCATGTGTAAGGCCGAGCATCTGAACTTTCTTCGGGTGCGCGAGTGGCAGGACGTAGTGGCGCAGCTGCGGGAGATGTCCCGCGAGCTTGACATAGACCTCGCCCGCCGGGGGCAAACTGCCGAACTGGTGACCCCACCTCACCCCAGTCATTCTGCGCGAAGCGAGGAACGAGCGCAGTCGCAGAACCTAGACTCAAAGGGTCACCCGGCTAGCCTGGGTCCGGCGACTCCACTTCGTTCTGCGCAGGATAACGGAGATGGCAACCCTGTCGCCGGGCAGTTTCGACGGCGGTGGGATGATGACATCATTCACCGCGCGCTGCTGGCTGGGCTGCTTTCCCAGATCGGCATGCAGGAGACCGGCCAGGTCAAGGCATCTTCGGTGGCGCATCTGAGCGGCGAAGCCCGGGCCAGAGCGCTTAGGCAGCAGGCCAAACGCGCCCGCAACGAGTATTTGGGGGCGCGGGGGGCCAGGTTTGCGATCTTCCCTGGCTCGCCGCTGTCGAAGAAGCCGCCCGCTTGGGTGATGGCGGGCGAGTTGGTAGAGACATCGCGGCTGTGGGGCCGCGATGTGGCCCGCATTCAGCCGGAGTGGGTCGAAGCGTTGGCCGGGGAGCTGGCGAAGCGCACCTACTCGAACCCGCATTGGTCAACAAAGCAGGGCGCGGCGATGGCGCGGGAGAAGGTGCTGCTGTATGGCGTGCCCGTCGTTGCTGACCGACCCGTGCTGTACGCGAAGGTGGATGCCGAGGCGGCGCGGGAGATGTTCATTCGACATGCGCTAGTGCTTGGCGAGTGGACTACGCACCACCGGTTCTACGCCGAGAACCTGGCCTTGCTGGCCGAGGCCGAACAGGTGGAGGCCCGAACCAGACAACGTGGGCTGGTCGCCTCGGAGGACGATCTCTTCGCGTTCTATGACGAGCGGCTGCCCGAGTCCATTGTTTCTCGCGCTCACTTCGATAAGTGGTGGGGTAAGGCCCGCCGCAACACCCCCGATCTGCTGACATTCCGGCTGGCTGACCTGGTGGATGCCGAGGCGACGGCTGCCGACGAGGCCGGGTTCCCGCCCACCTGGACGCAGGGGGATGTGACGTTGCCGCTAACGTACCAATTCTCGCCTGGCGAGGCCGCCGACGGCGTTACCGTGCACATTCCCCTGGCCGTGTTGCCGCGTCTGATGCCCTCTGGTTTCGACTGGATGGTGCCGGGAATGCTAGATGAGCTGTGCGTCGCCACCATCAAATCGCTGCCGAAGGCGGTGCGGGTGCAACTAGTGCCCGCGCCCGATGTGGGGGCCGAGGTGGCCACATGGCTGCGAGCGCATACTCCCGCGTGGGCGGATATGGCCCGTGCCGGGGATATGGCCGAGCCGTTCCACGCCTCGTTCACGCGGGCCGTGCGCGCGCTACGTGAGGTCATCATCCCCGATGCCGCCTGGGATGAGGCTCGCGCCGAACGCCTCCCCGCTCATCTACGAATCACCTTCCGGGTAGACACTAGCCCCTCCTACCAGCTCACAAATGCGAAACAGGCTGCCCCTCATCACCATTCTGCAGGCGCGCAAACCACCACCCCCCGTCATTCCACGGATGCAAACCAAACCACCACCCCTCGTCATTCTGCGGGCGCGCAGCAAAGCGCAGAATCCACCATCGACGAGTCCAAAGACCTCCTCGCCCTCCAGCGCCGCCTGGCCGCCAAGGCCGAGGACGCGGTGCGCGCGGCCGTCAAGGGCGCGGTGGGAGTAGCGCTAGACGAGGCCCGCGCCGCCGCCAAGCCCCCGCCAATCTCCCCACGTCATTCTGCGCGAGCGGAGCGAGTCGCAGAACCTAGTGTTGACGGTTCCCGCCCGGGTCTAGGTTCTGCGACTGCGTTCGCTAACGCTCACTCCGCGCAGAATGACGTGGGGGTTGCTGAACAGTTCAACCTCACCACTTGGCCTTCGGCCTTGCCAGGGGGAGAAATACCGGAGTCGGTGTCTACCGATGTGGGCGGCGGAACCGTGGTTCGCGGCTATCCGGCGCTCGTTGTCGAGGCGGGGGCGAAGGTTGCCTTACGCATTCTGGCAACCCCCGCCGACCGCGACCTGGCGCACCCGCTCGGGGTGCGGCGACTGCTGCTGGCCGAGAACCGTCTGGCCGATGCCCGTATCACCTCCCGCTGGAGCGGCCAGCAGGCGCTCACCCTCGCCTCAAGCCCCTACCGAAACACCTCCGCACTGGTCGAAGCCTTGCAGCTGGCCGCCGTCACCGCGCTCACCACCCCGGATGCCTTGCCCTCCTCTCCGCCTGGGAGCGCCAACCCCGCCCGCCCCGTCGCGGACCACGCAGCGCAGAGCCTAGACGCCGCCACCGTCTGCGACGCCAGCGCCTACGACACCGCGAAGGCGTATGTGCGACAGCATTTGGAAGACGAGACATACCGCACCGCCGGGCATGTGGTGGCCGCGCTCGCCGCGTATCGAACGTTGGAGGGCGAGATTCGGGCTACCACATCGCTGGCGCTACTAAACGTGCTGCAAGACATTCGCGAACATGCGGCTTCCTTGATCTACGACGGTTTCATCACCGACACTCCGCCGCAGCGCCTGCCTCACCTGGTGCGTTACCTGCGGGCAGCGTCGCACCGGCTAGAAAAAGCGCAAACTAACCCCCACCGCGACGCCGAGCTGGCCTGGCGCATCCACGATGTGGAGCAGGCGTACAACGCATCGCGCGCCGCCTATGCGACAGGCCGCCCCGACCCAACTCGCGCCGCCGCACTGGTCGAGGTGCGCTGGCAACTCGAAGAACTCCGGGTCTCCCTCTTTGCTCAACAACTAGGCACCGACGGCCCCATCAGCGAAAAACGCATCCGCAAAGCTTTACTTGGCTGACGCCTTGCGGCCCCTGAACGTCGGCAGTGAGCCGTGCGCAAGCCATACCGCTCAGCTGCTGCATGTCATGGCCCGAGAAGGCTGGCGGGTATCACCCATATGCCATCTTGATCGCGACGGTAGCGGGTTAGCGGCCAACTGGGCGCGGCGGTCTTAGAGGCGCGGGGAGCGCTGCGCGATCCACAGGTCGCCGAGCCTGTTACCGGGCCGATGATGCTGTTCAACGCATACATCTTCCGTCAGCGTAGTGGATTGTCACCCTGCGAGCGCCTCGACTTGTCACCCCGCAGGCCAGAAAAGAGGAGATTCTCTCGACACCTCGGGGCGGGCCGGGCAAGCCTGCTCAACCCTCGGGCCTCGGGTGGTTGAGTAGGAGCGAGGTACGAGCGACGTGTCGAAACCACCTACAAACTGGGGATAGGTGGTTTCGACACGGCCGCTACGCTCCCTACTCAACCACCCGTCAGGCGGAGCATGGTCCAGGAAACGGGGGGAAGGGTGACGGTTAGGTCGCCTACTGGCGAGACCTGGGCCGTGTTGTTGGATTGGGGTAGCACGGAGGTGGCGTCGTCGGCTGTCGCCGCCCAGGTGTGGTCGGGGTTATGCAGCGTGACCGCCTCGACCACGCGCCGACCGGGAAAGGCCCGCAGCGGAGCGGTAAGCATCAGCTCGGAGTCCAGCGAGCGGTTCACCGCGAACACTGCGACCTCGCCGGTCGCCGCATCGTGCGTGGCCACCGCATCGAGTACCGGCACCTCGCCATACTTCTTCGTCTCCGCCAGCGGCGAGTCAATAGCCAGGCATAGCACCTCACCCTTGGCGTGGCGAGCCGTGAGCGCGAAGGGGTGGAAGGTGGTCTGCCGCCAGGAACGTCCGCCCGGTTCGGTCATGATTGGGGCGATCACGTTGACCAGCTGGGCCTGTGAGGCCGCGTGTACGCGGTCGGTGTGCCGCAGCAACGAAATCAGACAATTGCCGACCACCACGGCGTCGGCCACGTTGTACTTGTCTTCCAGCAGCACCGGCGCAACCGGCCAATCGTCACCAGATGGCGGGCGGCTCTCGGCCCGACGCTGATACCAGACGTTCCATTCATCGAAGGAGATGTGAATGCGCTTGCTGTGCTTGCCTGCCGCGCGCACGGCGTCGGCGGTGGCGGCTACCGAGTCGATGAAGCGATCCATGTTCACCGCCGAGGCCAGGAAGGAAGCCAGATCGCCCTCATCCTCCCAGTAGTACACATGCGCCGAGACATAGTCGGCCTGCTCATAGGACTCCGTGAGCGTGATGTGTTCCCACGCGCCGAAGGTCGCCATCTCCGAGTTGGACGAGCCACAGACGATGAGTTCAAGGTCCGGGTCGATCATCCGCATGGCACGAGCGGTCTCGGTGGCCAGCCGGGCATACTCCTCGGCGGTCTTGTGACCGATCTGCCACGGACCATCCATTTCATTGCCCAAGCACCACATGCGAATGTTATGCGGCTCCTCAGCGCCATTGGCCCGCCGCAAATCAGACAGATAAGTGCCACCCGTGACGTTGCAGTATTCCAGCAGGTCAAGTGCCTCCTGCACCCCACGCGTCCCGAGGTTGACCGCCATCATCGGCTCCACCCCGGCCTTGCGACACCACCGAACAAACTCGTCCACCCCAACCCAGTTCGGGTCGGAGGAGTGCCAGGCCAAATCAAGGCGCACCGGGCGCTGCTCTACCGGCCCAATGCCATCCTCCCAGCGGTAGCCGGAGACAAAATTGCCCCCCGGATAGCGCACGGTGGTGACTCCCATTTCTTTGACGAGATCAATGACGTCACCGCGGAAGCCATCCTCATCGGCGCTGGGGTGACCGGGATCATGAATGCCGGTGTAAACGCACCGGCCCAGGTGTTCGACGAACGAGCCGAACGTGCGGGGCCTAACCGGGCCGACAACAAACGCCGGATCGAGGCTGATCTTCGCAGAAAGCACTTACTGCTCCTAGAAAAGTTAGGGAGGGGGAGGGAGATCGCATTCACGATGCTGCGCGAAGTCGCAGGACCCAGAGAAAGTGAGTCTTTGCTGGGTCCTGCGACTCCGCTCGTTCCTCGCTCCGCGCAGGATGACGAGAACATGAGACGCGGAGCTGAGATCAATCAACTAGTTGCGCAGCTGGTTGTCCAGGTCACCCTGAGTCTGCTCCAGGGCCGCCCGGACATCCATGCCGTCTTCCAGCACGTTAATCAGCGTCTCGGTGGTGAACAGCTGGTTGATGATCGGCCAGGCGTCCGACTTCTGCGACTCCAACAGACCAATCGAGTCGGCAATCGGGTTCAGGGCGTCGAAGGCGTTGTTGTAGAAGTACTGGTTGAACACGATGTCCGGGTTGTGCGTCACGGCGGTGTCGGTCCATACGGCGGTGTTCACCGGGTCGAATCCGAGTACCTCCCAGACGCGCACGTTAGCCAGCGGAGAGAGCTTTGCGAAGGCCACGAATTCGGCCGCCAACTCGCGGTGTTCCGAGGCGGCCGAGACGGCGGTACCGGTACCACCACCACCAACGGTGGCGACCGCGCCGTTGGGCAGCTGCGGCGGGGCGGCGATGGCGATCTGGCCGGAGAGTTCGGGCATCTGGTCCAGGAAGCGGCTCATGTACCACATCGGCATGATTAGAGCGGCAAAGTCGCCGTTGTTAATGGCGCCGAACGCCTCGGTGTTGTCAGGCTGGCCACCGGGAATGGGGCACTGGGCGCCAGAGGCGGCCAGGCGCTGCTGCGTCTCCACCGCGGCCACAACCGCGTCAGAGGTCATGGTCAGCGTGCCATCGGCTGCAACATAGTCGCCGCCATGCTGGGCAACCAGCAAGTGGGTTTGCCAAGAGGCGGAGGTGTCGGCGGTACCGAAGCAGTTGCCGGTAGCTTCGGCAAACGCGATGCCGGCAGCCTCGAAGTCATCCCAGGTGGCAATGCTCTGCCAGTCGATGTCGGCCTCTTCAAGCAGCGGCACGTTGTAGAACGCCAGGGTGGCACCAACGTGGGTGGGCGCGCCGAAGAGCTGGCCGTTGCGGGTGTACAGCTCAAGGCGAGCCTCGACCAGATCGGCCCGGAAGGGAGCCGCGTATGGAGTCAGGTCGTATAGGCCGTGAGCGCCGCGCACGAAGTCGGAGAACCGACCGATCTCAATGTCAATGATGTCCGGGATGTCGATGCCGGTCTCGATGGCGAGCAGGGCGTCGGTGTGCATGTCGGCCCAGCCAAGTTGGCGGGATTCGAGGATGATCTGCCGGTCGGGGTTGAGTTCGTTCCAGTGGTAGGCCATCTCCTCCATGAAGGTGGCGTGCATGCCCACGAAGGTGAGGAACTGCAACACGGTCGCGTCGTCGCCCGCGCCCTGGTCTACCTCATCACGGTCGCCGCCGATCAGGCCGCTGGTGTCGCCACCATTACCGCCGTTGTCAGTGCCGGCGTCGTTGCCACCGTTACCGTTGTCTCCGTTGCCGCAAGCTACAAGCAGCATCGCGGCTAGGGCCGCCGTGGCGGCAATCTTGAAGCGATTCTTCATCAGGTTACTTCTCCTATGTGGGGCGATCCTGGATCATTCCAAGGATCGAGGGGGATGGGACGCACGGGGTGTGCGTCCCTTGGGGTGAAGACGCATCCGTCAACCCTTCACGGCCCCGGCGGTCATGCCGGAGATGAAGTGCTTCTGGAACACGAAGAACAAGATCAGCACCGGCACCAGTGAGAACAGGGCACCGACGATGAGCAAGTCGTAGTTGTTTCCGTAGGGGGTGAGCAGGCTGTTTAGGCCAATGGGCAGGGTTTGCATTTGCGGCGAGCGCAGCACCAGCAGCGGCCAGAGCATGTTGTTCCAGGCGGCCATGCCGTTGAGGATCGCCATAGCGGCCATCGCCGGCTTCATCAGCGGCAACACGATGCGGAAGAAGATGCCAAACTCGCTGACGCCGTCAATGCGACCGGCCTCCAACAAATCCTTCGGGATTCCCGTTAGGTATTGCCGGAAGAAGAAGATGGTCATGGCCGAGGCGATGAACGGCAGGAACACGCCCGCGTAGTTGTTCAACAGGCCAAAGTCGCTCATCTGCAAGAACAGAGGCAGCATCACCATCTCGAAGGGGACGGTCATCAGCAGCAGCACCAGCACGGTGAAGGTGGCCTTGAACCGGAATTCGTACATGGCGAACCCGTAGGCGACAAACGAGCTGATTAGCAAGGTGAGCGTCACCTGGATGGAGGTGATCGCCACCGAGTTGAAGAACCAGCGGAAGTAGTTGCCCGAGTCGGTGAACAGCATCACGTAGTTGTCTACGTGCGCTTCGTTCAGGTCGATACCCAAGTTCAGGCCGTGACGCATCAGCGCCGGGCCGTCCTGGAATGAGCCGATGAAGATGGCCCAGAAGGGGATCAGGGTGACCAGGGCGATCACGATCAGGGCCGTGACGATCAGCAGGGAGCGGGTGCGTTTGTTGCGGCCCGGATTGTCCTTACGGAGTTCCTGCTCGATGCGGTCGTTGGCAGCCCAGGTGCCGACGGCGGGACCGGTAGTTTTGACGCTCATCACCGCTTCTCCTTTCGGAAGAATCCGGAGATGGTCAACTGGGCCAGGTTTATCGCCAGCACCAGCACCAGCAGCACCACCCCGACGGCGGAGGCGTAGCCCCAGTCGCCGCGGTCAATGCCCAGGCGGTAGAGGTAGCCGACGATGGTCAGGCCGATGTTTTGTGGAGAGGTAGCTCCCCACAGCATGAACGACTCGACGAACATCGACAGGCCGCCGAATACCGAGATGGTCACCACGAAGAGGATGGTGGGTTTGATGGATGGCAGTGTGATGGACCAGAAGGTTCGCCACTTTGAGGCGCCGTCGATGGCGGCGGCTTCATAGAGTTCGTCAGGCACCTGCTGCAAGGCGGCCAGGAAGTACATCAGGTTCACGCCCGCCCAGCGCCAGAACGCCAGGAGTAACAGCACCATCAGGCCGGTCAGATCGTTGCGCAACCACCGGTTTGGCTCTATGCCGAATAGCCCGATCACCTGGTTCATCAGCGCGTTGCTGCCCTCGGAGAAGATCAGCCGGAAGACGATACCGGCCACCACCACAGAGGTGAGGGCGGGCAGGAACATCGCGGTTTTGAAGAATGCCTTGACCTTTCGCGAGCCAAGCTTGGAGTTAATCATCACCGCGAGAGCCAGGGGGATCGGCACCAGGATCACGAGGGTGAGCAGCATGTAACGCAGTGAGTTGTTCACGGCCAGCCAAAAGAGACGGTCGCCAAACATCCGCTCATAGTTCTCGAAGCCGACGAACTCGGTGTAGCCGGGGATGCGATGTTCGAAGCTCATCATGACGGAGCGGGTGATGGGTGCCGCCCAGAACAGCAGGAAGCTGATGATGAAGGGGGCGATGAATAGGTAGGGCGCGGCCTTCCGTGAGAAGAAGAGCCGTTTTATGGCATTGCCCGGCTTGTGCTTGCGCACCTCGCTAGGCATGCCGCTGAGCGAGTCGGGCAGGCCCACTCGGGCCTCCCGTCGCGCGACGTCAACGGTCGATGTCTTCGACACTTGACACTCCCTCCGTTGAGGCTTGCGCCTCATCTACAACGTTGTAGGAACGTTGATACCAACAATACACCCGAGTTCGTGTTAGCGCTAACACTGGCGCGAATCGCCCGAAGATCTGGCCCGAGCCGACGCTCTCGGTAACGGGCAGGTTACAGCAGTGAGCAGCCAATTCGCGCCGCGCGGAGACGCAACCACCCACCGACCCTAGAAACCAACTCCCCGCCCACAACCCCAGAATTCCCCACCTTCCCTTCCTGCCCTGTGCCCAAACCCCGCTGAGTTCGGCAATCCGCCCTGTTTTCGGCAATGCGCATTGCCGAAAACAGGGCGGATTGCCGAACTCAACCACCGATCCCGCGTCATTCTGCGCGAGCGAAGCGAGTCGCAGAACCCAGGCCAAGCGTTACTGCCTGGGTCTGGGTCCTGCGACTACGCTCGCTTCGCTCACTGCGCGCAGGATGACAGTCACAGGTGGTTGAGTAGGCCCGCTAGGGCCGTGTCGAAACCACCCTGTGTCCGATGGTGTTGGCGCTAGGGGCGGGTGAGGTGAGTGTCGTCCAAGTGACCACCCTCATTGTTGAACGCACGATACAAGAACGCAGCCATAGCCTGGCGTTCTACGTTGTCCGAGGGACGGAACAGGCGGTAGTCGTCGTACTGCCAGCCAACAGTGATACCTGTCTGAGCCATCCACTCAATCTCAAGGAAGAACGGCGAAGACGCGGGCACATCACGGAACGAAGGCGTAGTAGGAGCGGTAAAGTCCGGTGAGCCTGCGGCGCGGTAGATGAACGCGGCCATAGCCTGACGCTCTACCCCAGCAAGCGGACGATACTCCAAACCACCATCAGGCATCTCCCAACCCCTGGTAATACCAGTATCAGCCATCCACTCCACATGACGGAAGAACGTATCCCCAGGATTCTTGTCCACGAACGTTGGGACACCAGGAGCCGTGAACACACCCTCCTCAGCCAAACCACGGTACAAGAACGCAGACATTGCTTGACGTTCGATGTTCAACATCGGACGGAACTCAGCATGAGTCTCCAACACCCAACCAGTAGTAATACCAGTCAACGCAAGCCACTCGATATAACAATGGAACTGCGAACCAACCGGAACATCCACAAACGCAGCCGTCGTCGGACACTCCCAATCATCATGCGCTGGCGGCGTCGGGGTTGGGGTAGGCGCACCCGGAGTCTCTGTTGGAGTAGGAACAGGAGTAGGAGGTACCGTTTCCGTCGGTGTCGGCGACGGGGATGCTTGTGGGACTGCTACTACGGTAACCGGCGCAGAAGTAACGGTACGAGAAGTGAACCCAGCAAGACTCGCAGTCGCGGTAACCGTAATCACATCACCGACCATCCCAGCGGTCAGATCAAGCGTGGCCTCGGTAGCACCAGTGATCGCCACACCATCGGCATACCACTGGAACACAACATCCCCCGGCTCCGGGACAAACCCAGTAGCCGAAACAGTCAACGTCCCACCAACAACAGGCTCCCCGGTAATCGCGGCCGTACCACCAGTGAAACCAGCTGCAACCACAGTCACCGGATCGGAAGTAACCGTACGAGAAGTGAACCCAGCAAGACTCGCAGTCGCGGTAACCGTAATCACATCACCGACCATCCCATAGGTCAGATCAAGCGTGGCCTCGGTAGCACCAGTGATCGCCACACCATCGGCATACCACTGGAACACAACATCCCCTGGCACCGGGTCAAACCCCGAAGCCGAAACAGTCAACGTCCCACCAACAACCGGGCTACCGGTGATCGTGGCCGTACCACCAGTAAAGGTGCCCTCCACGACAGTCTCTGGATCGGACGTAACGGTACGAGAAGTGAACCCAGCAAGGCTTGCGGTTGCCGTAGCCGTGACCTCATAGCCGACCATCGCGGCAGTCAATGCCAACGTCGAACCAGTACCAACTGGATCACCATCAACGTACCAAGCGAAGACAACATCATCCGTACTCGGCACAAATCCCGTAGCCGAAACACTCAGTGTCTGGCCAACAACCGGGCTACCGGTGATCGTGGCCGTACCACCAGTGAAGGTGCCCTCCACGACAGTAACCGGATCAGAAGTAACCGACTTGGACTGGTAGCCAGTATGCGTCGCGGTCGCGACAACAGTGATGACATCACCAAGCATTCCGGCAGTCAGATCAAGCGTGGCACCAGTAGCACCAGTGATCGGCTCGTCATCAGCGAGCCACTGGAAAGTGACCACCGCAGCAGCCGGAACGAAATCATCGGCCATAGCCGTCAACGTCCCACCAACAACCGCAGCGCCCTCAATCACAACCGAACCACCAGTAATCGACGGCAACTCGAATGTAAAACCATCCTCGATCACGATGGTGCGACTCTGACCACCCACGGTCCAGGTAATGGTCACATCAACCGTGCCAGCGGAGAGCGCCGGAGTGTCAACTGTCCAGCCGGTTGCGTCCGAAACCAGGTTTACACCTGGCGTGGTACCAAACAGCACCTCGGTCACAACCGGGAGAGGAAGCTCGAAGTCGATTGGTGTCGGGGTTGGTTGCATGCTACCGGTAGCGGTACCGAACAAGGTTTGGCCCCCGCCCCAACCCAGAAGGCTGCCGTCATCAGTGATGGCAACAGCAGTCCAGTTGCTGACGTTGAGGGTGGCGACAGTTACGCCGGAAGGCAACACAACCGGCACGGGGGCTCCCTGGTTGACCATGTCGCCAGTGCCAAGTACCGCGCTGTTGTTTGCTTGGCCCCATGACCAGAGGTGACCATCCGTGTCGAGTACGAAGCCGCCAACGTTTGAGGAAATAACCCGGTAAGGGGTAACCGTGCCTGGTAGCGCGACTGGGGCCGGGTTGGCTCGGTTAAGGCCAAAGCCTGTGCCTACCCCCGTGTCTTGACCAAGGCGCCCATTGCCGCCTTCGCCCCAGGAGTACACCACGCCGTCGTCGCCGATAGCGAAGAAGACACCGACACCAGCGGCCAGATCAACTGCCTCTGCACCTCCTGGCAGGGTAGTTTCCAGCGGAGTTTCTGCGGCGATGCGCTGCGTGCCATCAGTAGCAACTATTCCACCGGCGGTGAAGATCCGTCCGCAGGTAGTCAGCACGCCGACGATTTCAGTCGCCGAAACGACGCTCTGCGCCTGAACTCCTTCAGGGAGCAGCATCCGAACCGGAGTGCGCTGATCGATACGGTTGCCGTTGCCGAGCTGCCCAAATGAGTTGCTGCCAAAACTGTAAACGTGGCCATCCGTGGTAATCACGAACGATGATGCGGAACCAGCGGTAACCGCTGCAGCTACTGCATTGCCTGGCAAAGTGAGCAAGGTCGGTACACCGACATCAGGGCTGTTAGGGCCACCGGTACCAAGGCGCCCGTTTGTGTTGGAACCCCAGACCCACACGCGGCCCTCTGTGTCCAACGCTAATGAGTGGTTTTCAAGGGATGAAAGCTCAACAAACCGAACGCCCTCCGGCATAGCCAGATGCCAAGGAGTGCCCATAGGGTAGGCGTCGTCGCGACCGAGAGGAGCGCGCGCCTGCCTTCCCCATGACCAGGCATTGCCTTCACTGTCAAGCAAGAACACGCGCATCGGCGCAGCGGCAGCGCTGACAAAAGTGACGTCTGGCAGGTTGCCGGTTACGGAGGTGCCGCCTGCGGTGAGGCCGGAGTCTGGGGTGAATGTGATGCTCGGGGTTGGAGGGGGAAGCGGATCGTCGGTAGGAGCCGGAGCGGCCATCGCCGCTACGGGGAAGGCCAAGGTTAGGGCCGCTGCGGCGGCGATTGCCGCCTTAGTGGATCGAGGGAGCCATCGGTGTCGAGAGGGGGCGCCCCTCGTTGTCGTCGCTGACATTGTTTCTCCAAACTGTCGTGTGTTTTATGATGATTCGCAGATCAAGCGGCACCGCACCTGAGCTTGTGCGTCCGCACGCGGGCACGCTGTTGAGCGCACCGCTCGGCGGTCTATGGCCTGTCGCCACACGCTGCCTCTGGTCGATGTGTTCGCCACCAGACACTCCCTTCATCGGGCTTGCCACTCAATCTACAACGTTGTAATAACGTTGCTCCTCACGCTACACCATGTTTCGTGTTAGCGCTAACACGGGCACGAATTGAGCGAATGGCTGCCCAAATCGGCACTTATGGCAATGAAACGGTCAAGAGCTTGCTTGGCAGCTAGTCGATTCGCGTTGCACTAGCGTGAAACTTGCCGTGAACCGGGCGGCAGGTGCCTCCCCACCATCAATGCGGGCCATCAGCAGCTCGACGGCCCGGTTAGCGATCTCATCGCGATTCGGATCGATGGTGGTCAAGCCCGGCCCCGAATACTGGGCCGCGTCTATGTTGTCGAAGCCGATCAAGGCTACGTCCTGGGGCACCCGCAGCCCGCGCGACTGAATCTCGTGCAGGGCGCCGAGGGCCAAGGAGTCGTTCATGCCAAACACCCCATCCACCTTCGTCCCCGAATCGAGTACCTGTCGCATGGCGGCCACCCCGGTGCCCCGTACCCACCGGTCGGCGTCGCCCTCTAGCTCTCGACGCGGCGCAATCCCGGCCGCAGCCAGCGCTTGCCGATACCCCTCCAGCCGCAACGCCGCCGTGCCGTGTTCCTCCTCGGGATGCACGCCGAGTACGGCGATGTTGCGGCAGCCGATGGCAAGCAGGTGTTCGGTGGCCGCCCTCGCCCCCTCGACATTCGCCATCGTTACATGGTCAATCTGCTCCTCGACCATCCGATCCCCGAGCAGCACCAGCGGGTAGCTGACCTTCAACTCCGGGTGGTGATACGGGTCGGCGGCAACGGTGGCGAGGATCAGCCCATCAGTGAAGCGGCGCATGGCCGAACCCAACACCGCTGGTTCGCGCTCACCGTAGTAACCGGTCTGCTCGATCATCAACGCCAGATCGCGGGCCTCGGCGGCGCGCATCACCGAGTCCGCCAACTCGGCAAAATACGACACCCGCAGCTCGGGCACGGCCAGGGAAATCATCCCCGTGCGACCTCGGCGAAGGTTTCGGGCGGCGATGTTGGTGGTGTAGCCAAGTTCGGCGATGGCCTGCTCCACCCGCTCCCTGGTGGCCGGGCGAATGTGTGGGTAATCATTTATGACGTTGGAGACGGTCTTGAAAGACACGCCAGCGCGCGCCGCCACATCGCGAAGCGTAACCGCCATCAGCCCTCCTGCTCTCGGTGTGGGCAGCAGCTTATCTCGTCCCCCCGCCCGCTCCTGGGCAACGCCGAACCGGATGTCTGTAACTTCTGGAACGTTTCAGAAGTTACAAATTCCCGGTTCATCGGGTGGGTTGCGGGGTTGGTTAAGCGAGCGTCGTTCATGAGGACGATGCGGTCGGCGACCGTGAGTGCTTCGTCGTGATCGTGGGTGACCAGGATTGCGGTGGTACCGGTGGCGCGCAGGATGTCACGCACCTCGACGGCCAGGCGTTCGCGCAAGGCGCGGTCGAGCGCGGAGAAAGGCTCATCGAGCAGCAGCAGCCGAGGACGGGGCGCAAGCGAGCGAGCCAAGGCGACGCGTTGCCGCTCCCCGCCTGACAGCGTGGCCACCGCACGCCGCTCGAACCCGACCAACCCCACCAACTCCAACAACTCCGCCACCCGCGCCGCCCGCTCCGGTTTTAGCATCTGGCCACCTTCTAAGCCATAGGCGATGTTGCGAGCCACGTCGCGATGGGGGAACAATTGCCCATCTTGGAACAGCAGGCCAAAGCCGCGCTTGTGAACGGGGACCCCTGCAAGATCGGCCTTGTCGTAGGCGATGCTGCCCGATGCCAGTGGTTCTAGGCCGACGATCGCCCGCAGCAGCGATGACTTGCCGCAACCCGACGGCCCGAGCAGCGCGACGATTTCTCCGGGTAAAACATCGAGAGAGACGTTATCAACGGCAACCTTGGTGCCGTAATGAACGGTTGCGTTACGTACGTGCAGGCCACTTCCGCTGTTGTCTTGCGCGGGGGGGGTGAGGCTAGAGCTGATCTCTAGGCTCTGCGACTTCGCGCAGAGTGACGTAGGGGGGGATGCGCAGAGTGACGTGGGTGACGTGGGGAGGGGTGAGGTAATAGCGTCATTCATTAGAACTCTCCTGCTTGGGAGCGCAGGCGTTCGGCCAGCATCATCACGGTAGCGGTCAGCGCCGCCAACACCACGGATGCCGCGAGCGCCATGCCGTAGTTCTCGGCGCCGGGCCTGCCGATCAGTCGGAAGATCACTACGGGCAGCGTCGCCGAATCAGGCCGGGCCAGGAATGCGGTGGCGCCAAACTCTCCGAGCGATACCGCGAAGGCAAACCCTGCCGCCAGACCGAGTGAACGTAACGCCAACGGCCAGTCCACCGTCCGCAGTACCCGGCCCGGCGCCGCGCCGAGCGTGGCGGCGGCCTCCCGCAGACGCGGGTCGATGGCGCGCAACACCGGCAACATGGTGCGCACCACAAGCGGAATAGCAACGACGGCCTGAGCGATAGGCACCAACAGGCCAGCGGTGCGCAGGTCGATGTTCAGCCCGAGTGGCCGGTTTAGGGTGATGAAGAATCCGAAGCCGACGGTAACGGCGGAGACCCCGAGCGGCAGCATTACCACGGCGTCAAACAGCCCCAACGCACGGCGAACCGCTCGGCGTCGGGGTCGGCGGGACAGCACCAGCGCGATCATCCCGCCAATGGTTAGGGCGATCATGGTGGCGATGGCGGCGGTGCGCAGCGAGGCGGCGAGCGCCTGCCATACCGTCACCACGAGGGCGTTGCCTTGCCCGGTGGTGCCAAGCGCCCGGTAGTTCTGTAGACCCCAGGAGCCATCAGGGTTGCGCAGCGAGCGGGAGACGAGTCCGGCGAGCGGGGTCAAAATAAGCCCGCCCGCTATGAGCAGCGTCGCGGCGGCGGTAGCCACATCGGCCCCAGAACGGTAGGACCAGGAGTGTGTGGTGATGCCCTCGTGTTGCAGATGGAGCGCTCGTTCGCGGTTGGCGCGGGCGCGTCCGGAGGCGATTAGCGCGGCAACCACCACCGCCAGTTGCAGGATGGACAGCACGGCGGCGGTGCGCAGGTCGAGAAATTGGGTGGTGCGGCGGAAGATTTCGGTTTCGACGGTGTTGTATCCGGCGCCGCCAAGTACCAGGACGACGCCGAAGGCGGTAGCGCAGAACAAAAACACGACGGCGGCGGCCGAGGCGATAGCGGGAGTGAGGGCGGGCAGGGTGATGGTGCGAAAGGCGCGCCAGGGTGAGGCGCCCAAGGCGCGGGCGGCCTGCTCGACGCGAGGGTCGAGCCGTTCCCACAGGCCACCCACGGTGCGCACCACCACCGAGACGTTAAAGAAGACGAGGGCGAGAATGACGGCGGGCAGGGTTTCTTGCCAACCCAGGAAACCGAACCAGCCATCGGGCCGCAACAACGCCTGGAAAGCGACACCCACCACCACGGTGGGCAGCACGAATGGCACGGTGACCAACCCACGCAGCGCCGCCCGCCCGCGAAATCGCGTGCGATACAGCAGGTAGGCGACGGGCAGGCCGAGTACCACGGAGGCGCCGGTGCCCGCTACCGCCTGTACTAGCGTGTTCCGCACCAGCCGCCAGGTGCGCGGGTTGGTCAGCACCTCTGCGACACCACTGAGGTCGATCCCACCCTCAACTCCGGTAAAGCCACGGGCGGTTAACGCAGTGACGGGCCAGGCGAAGAACACGCCCAGGAACAACAACGGCAGCGCGATGGTTAGGCTCCAGCCGAACACGTTCCCTGCCACCCGACGCGAATGCCCCGCCCTCGCGTCACTCTGCGCAAAGTCGCAGCGCCTAGACCCAGCGGCAACCATCAACCCTGGGTCCGGCGACTCCGCTCGTACCTCGCTCCGCGCAGGATGACGTGGTCTTGATCTTTTGGCAGGCTCAACCACCGTTAATCGAGGACGATCTGTGTCCATTGGTCGATCCAGTTGTCACGGTTGGCCTCGATATCGGCGGCTGATGGGCCGTACACCGTGTCGGCGAGAGGGCCGAAGCGTGCCCAGTCGGCGGGCAGCTCTACCGCGTCATCGATGGGGTACACCCACATCTGGCCGGGGATGTCGGCCTGGAAGGTTGGGGACACCAGGAACTCAATCAGAGCCTGGGCGCCCTCGACGTTGCCCGCACCGGTGAGGATGCCGGCGTATTCGACCTGCCGGAAGCAGCCGTCGAGCAGCGCGCGGGTAGTTGTAGCCTGGCCATCATCGGTAAGGGTGAAGGCGGGCGACGATGAATAAGAGACGATGATGGGCCGCGTGCCACCCTCCCCGGAGCCAGAAAACTCGGTGCGGTAGGCGGCACTCCACGATTCGGCCACGCGCACGCCGTTATCCCCCAGAGCGATCCAGAAGTGCATCCAGCCGCTCTCGGCCGGCTCCCCGAATAAATCGATGGTGGCGAGGAAGAAGGCGAGGCCGGGCGAGGAGGTGGCCGGGTTGAGTACCACCGTTAGATCGGCGAACTCGGGCCGGATCAGGTCGGCGATCCGTTGCGGCTCTGCTCGGTCATGCTCAGCGAACCAAGCGGTATCGATGTTGATGCAGACATCCCCGCGGGTGACGGGGATCAGGGCGCCCTCGTCGAGTACGTAACCGGTAGCCGATGCGGACAGGTTCGTTGGGATGAACGTTTGCAACGCCCCGGCGTCCAAGGCGCGGGAGGCGAAGGTGTTATCGATGCCGAAAACGACGTCGCCGAGGGGGGCATCCTTGGTGAGTACGATCTGGTTAGTGAGTTCGGCGGCATTCCCAAGGGGGATGTGCCGCACGGTGAACCCGGATTCGGCCTCGAAGGCGGCCAGCACCTCTTCGGAAACGGCCCAGGAGTTGTGGGTCAACAGGGTGACGGTGCCATCGTGGCCGCTAGCCTCCTCATCGCCGCAACTGGCGAGGCTGGCCGTGAGAGCGATGGCAATGATTGCACCACCAAGGGCGCGCAGACGTGTTTGCATGGTGACTTCCTCCGCCGGTAATTAGCCGGATCAGGTTCAAGGGTCTGCGGTGGCCACTCGGATCGTGGCCGTTGCACTCTCAGCGCCGGGTGCGCTCCCCTGTCATTGGCAGCGAGTCTATCGCGTTCGGTGCCAGCTCAACCACCGAACAAGCGCATGGCACGGTACGGTTATCCCTAAGTTTCGATTACTGGAGGTAAGCATGGCGAACGGCAATGACACTCTCGGCGTGAAGGTCGGTACGATGCTGGCCACGTTCGCGGCTGGCTGGGTGGTGCAGAAGGTGATCGGCGCCATTTGGCAGAAGGCCACGGGCAACGCCGCCCCCATCGACTTGGATGACGACGATGTGACGGTTGTGCAGGCGGTCACCTTCGCGGCGGTCTCGGGTGGCCTGGCGATCTTTGCCCGCAAGTTGGCCCGCAATGGCACCCGCGCCGCTGCCGCTCATTTCGCCGCCAAGGCAGCCGCAGCCCAGACGTCCACCGAGAATCAGGATGAAGCTCTGCTTGATGTCTGAGGCTTTGAACCACTCCTCGGAGTTCGCCGCAAACCTGCCAGAATCGGCCGAGCGGGAAAAGAACACCAACATTCCCCGAGTCGCCCTCTTCGTCATCGGTGGCCTACTCCTGTTCAACGTGGTCTACATGTCTCGTGTGGCCAACCCCACAATCGGGTTCACGCTGCAAGCCGTGATAGCGGTCGGATTTATCGTCTACGCCCTGCTCTATAACCGGATTCCTAAGATTATTCACATCATCGCGGCGAGCCTGTGCCTCATCCCGGTCGCCTTCACCCTTTTCCTGGCCATATATGGAAACATCAGCAACGCGGATCACACCGAGGATGTGGTGATAGTTCTTGGGGCCGGAGTAAGCGGCGAACAGGTCAGCCGCACCCTCGCTTTCCGTCTGGACGAGGCGCTCCTATTTTGGAGGCAGAACCCGGAAGCGTACATTCTCGTCACCGGCGGGCTGGGCAACCGCGCCACCATCACCGAGGCCGAAGCGATGGCGCGATACCTTGAAGGCCGCGGGATGCCTCGCGAACGCATCCTGCTGGAAGACCAATCAACCTCCACCTACGTGAACCTGGTTTTCGCCAGAGAAATCCTCGAAGAACGATTCCCAAACGGGTTCCGCGCCACACTAGTCACCAACGACTTCCACATATACCGCGCGGTACGCACCGCCCGGCAAGCCGAACTCGACGTAACCCACATCGGCGCCCGAACGGTTTGGTACACCTGGCCCGTGAACTACCTCCGCGAAATGCTAGCCGTCACCAGCTTCTGGTTCTCCCGTTAACGCTTCCCTACGGGGTTCTGAGTACACGAACTGGGTCTTGATGAGCGGCCATCATCGCAGGTAGCGAGGTGGCCACGATGGTGGCGATGATCGCGAGTACGGCGGTGGCGGCGGTGAAGGTTGGGTCCGGTGTCTGTCCGGTCTGATAGATCGCAACGATGGCAACCGCCGTGCCAATGCCCGCTCCGAGAAGTCCGCCGATAACTGCGCGGGCGATTAGCATCGAGACCAACGCCCAGCGGGGTGCGCCCAGCGCGCGGCGTCTGCCGATTTCAGTTCGGCGCACTAGTACGTCGGCCAGGGTGACCACCGCCACGAGCAAAGCTCCCGCGGCCAACGTCAACAACACGAGTCCTTGATTGTGTTCGGCCAGATCACCAAGCACATCGGCCTGAATCTGGGCCAGCGTGGCTGGCGAGGTGACTAACAAATCATTCGGGTCAGAGCGAGCCAATATCGCAAGGGTGGCGGTAGTTGTGACCGGAGCCGCTGCGGCAGTAGCAGACACCACATCGAGACGCCTGGCTATGACGTCGGTCGCGGCGCGAACCACAACGCCTGAGTCGAGGTGCGTTAAAGGTGCCCGAGCCGTGAACGTCCCGACGATGGGAAGCGAAATGCCCCGCCCGGCGGTGGCGTGCGCTACCGCGCCAATGGGGTATTCCAGGCCCAGCGCGACCATCGCCACGGCTGAAACCAGGGCCTCACCTGGTTCGGGCCAGCGACCCCAGGTAAGTTCTACCGCGTCGGCTAGCTCGCCAATAACAGTCCAAGTGGGCACGCGCTCCCCACCGGGGCCGATGGCCGCATTCACGGCATCAAAGGCGGTACTGAAGCCCACGGCCCGCTCCACGTTTGATAGGCCAGCTACCTGAGCTATCACATCTGTGGTGAGGAACCCGTTGTCTCGGGCGTCAACGACGGAAAGGTGGCGGGCGCCAGCCTCTTCCATGCGCGCCTCCACCTGCGCTTGCGCGGCGGCGGCCCGCCCTGCCGTTAATCCGGTGGTGACGCACATGGCCGCGACCAGCACTGCCACCAGGGCTGTGGGCACTTTAGCGGCCCAGGCCGAACGCCATGCCTCGGCCAAAAGTTGCGTTAGCCTCACAACGCCACCACCCTGTCGGCGCGGTTCAGCACGGTGGGGTCGTGAGTGGCGATTACCACGGTGTGCCCGGCAGCGGCCGCCGCGTGCAAGGCGTCAAGCACTAGGTCAGTGTTCTCTGCATCGAGGTTGCCGGTTGGCTCGTCGGCCAGAATCACGGGCGGCGATGTCAGAAGAGCGCGGGCAATGGCCACCCGTTGGGCCTGTCCGCCGCTGATCTGGCCGGGTTTGTGCGTCGAGCGCTGTCCCACGCCCAAATCGTCAAGCAACTCTTGGGCGCGGGAGACAAGGCGTTTGCGCTTGGCCCGCCCGTACAGCGCGGGTTCGATGACGGAGTTGAGTACGGTGCGCGTCGGATCGAGTACCGCATCCTGGAACACAAATCCGAGTTTGGTGGCGCGCAGCCAGGAACGCTGCACATCGGGTCGGTCATCGGCGCGTTGGCCCTCGATCAGCACTTGGCCCCCGATGGGTTTGAGCATCAGCCCGGCCACGTATAGCAGCGTGGACTTACCTCGCCCAGACGAGCCGGTCACCGCCGTCACGGCCCCGGCAGGGAAGTTGGCATCCAGGCCGTCAAACAATTCCTCGGCGCCGCGCCGATAGGCAAACCTAAGATCGCGAACGGCTAGCGGAGCGGCGGTCATTCCTCACCCTCACTCCCGCTGGCGGGAGTACCTTGGTCAAGGGCGGAGATGACCACAACCTGCGTGCCCACAGTCAGGCCATCAACCACCGCCAGGCCATCGGCAGATGAAAGCACCGTAACCGACGCACGACTGCCATCGGATAGCTCCACAAACTGCGAACCATCACCCCCGGTGCGGATGGCCGCGACCGGCACGCCGGGGCCGGTGACCGCAGGCACCACAAACACCTGCGACATTAGAGTCTGCCGCTCCGAACCGGCTAACGTGTCACAGGCATCGCCGCAGACCAGGCCGCCATCGGGGGCGGCAAGTTCCATCTCGACTTGCCCGAAATCATTTACGTGCGAGTCGCCGACGATGGCTGGCCACAGCAGGTCACCGGAACGCACCTCAACCTGTGCCCCAAACGGCACCAGCGCGGCCTGATCCTGCTGCAAGAACAGCGCGAATCGGGGTTCACCCACGCGGGCGAGTACGGCTGTTTCCCCGCCATGCACCTGATCGCCCCGTACTAGGGCGTCACCTAGTCGAATTACGGCCGGTAGCTCAGGAATCGCTAGCAGCGTGCCCAGCGTCACGATGCCGGTGCGAGACTGTCCGGTGGCCTGTTGCCAGGCGCGCACGGCCACCGTGGTCTGCGTCCCGAAGGTGCCATTAATGGGGGTCTCGAACCCCCAGGCCACCAGCGCTTTTTGCAGTTGCTCAACATCCGGGCCGATGTTACGGGCGGCGAGATCGCGGTGGAATGGAGTTTGCCCGGTCACGGCGAAAACGGGCCGCCCGCCGACGGCAAACAGCACATCGCCGGTATCGACCAGGCCCGCCGCGCCCACTTCGGTCACGATGCCCGGCAGGGTGTTAACCCCCACCGACTCAAACGGCTGGGTGACCGTGACCATGTAGGTAAGGGTGCGACCAACAGACACCTCCCGCACCTCAGCCATCACCATCTGCGGCGCGGCTTCGTCAGCCAAGGTTGATGGGGCAACGGTAACTCGCCCCGCCCAGAACCCGCCCGCGCCTACCAGTACAACTATGGCAAGAAACGTCACTCGCCGCACCCAACGTCCCTGCGTTTCCATGCGTGCCTCCTATCGATTGGCGGCCATTTCGGAGGCGGGTGGCATCTCCGGGCAGGCTTCCAGAATACTGTCAATTCGACCCGAACTAAGCCCTTGGCGATGCAGCACAGTGGAGGGCATCCAAACTCCCAGAGGTAAGTTGACAAACTCATCGAGGAAGGTTTCTAGCGTGGGCGGAGGCGTAACTTCAACGCCGAGCGCAGTCGCGCACGGCAGCCACCGCTCAGTGAGATATTCGTGCAAGAACTCTGCTTGCCGACGGGTGAAATGCTGCTGAACATACTCTTCCCGCATTGGGAATTGCGCCCAACAAGTGAATGAAGCAAGCGCAAAAGCCTCCCACTGTTCATCGGGAATAACCCATTCCTGCCTTCCCGGCCTGCTAGGCGGGAAGCCTGCCTCAGTTCGACAAGCCTCCTTTATTTCAGCTGCTTCATCCGGATGGATTTCGCGGATGATCTCAACCACCGGAAGCGGGTCGGGTGGCTCGTAAGGACTCCAGGCCAGCCAAGCCATCGACTCCAGCCATTGCTGCTGCGTTGTCCAAGGCGCATACCACGGATCATCAGGACCGACGGCAGTAGACACCTTGTCGCTTGGGGTTGGATTGCCATCGGCTGTGAGTGTTGGTTCATCGCTCGGCGATGGCTCTATGGCATCCATGTAACCGGTACCGCATCCGACCAGAAGCAACAGCAGAACTACCGCCACCATGCGATACATTAAACGCTCAACTCTCACTTGCTAACCCTAACTGTCGGCCTAAACCTCGACAACATATCAACGCATTACGCACCAATGCCTGTGGGGCGTGCCAGGTTGGCACGCCCCACAAGACGCCGGTCTTGTCACCAAACCATAATCACACAGCCCGCATAACACAACCAGTGCTAGTGAGCCACGCGCTGACTGTCGGCGATGTGCTGAGAGCGACGTTTCCGAAGTTGTGGTCACGGAATGTCGAGGTGAAGTTCCGTACCGTGCCAGTGAACACGCGCGTATGTCCGCCACCAGTCCATCGGTGAGTAGTTGTGACGGTCGAGGAACTGGTGTTGCGCGTGGAGGTAGCGGTCGGGGATTGAGTCTGTGCGCAGCTGACTTCTCGTGCCGCCGCGGCGGGGGCCGCAGTCGCAATGCCGCCGATAGACAGCGCGAGCGCGCAAGTGGAGGCGGCAAGGCTCTTCTTGATCTTGTTTTGCATGATTACCTTTCTCTATGGGGAAAACCATCTCGTGGATGGTCAGTATCTGAAAAGCTCAGATGAGGGGGGCATTTCCGGGCACTCGCGCCAAAGCCAATCTTGTACCTGGGCAAGCAACCCATCTGCGTCCACCTGGCTCGAAGGACTCCAGCTCTCCGGCCCGTGCCACTGATCTAGGAAAGTTTGCGCCGAAGGCGGTCCGCTGGTGACCTCAATGCCCAACTGAGCCGCGCAGGGAATCCAGGTGCTGAGCCAATATTCCCGGATGAACAAGACCTGAGCTTGTGTTGCCGGTTGAATGTACCGCACGTAGATTGGGTGTTGGGCGTAGCAAATGAAGTGTGCTAGATCGAAAGCATCGACTTGGTCATCGGACATGTACCAGCCGCCGCCTGGAGATAGCGGCCAACCAGCATCTTCCATGCACTGAATCACGACGTCAAACAGCTCCTCGGGTAACACCTCACGAACGATGGGAACATCCGTTGGTAAGTTGTTACCAAACATGCCTTCCCGGAGATCACGAAGGTAATCCTCCCGGGTACGGGCTGGTTGATTCCACGGGTCGAACTCGCTCTCGGTCTCTTGCGGCTCGACTGACTCAGCCGGTTCGCTCATCGCGGCGGTTGGCGGGCCAGTCTCAGTTGTCCCTGCCGGGGCATCGCTGTCACAGCCTGCCGCTACCAGGGCGAAGGCAGCCATGAGGGCCACGGCGTAACGCACATTCATCATCAGCTCACTACTGCCGTGGAGGGCAATAGTGACAGGCCGGAGTTATCTCTCTCTCCACAGGCTGCACGACGCCCGCTAAGCTTAGGAGTCCGATCAACACGGAGGTGACAGCACGCATGACGGTTACCGAGTTCCCTTCTGTCGAGGTTGACGGTGACGATATTTCACGGCCAAGCCGACCCTCGTCAACCCCTTCCGACACCCACTTTTCGACAATGTCTACAAGTGGACATGGTTCTAGCGCGCAAGCCGTTTATTCAGCGCTACTCACGACGGGTGGCCTCAGTGTGACCGATCTGGAATCAAGCCTGAGCGCATGGTCCACAAGCGAACTTCGGGAAGCGCTGGATGTTTTGGTGACCGCTGGCTATGCGCGGCAATTGCCCACCGACGCGACACGCTGGGAGGCAAGGTCACCACGCTGGGCGCGAACAGCTCAGCTCAGCTCCGAGGCGAGCAAGCGGCGTCAGGAAGCTGAAGCCTTCGAGAACACCCGCAACCTAATGGTTGCCATGTCCTCGGTCTATGATTCAATATTCGACTCTGATCTTTCGAGTGCAACCAGAACGATAGAGGGATTAGACAACATTCGCTTTGAGATGGAACGACTGCTTGGTGCCGCGACCAAGTCATCAGATTCCGCACTTCCTCACGTCCCGGCAGAATCAATCCTGAGGGCCGCCGCGCCCGATGATGGCGCGCTGTTCGAACGCGGGGTACTAGGGCGTTCATTATTCCCTATCGAGGCAATGAACTTTCCGCATTTTGTTGAGTACCTTCAGCAACTCAAAAGCCCTAACGACACTGTGCGCGTGGGTTCACCTGGGCTTTTTCGTGTTTTAATCGTGGATCGCGCAACTGCGATGATTATGCACAGAGAAACGGCTCGCGCGGTCATTAGTCGTGAGCCTTTAATTGTCGAAAGCGTTTCGGAGCTATTCGAGACACTTTGGCGCGAAGCAGAGTGTCCCATCAACCCCAGGTCTAGCGCCGAGTTGACTCCGCGAGAAAGAACGGTGTTGCTCCTCGCCATGAGGGGATTTCTCGACAAGGAAATCGCCAAGCAGCTCAAGCTCGGCGTAAAAACTGTTAGACGAAGCTTCGACTCAATGGAAGCAAAACTTGGCGTAAGTTCGCGAGTCGCTGTCGGCGTCGAGGCCGGAAAACGCGGCTGGGTGTAGACATGGCAACGACCCCCCGCACCGTGGTGGTGTGGGGGGTCGTTGGTTAATGGGTGTTCGGCGGCGTCCTACTCTCCCACCCTGTCTCCGGGGCAGTACCATCGGCGCTATGAGGCTGAGCTTCCAGGTTCGGTATGGGGGCTGGGCGTTTCCCTCATGCTATGACCG
>Ga0131853_10004375_pt1 | contig 25327 bp, 15 predicted proteins | sample TergutLab28metaG_FD_92764 | JGI IMG/M metagenome (GOLD analysis project Ga0131853, IMG submission 92764) | Labiotermes labralis P1 segment gut microbial communities from Petit-Saut dam, French Guiana - Lab288 P1 (version 2) (version 2) | ecosystem: Host-associated > Arthropoda: Insects >... | reverse complement strand
GGTCGGGGGCGCTATGGCAGCGAATGCGGTCACGGTGCCTGGGGCACCGTCCCCGGGTGCGGCGTCGCTGACCTCCCTGGAAAGTTCGGGCGCCGGCTGGGTCGCGGCCCGTGGGGCAGGTGTCGAGGGCGCTCGAGTGACCGTCGCCGCGTGGCCCAACACGGCCACGCTGGCCGCGCTGCCGTACAAGGCGACCGTTCCCGTTGTTCAGGTCGGCACCGCGATCACCGACGCACGGGGCATCTACACGCTCAAGATGGACATGTCGCACCTAGGGCGGAAGTACCGCGAGCCACATGGCTCGGTCAGCGTCGAGATCAAGGTCGCGACGCCGGGGAGTGAGAGCGCGACCTGGAACATGTCGGTGCCGCGATCGCAGATCGGTGCAGACCGGGCGCACGTCGCCCTTCGTCCACTCGGGTTCAACCTTGATGCTCACCGCGTGTCAGGTCCTACCGTCTCGGCTGGCGCTGCGCGGCTTGCTGTCTATCGCAGGGAAGCGGTTCCGTCGGTCGTGACGACCAAGGAACCGACGGCGTCCCCGGGGCCGCCCCAGCCGTGTGTGGCTCAGGCCTTGGCCAAGGTTCGCAACAGGCCGGAGCGCTTCTTGGACGTTCACGCCTGGTCGGGTGGGAAGGTGCGCGTAGTAGAGAGCAGCGGGTCGGAGCATTCGGTCGGAGTTGGCGTCAGCGGGGAGGGCAAGTACTGGGAGGCATCAGGCGAGGTCGAGACCGAGTGGGCGAGCAGCACTACCGTGTCTACGCCCTGGTTCTCAGACAACCGTTGGGTGGGGAACTCGATCAACTATCGCAAGTTCGCCACCTGGTGCCCCTCCGGCTACTACAGCTGGAGCGTCCGGTCTACCGGGTTGCACGCGTTGCTTCCGAGCAACTTCACCCGACACAGGATTCGCCGGGCGCTACTGCGCTACTGCGCCCCATACGACAAGGGGTCTCGCTATGTCCGCGATCACGGCGCGAACGTCACATTCCGCGGCGGCGTACGGCTGAGATTCGTCAACCTGAGCGCTCATGCCTCGATGACGGAGCAGACGTCGGAGATCGTTCGACCAACGCGGAACAGCTGGATCTGTGGCGACGACGAGAACCTCGACCGGTCCTCGCAGATCGCTGTCAAGCCTCGTCTGCGGAAGCGGTGATCCGGTTCCGCCGCGCGACCATGTGGGTCCGCTTCAGGGCCTCCGAGCGCCGTGCGGGTGTCGTCGGAGTGCTTGTCGTGTGTGCGTTAAGTCTTGCTGGGTGCTGGTCGGGAAATGCTTCGACCAGGTACGCGATCGCCGAGTCAGGGGGCACGACGACGGTCACGGCTCCGCCGGTGGCTCCGGGCACCCCAGTGGGCTTCTGGGTGGGAGGAGGCGGCTGCCTGGAAGGGCGCGACAGTCTGCGGATCGCCCGGATCTCCGTGCATTCCGGGGGCTGGGGGCTGGTGGTGACCGATTGGGGCATCCGCGATCGTCGGCTGCGAGGGCGCTTTCCCCAGGTGCCAGGTGCCTTCCAGGTCGGTGCACGCCACCCGCTCGCGTACTACGGCTTTCGCCACGCTGCGTTCACTACCCACTGCCCTCAGGATCGCGACGAATTCATCGTCGTGGTCGCCAGGACGGGTCGCGGCTCTGGGGGCACCCCGGGCGTCGACCTCCACTTCACGAACGGGACGACCGCGTGGCTCCGATTCGGGATGGGGCTGTGCGGCAGGCCCTGCGGCGACGCCGTGATCGATCGCATCGTCGATGCGCTCCGCCACACATCGCCGTCGAAGTGAGGGGTGGCAATGAACCGACGATTCGGCTACGAATTTCACATCTCTCAGTCAGCGTGAGGTCAGTGACGATGTTGCACAGCTCCCTGCTTCTCAAGGTCGGTGCGATCACGTTCGTGGTCGGCGCTGCCACCATTGCCCTCCTGGGTCTCCAGGCATCGGGGTCCACCGGCCGGCCTGACGACCAAGCCGTCTCGCTCGTCGAGCAGGCGGTCATTGCGCAACAGCAGGTTGCCGTCCCGGCGACCACCGAGACAGCAGCACTGGCTGCGAGGTCATTCGTGCCTCACATGGTCAAGCTCTCCCGATTGCGCCATCCCGATCACGCGCAGCTGATGGCAGCCCGAACGCGCGGACGTGAACGCCTCGACACGATCCTCGCAGGCAGGGCGCTGCAGGCCGCCGACCGGACGCTCGACCACGCCTTGGCGCAAGAGTCCGAAGCGGACTTCGTCGCGTACGGCGGTGGAGCGTCGGACTTCCGAGGCATCTCCACGGACAAGATGGCCGGCGGAGGGGTCAAGGTGACCTTGTCGGCCATCACGTGGTCCGGGATCGGTCAGATCCAGGGCGACCACGTCGTGACGGCCCATCCCCACAACACCATCATCGTCACCTCGACCGTGGAGCAGACGCCGGACGGTCCCCGCGTCGTGGATTACTCCTGGGCCTTCGCGCCGGGCTCGGAGCCGTAGGGGGTGCCTGACCCGCATCTGTGGAGGGCTGAGGTCAACTATTGGCCCCTGCCCTCCACGCATCGCGTCGTGGACTCTGCTAATGGACCGCGGCATCCTCGCGCGCCCGCTTCGGCAGCAGGAAGGCGAGCAGGAAGGCCGCGGAGTAGCAGCCCAGCGTCACCCACGTCACCCATCGCGTCGAGATCGAGAACCCGTGGGTCGGCAGCCAGTGGAAGAAGACCGTGCCCAGGATGGCGACCCCGAGCGCTCCGCAGAACTGCTGCACCGCGTTGAGCAGTCCCGACCCGGTGCCGACCTCGTTCTCCCGCAGGCTCGCCAGGATGAGGTCGAAGAGCGGCGCGAAGATCAGACCGCTGCCGAAGCCGGCGACAAGGTACGGCCCGGCCAGGTGCCATGCGCTGGCGCCGTGCCCGAGTCCGCCGGCGACGCTGCCGAACCATGCCATCCCGGCGATCGTGATGGCCAGGCCGATGTGGAGCACGTGCCGCCCCAGCCGCGGACCGAGCAGCGCGCCGGAGAGTGCCGCGCCGATCGAGATCCCGAGTGCGTACGGCGTCTGCGCGATCGCCGCGTGGCGCGGGGTGTAGCCGAGGCCGAGCTGCATGAAGAGGTTCATCACCAGGCCGAGCCCAACCATCGAGACGAAGAACGCGCCGAGGAAGAGCAGGCCTGCCAGGAAGCTGCGGTTGGCGAAGAGCGAGGGCTCGATGACGGGGTGGTCGCTGCGCCGCTCGCTCCAGGCGAAGATGGCGAAGACGACGACGGCGCCGGCGATCATCGCGTAGACCCACGCCGGCCAGTCCAGCTGACGCCCCTGCACCAGCGGGTAGATCAGGCCGGCGCACGCGATCGTCACCAGGAGCGAGCCGATCGGATCGAGGCGGGCGCCCGGGGTCTTCGGAACCGCGGGCAGGCGCCGCCAGGCGACGTACCCGCCGACCAGGCCCAGCGGGACGTTGATCAGGAAGATGGCGCGCCATCCGGTGCCGGCGATGTTGGCGTTGATCAGCACGCCGGCGAGGATCGGCCCGAGTACGGCGGAGAGCCCCATGATCGGGCCGAACGGGATGAACGCCTTCTGCATCTCCTCGGGTGGGAAGGACTGGCGGATCATCGCGAAGCCCTGCGGGATCATCGTGGCCCCGAAGAGGCCTTGGAGCGTGCGGAAGAGGATCAGCGTGCCGGCCGTCGGTGCCAGGCCGCAGGCCAGGGATGCGGCTGCGAATCCCGCCATCCCGACGATGAACATGGGTCGGCGACCGATCACGTCGCCCAGGCGGGCGGAGGTGATCAGGCCGACGGCGAAGGCGAGCGTGTACGCCGCCAGGATCCACTGCAGCGTGGACTCCGAGCCGCCGAGGTCGGCGCGGATGGAGGGACCGGCGAGCTGGGCGACGGTGCCGTCGACGAGGTCCATGACGTCGGCGACGATCACCACCGCCATGACGGCCCAGCGGTGGTGGTAGCCGCTCGGCAGCGCGTCGGCGCGCGCGAGGGGTGCGGTGTCGGAGGTCGACATGGGCGGGCTCCTGGGAGTCGAACGGGGCGAACGGCGTTCGTGCTGACGAACACCGTTCTACTTTGGAACGGTGTTCGTGTCAAGTACGATGACAGCCATGGCGACCGAGAAGACCTTCCAGCTCGGGCCCGTGAAGGTCCGGGTGACGACCCCCGAGGCCGCGGCCGAGCCCAAGGAGCGCCTCACGCGCGATCGCATCGTCGACGTCGCGCTGGCGCAGATGAGGGAACGCGGTTACGAGGCGGTGAGCATGCGCTCGATCGCGAAGGAGCTCGGCACCGGTCCGGCCTCGCTCTACGCCCACGTCGCCAACCGCGACGAGCTCGACTCCCTGGTGATCGACCGCATCACCCGGCTCATCGACATCTCCGCTCCCGACCCGGACCGATGGGACGAACAGCTCAAGCAGGGCATGCGCGACCTGCTGGCCGTCTTCCGCGCCCACCCCGGGTCGGCCCGTGCGACCCTCGGCATGATCCCGACCCTGGAGGGCCCGCTCGCCAACGCCGAGGCGATGATGGCGCTGTGCCGAGCGGGCGGCATCCCCGACCAGCACGCCGCGTGGGCGGCCGACGTCCTCGCTCTCTACGTCGCCTCGGTGGCGGTGGAGGAGGACGTGTGGACCGAGCGGGCCAAGGCAGCGGCCGCGGCCGGGCGCCCCTATACGGAGGAGGAGGTCGTCACCGCCGTGTACGAGCACTTCCGCTCCCTGCCCGAGGATCGTTTCCCCGTGCTGAGGTCGATGGCCGGCGTCCTCACCTCGGGCAGCGGTGACGACCGCTTCGAGTTCGGGCTGACTCTTCTCGTCGAGGGGCTCAAGGCGGTCTCCGCCAAGGCGTGAGGCGGGCAGCCGTGCCTGCCCGAAATCGACGGACGCGCTTGTTAGGCTGAGCCTGCCGTGCTTCCCCCGCGCAGCGCCCTGAGACCTTCGAGACACTGCGCGTCCCGCCAATCCGGACGAGTTTGGGAGCCTGCGTGTATCTGAAGAGCCTGACCCTCAAGGGGTTCAAGTCCTTCGCGTCGGCCACGACGCTGCAGCTCGAGCCCGGCATCACCTGCATCGTCGGCCCCAACGGCTCGGGCAAGTCCAACGTCGTCGACGCGCTCGCGTGGGTGATGGGGGAGCAGGGTGCGAAGTCGCTGCGCGGCGGCAAGATGGAGGACGTCATCTTCGCCGGCACCTCGGGCCGCCCGCCGCTGGGCCGGGCCGAGGTCGCGCTGACCATCGACAACGCCGACGGCGCCCTGCCGATCGAGTACGCCGAGGTGACGATCAGCCGCACGATGTTCCGTAACGGCGGGTCGGAGTACGCCATCAACGGCCACTCGTGCCGGCTGCTCGACGTGCAGGAGCTGCTCAGCGACTCCGGCATCGGTCGCGAGATGCACGTGATCGTCGGCCAGGGGCAGCTCGACTCCATCCTGCACGCCACCCCGGAGGACCGCCGCGGCTTCGTCGAGGAGGCCGCCGGCGTGCTCAAGCACCGCAAGCGCAAGGAGAAGGCGCTCCGCAAGCTCGACGCCACCGAGGGCAACCTCAACCGCCTCGCCGACCTGCTCACCGAGATCCGGCGCCAGCTCAAGCCGCTGGGCCGCCAGGCCGAGGTCGCCCGGCAGGCCGCGACCGTCCAGGCCGACGTACGCGATGCGCGCGCCCGGCTGCTGGCCGACGACCTGATGACCGCCCGCGGCGCACTCGAGCAGGAGTTGGCCGACGAGTCCGCGCTGCTCGCCCGGCGCACCGAGGTCGAGGAGGAGCTCCGCGTCGCCCGCGAGCACGAGGCCTCCCTCGAGGCAGCGCTGCGCGAGGACCTGCCGGCTCTCTCCGGGGCCCAGGAGACGTGGTATGCGCTCAACGGCCTGCGCGAGAGGCTGCGCGGCACGCAGTCCCTGGCGGCGGAGCGCCGGCGCAACGCCCAAGCCGTGCCGGAGGCGACCGGCGGGCGCGATCCCGACCAGCTGGAGGCCGAGGCCGCGCGGGCGGCCGAGCAGGAGGCGGCGATCAACGCGGAGGTCGACAGCCACCGCGCCGCCCTCGACGGGGCGGTCAACGCCCGCAAGGCAGCCGAGGACGCCGCGGCCGAGGAGGAGCGTCGCGTCGCCTCGCTCCTGCGTGCCGCGGCCGACCGCCGCGAGGGCGTGGCCCGCCTCGCCGGCCAGGTCAACGCGCTCAAGAGCCGGGCGGGCGCCGCGGCCGAGGAGATCGGCCGGCTCTCGCTTGCCCGCGAGGAGGCCGTGGCCCGCGCCGAGCGCGCGCAGCGTGACTTCACATCGCTGGAGACCCGGGTCGCCGGGCTCGATGCCGGCGAGGAGGGTCTCGACGCCGAGCACGAGGCCGCGACCGCACAGCTGGAGGACGTCGAGGAGCGGTTGGCCAAGATCCGGGAGCAGTCCGCCCAGGCCGACCGCGACCGGTCGGCGCTCGCGGCCCGCAAGGATGCCCTGGAGCTCGGGCTGGCGCGCAAGGACGGCGCGGGCGCCCTCCTCGCAGCGGACGGGCTGGGCGGCGTGCTCGGATCGGTGGCCGCACTGCTCCAGGTCCGGACCGGCTACGAGGCTGCCGTCGCGGCGGCGCTGGGTGCTGCCGCCGACGCGGTCGTGGTGAGCGGCGCCGACGCCGCGGTCGACGCGATCGAGCGCCTGAAGACCGACGACCTGGGCCGTGCCGGCCTCCTGCTGAACGGCGCGCCCGACCAGAGCCGCGACCAGTCGTCCGAGCGGCCCGCGCTGACCGGCGGGGCGACGTACGCGCTGGATGCGGTGGAGACTCCGGCCGCGCTGCGGGCGGCGGTCTCGCGCCTGCTGGCCAGGGTCGCGGTCGTCGCGGACCTCGACCAGGCCCGCGACCTGGTGGCCGCGCATCCCGATCTCACCGCGGTCACCCGGGCCGGCGACGTGCTCGGGGCGCACTACGCCGCAGGCGGGTCCTCCAGCGCGCCGAGCCTGATCGAGGTGCAGGCCGCGGTCGAGGAGGCCGCCGCGTCGCTGGCCGAGGTCATCGCGGCCTCCGAGCGTGCCACGTTCGAGATCTCGCGGCTCGAGGCCGAGCGGCTCGAGGCGCTCAAGCGCGTCGACGTCGCGCTCGCCAAGCTGCACGAGTCCGACGCCACGTTGGCGGCGGTGGCCGAGGAGCTCGCACAGTACGGCGCCGTGGCCCGCGCCGCTCGGGGCGAGGCCGACCGGCTCGCGACCGCGATCGCTCAGGCGACCGAGTCGCGCGACCAGGCGCTCGCCGGCCTGGCCGAGCTCGAGGAGCGGCTGGCCGGCGCCGAGGTGGCCGGCGACGAGGAGCCCGACACCGCCGACCGCGAGCGGCTGGCCGAGGCGGCCCGCGCGGGGCGGCAGGCCGAGACCGAGGCGCGACTCGCGCTGCGCACCTCCGAGGAGCGTGCCCGGGCGCTGCATGGCCGCGCCGATGGCCTGCGTCGCGCGGCCGCGGGCGAGCGTGAGGCCCGCGCCAAGGCCGCCCAGCGTCGCGAGCGGCTGCGTCGCGAGGGGCGCGCCGCCGAGGCTGTCGGCATCGCGGTCGCCCACGTGCTGACCCGGCTCGAGGTCTCCATCGAGCGGGCGGCGGCGGCCCGGGGCGAGATCGAGCAGGCGCGGGCAGGGCGTGAGCAGCAGCTGCTCGGCGTCCGCGGCTCGTTGCGCGAGCTCGCGAAGGTCCTCGAGGAGCTGGTCAGCAGCGTCCACCGCGACGAGCTCGCCCGTGCCCAGCAGCGGATGCGCATCGAGCAGCTCGAGGAGAAGGCGGTCGACGAGCTCGGCACCGACCCCGACGTCCTCGTCGAGGAGTACGGTCCGCACCTGCCGGTGCCCCAGCCCCCTGCCGAAGACGGCAGCGAGACCGAGCCGGTCCCGTTCGACCGGGAGATCCAGACCAAGCGGCTGCGGGCCGCCGAGCGGGCGCTGGGCATGCTCGGCAAGGTCAACCCGCTGGCCCTGGAGGAGTTCACCGCGATGGAGGAGCGGCACAAGTTCCTCACCGAGCAGCTCGACGACCTGCGCTCGACCCGCAAGGACCTGCTCGACATCGTCAAGGAGGTCGACGCCCGCGTCGAGCAGGTCTTCACCGAGGCCTACGCCGACGTCGAGCGGGCCTTCGACCACGTCTTCAAGCGCCTCTTCCCCGGGGGCGAGGGCCGGCTCGTGCTCACCGACCCCGACAACATGCTCAGCACCGGGATCGAGGTCGAGGCCAGGCCGCCGGGCAAGAAGGTGAAGCGGCTCTCGCTGCTCTCCGGCGGTGAGAGATCGCTGGTCGCGGTTGCCTTCCTTGTCGCTCTCTTCAAGGCCAGGCCCAGCCCGTTCTACATCCTCGACGAGGTCGAGGCGGCGCTGGACGACACCAACCTGGGCCGCCTGCTGGAGATCTACGAGGAGCTGCGCGAGAACTCCCAACTCCTCGTCATCACCCACCAGAAGCGCACGATGGAGGTCGGAGACGCCCTCTACGGCGTGACGATGCGGGGCGACGGCGTCTCCACCGTCATCTCCCAGCGACTGCGCGAGGTGCAGTCCGCCTGAGCCGCTCGCGGTGTGCTTTGATGTGGGCCATGCCGTTGAAGGATGTGCTGAACAGCACACTGCGCCGTACGACCGGATACAACCTGACGCGCGAGACGCCTGAGGAACGCCGGGCCGCGATCGACGCGGCCGCGAGCCGCGCGTCGGACCAGGCGGCACGCAAGGCGACCCGCGAGGAGCGGGCCCAGGGCAAGCGTCGGCTGGAGGAGTACAAGGCCGAGGTGCAGCGCGAGCGCGACGCGGAGAAGGAACGCCAGGCGAAGCGCCCGCAGACCTCCAATCTACGGGCCCACCTCGACGAGTTCACCCGGTCGACGATCCATCGGGTCAAGCCCTGGACGATGACCGGTGCACCGAAGCTCGAGTCCCTCGTCGAGGCGGTCCGTCACATCGAGCGGCACCACATCCCCGGGCAGATCGTGGAGTGCGGAGTGTGGCGCGGCGGCAGTATGCAGGCCATCGCGCTGACCCTGATGGAGCAGGGCAACACCGAGCGCGACCTGCACCTCTACGACACCTTCACCGGGATGTCCGAGCCCACCGAGGAGGACTTCAGCGTCCGCAACGGAGAGAAGCGCACCGCCTCGGCCCTGCTCGCCACCCACGACAAGGACGCCCGGGTCTGGGCCGTCGCCGGCATCGACGTCGTCCGCGAGGGCATGGAGACGACCGGCTATCCGACCGAGCGGATCCACTACCACCCCGGCATGGTGGAGGAGACGATCCCCTCCGAGGCGCCCGAGCAGATCGCCCTGCTGCGCCTCGACACCGACTGGTACGCCTCGACCCGCCACGAGCTCGAGCACCTGTGGGACCGGCTCAGCCCCGGCGGCATGCTGCTGATCGACGACTACGGCGACTGGGAGGGTGCCCGCAAGGCCGTCGACGAGTGGCTGGAGAAGACAGGTCTCGTGCTCTACCTCGCGCCCATGGGTCCGGGCCGGGTCGCCATGAAGCCGCCGCTGAGCTGACCCGAACCGCGCCCGACCGGGCCGGAACGGACATCTACGAGCTAGAACGTGCTGAATCAACCTGAATCGGCGTGAACCAAGCCGTTCGGTACCATGACGCCCAGCAATTCCGGGGCGCCTAGAGCAGAAGGATCACGATGACGAACGTGCTGATCACCGGTGGGGCGGGCTTCATCGGCCGTCACCTGGCCGACCACCTCACGCGGCAGGACGGCTACCAGGTCACCGTGATCGACAACGAGTCGCTCGGCAACCGCAGTCATCTCGACCTCGACCAGGTGCGCTTCATCGAGGGCGACCTGCGCAGCGTCGAGGACCTGCACAAGGCCGTCGAGGGCCAGGACGTCGTGGTGCACCTCGCCGCCGACACCCGGGTGATGGACTCCATCGAGAACCCGGCCTTCAACTTCGATAACAACGTCGTCGGCACCTTCCAGCTGCTGCAGGCCAGCCGCGAGCTGGGCGTCAAGCGCATCGTCGCGGCCTCCACCGGCGGGGCGATCGTGGGCGACGTGCCCCCGCCGGCCCACGAGCGCATCGCGCCGCAGCCGACCTCGCCGTACGGCGCCTCGAAGCTGATGCTCGAGGGTTACCTGAGCGCGTTCAGCGCGGCGTACGGCCTGAGCGGCTGCGCCGTGCGGTTCTCGAACATCTACGGTCCGCGCTCCTTCCACAAGGGCTCGGTGGTGGCGCACTTCTTCAAGCAGATCCTCTCGGGGCAGCCGCTGGTCGTGTACGGCGACGGCAGCCAGCAGCGCGACTACCTCTTCGTCGGCGACCTGACGGCCGGCATCCAGGCCGCGATCGAGACGGTGGACGCGACCGGTGCCTACCAGTTGGGCAGCGGCAGGCCGACCACGCTCAACGAGCTGATCGAGACGATGCGCACCGTCACCGGTCGTGACTTCGAGGTCATCTACAAGGACTTCCGCGACGGCGAGGTCCGCAATACCTGGTGCCAGATCGACAAGGCACGCGACGGCTTCGGCTTCAACCCGACGACCAGCGTCGAGGAGGGGCTGCGCCAGACCTGGGCGTGGTTCGAGGCGCAGACGCCGAGCGACTGACTCCGCGGCGACCGCTCGCCGACCACTCGCCAACTACAAGGAAGAGCTCTTCGTGGGTGCAGTGAACAACTCCCTTGCAGTGCGTGCTCGTGCTCTCGCCCGTCGGCTCCGCGACGAGCGCCGTGAACGGCAGCGCGCCCGTCGCGTCGCCCAGATCGCGGCGACCCTGACCAGGCCGAAGGTCACCGAGGAGACGACCAACCTCGGTCCCGCCATGGATGCGCTCGTCACTCGGGCCAAGCGCAACCAACTGCCCGTCGGTGCCGACCCGGACTACGACCTGGTCCGGGAGAGCTTCGACCACACGCACTTCCTCCTCCAGGCCACGGTGCTGCACGACCAGCCCGAGGTCGACCCGATCGAGTTCTTCCTCGGCAACGGTGCTCGCGCGGTGAACAGTCCCGACCCCAACTTCTCGATGGGCAACTACCTCGAGCGTCACCCCGAGAGCGCGACCGGCGAGCGGTCGCCGTACCTGCACTGGCTCAAGCACGGCAGGGCCGCCGGCGAGATCGCCGACCCGGCGTACGGCGTCGACCGGATGGCCCCGGTCCTCGGCCTGACCCCGGCCGAGGTCGTGCGCGAGGTCGTGACCACCCGCGACCACATGACCGAGCGCCTGCGGCACGGCAGGCTCGGTGAGATGTTCGCGAAGGCGGCCGAGATCGAACCGCTCATCGGCGCCTCGTGGAACGAGACCGCACGCGCACGCATCGTGCCGCTCGGCGGGGTGTTCATCACCGCACAGGTCGCGGCGATCCACACGCTCCAGGAGCAGGCCGGCTTCGAGCGCGCCCGCCTCGTCCTCGTGACCGACCGGCCGCGCCGGGCCGGCGAGCGGAGCCTGGCGGACCACCTCGCCCACGCGCTGGACGGCGCCATCGCACCCGCGGACATCGTCGTCATCCACACCGACGCTAGCGGCACCTCGGCCCACGGACGCCTTCCCGACGGCGTCCGGGAGCTGGACTTCTTCACCGCCTCGATCCGGATGCCGGTCGAGCACCGCGAGCAGGCGCTGGTCGCCCTGCTGCGCTCCTTCCACGCGGATGCGATCGTCAACATCGACTCCGATCTCCTCTACCGGGCGCTGACGCCCTACGGCAAGGCCCTGGCGGCCTCGGAGCGGGTCTACCTCGCCTTCGCGTGCAACGCCCAGAGGCCGCAGGGCAACTGGGAGGGTTGGAGCCTGAGCTGGTTCTACCCGGGGTTCGACTTCGTCGACGGGATCATCACCGACAGCCAGGTGCTGGCCGACCAGATCGCCGAGATGTACCAGCTCACCGAGGCCGACCTGGCCCGGGTCCATGTCCTGCGCGCCCCCGTCCAACCCGAGCTGGCCGCGGCGTCGGCTCCCGAGGCGAGGCCCGGCAGGCGTCCGGTGGTGGCGTGGGCCGGCTCCTGGGATCGCCACCGGCGGGTCGACCTGGCACTCGAGGTCGCCCGGCTCATGCCCGACGTCGACTTCAGGTTCCACGGCGCGCACGCGGCGCACGGCGATCCCCACGGCGACTCCGAGTACGTCGTGCCGACCAACGTCACCAGCGGCGGCAGCTACGGCCACCTCGCCGAGCTGGACCTCTCCGGCGTCGACGCGTGGCTCTACACCTCGGCCTGGGACGGCGTTCCCGGCCAGCTCCTCGAGGTGGCGATGACCGAGGTGCCGATCGTGGCCACCCAGGCCGGAGGCGTCGGCGAGGTGCTCTCCGAGGCCGACTCCTGGCTGGTCGGCGCCGGCGACGGCGCCGAGAGCTACGTCAAGGCGCTCCGCGAGCTGTTGGCCGACCCGGCCGCGGCGCGTCAGCGCTCGCACGCCCTGCGCGAGCGGCTCATGCGCGACCGCACCCGGGACACGTTCGCCGCCGACGCGGCGGCGCTGCTGCTGCGGTCGGCCGAAGAGACGGGCGAGACCAGCGAGACCGGCGAGGGGGCCCGATGACCGACCTGACGCTGATCGTCACGGCACACAACGAGACCGTCGTCGCGGGGCCGACGATGCGGGCCGCCGACATCGCCGTCGAGGCTGCCCGCGCGCGCGGCTTCACCGTGCAGCCGATCATCGCGCTCGACGCGGCGACCCCTGCCACCACGGCGTACTTCATGCAGCCGCGGTTCGACCACTGGGAGCGGCGCGTGATGGGGGAGGGCGACCTGGGCCGCGTCCGCAACGCGCTCATCCCGGACACCGACGGTGACTTCATCGCGTTCCTCGACGCCGACGACATCTTCAGCGAGAACTGGCTGGCCGACGGGGTCGCGATGCTGCGTCAGGGCGAGGCGATGGGGGAGCGGTGGATCGCCCACCCCGAGCTGAACGTCCTCTTCGACCGCAACCAGGCGGTCAGCAGGAACGTCGACCAGCGCTCACCGCTCTTCACGCCCCACTACTTCTACGTGCGCAACTACTACGACTCGCTCTGCCTGACCCCGCGTCAGGCCCACCTGGAGGTGCCCTACGTGCACCGCGACATCCCGAACGGGCTGTCGTACCAGGACTACCAGTTCAGCATCGAGACGATGTCGCGAGGCTGGATCCATGTCGTCGTCGAGGACACCATCATCTTCAAGCGTCGCCGCAACTTCTCCCTGGTGGTCGAGAGCCACAACCGCCGCGCCATCGTCCGGTCCCTCCCGGAGATGGCGATCGACCGCGTGCGTGACCTGGCCGGCCCGCACCCGACCCCGACAGGCCTCTAGGAGTTCGGCGTGGCGAAACGTGCTCGCGACCTCTCGCTGACTCTCCACATCGGTCTGCACAAGACCGCCACCTCCTACGTCCAGAACCTCTGGGATGCGCGCCGCTACGACCTGATGCGTGCCGGGGTGCTCTATCCGGTCACCGGCACCACCATCCCCTACGGGGTGAACACCCGCGACGGCGCGCAGTCGGGGCAGACGCTGTTCACCAGGCCGGGCGACCGGTCGGCGTTGGTGGCCGAACTGCTGGAGGAGGTGCCGCCGTCGGTCTCGAACGTGCTCTTGTCGGCGGAGGACTTCTCGCTGCCCGACAGGATGTCGGCCGAGGACGCCGTCGGCCAGCTCGCGACCTTCGGATCGGTCAAGGTGGTGCTGGTGCTGCGCCGCCAGGACACCTGGGTCGAGAGCCTCTACAAGCAGCTGGTCGACCAGTTCCTCAACTACGAGACCCGCTCCTTCGACACGTTCCTGGCCGAACGTGGGCCGCTTCTGCTCGACTTCCACGCGCGGTTCTCGCCGTGGCGCGAGCTGGTCGGCCCGGAGAACTTCCACGCCATCTCGTACGACGACGTGGCCGGTGGTGCGGCGATCTCCGACCAGATCCTGCGCATCGCCGGCCTGCGCGCCCCGCTGCCGGAGGCACCGGCCGACCAGAGCGTGCCGCGCTACGAGAGCGTCCGCGCCGTCGACACCATCGGCCTGCGGGTGCTCAACGGCTACCGGCTGGCAACCCGGGAGATGCGCAACCGGACGGCTCGCCGGATCTACGACGTCGCACCTGCCGGCGACATCGCCCTCATGACCGACGAGATGCGCGCGGGCATCCAGCAGATCTGCGCCCCCGTCAACGAGCGGATCGAGGCGGAGTGGTTCACCGAGCCGGTGCCGGGCCTCCGGTTCGGCAAGCCGGTCAAGACGCCGACCTGCGCCGAGCCGACGACCGCGGAGATGATCGACTACCTCGACCAGGTGATCGCGCTGTGTGAGGACGCCCGCCGGTTCGAGGTCGACCAGGCACCGCTGCCGTGAGCGCACCGAGCCAGGAGACCAACCCGGCACCGGTGGCGCCGCTCGCCGGAGTCGCCGTCTACACGATGTTCCGGGGCGATGCCGCCCAGTTGGTGCAGTGGTGCAACTACCACCTGGGCGCCGGCGCCGACCATCTCTACGTCGTCCTGGACCGCCCCGAGGACGGGTTGGCGCAGACGCTTCCGAACGATGCCCGGATCACCTGGCAGCCGGTCGACGAGGAGACGTGGTCGGCGCCGTACACCGCCCAGGAGCACAACGTCGAGAGGCGGCAGGTCGACGCCTTCCGCTGGATGGCACGGCGCGCGTCGGCCGACGGCCGGCGGCATCTGGCGTTCGTCGACACCGACGAGCTGATCCGGCTCACCGAGCCCTTCGCGGCGATCGCCGAGCGGTTCCCGGAGGCCGCCTCGTTCACCGTCCCCGTGCGGGAGATGTGGCTGGCGCCGGGTGACTCCGCGGACGAGCCGTTCTCGGCGACCGTGGCGCTGCGCCGCTCCGAGATCGCGGCCACCACCTTGGGCGAGGCCTTCGGCTGGCGCGCCCAGTTCCTGCGCAACGGCCTGATGGCGCACGACGAGGGCAAGACCATCCACCGCCTGCCACTTGCTGCGGGGGACCTGACCGTGCACCGCCCGCGGTCGTCGGTAGGGGCCGCCGCCAACGTCACGCTCCCGACCCGCAGCGGCGCCATCCTGCACTTCGACGCAGGCAGCCTCGCCGCCTGGAACGCCCGGTGGACCGCCCGCGCCGACGGCCGCACGCTGGCCACCGGGCTCGGCCCGCACCGGCGCGCCCAGCAGCAGTTCTTCGCCCACGCCCTGCGCGGATCGGATCAGGAGCAGCGCGCCTTCTTCACCGGCTTCTACACCCTCGACGACGCCGCCCAGGCGGCCCTGGCCTCGGCGGGCGTGCTCGAGCGCATCGACGTCGGAGACGAGGTCCGATCGCCGCTGCCCGCGCCACCCGCCGCGACGGGGCTGCACCGGCTGCCCGGTACGGCGACGCGCGTCGACTTCCAGTTCGCACTGGCGTGCAACGGCCGGTTCGTCCGGCCCTCGTTCGCCACGATGACCTCGGTCGTCGCCCAGCTCGGCCGGCTGGGCAGCATCCGCTTCGTCGTCCTGGGTGACGGGCTGCGCACCGAGGAGGTCGCCCACCTCAAGGCACTCGAGCACACGCCGTACGACGTCACGGTGGTGGTCCACGACATCACCGCCGATCTCGACCGGGACGTCGGCACCGGCGACCCGAAGCGGACCACCTTCGGTCGGATCTACCTCGTTGACCACCTGCCACGGCAGCGCACCGTCTACCTCGACGGCGACGTGCTGGCCACGCGTGACTTCCGTGAGCTGTTCACCATGGACCTGCAGGGTGCCTGCTTCGCGGGCGTCTCCGACAGCGCCGCGCTGCGGCTCGTCGCCGACGAGGCCGGGGTGCCGGTGCAGCAGCGCGCCCGGCTGATGGGGATCACCGGCGGCGAGCCGATGGAGTACCTCAACGGCGGGGTGCTGGTCTTCGAGCTCGACCATCCCGAGTTCCGCCGGCTGGCGCTGGAGGCGCGGGCGCTCGTGGTGATGTACGGCCGGGCGCTGGTGCAGCGCGACCAGGATGCGATGAACCTCGCGTTCACCGGCTACAAGCACCGACTGCCCAGCAGGTACAACTACATGACGCAGTTCTACCTCTCCGAGCGCGCCGTGGACGGCGACCTCCCGCAGCTCAAGTACGCCTCCGCGGACGCGAGCCTGGTGCACTTCTCCGGGAAGATCAAGCCGTGGGAGGCGCCGGAGGACGAGTTCTACAACGGCCTCTACCGCCGCCTGGTCACCGAGGCGGAGGAGTTGGTCGGCGTCAGCTGCGGGTTCTACTTCTCCCGCCCCCGCGAGCTGCGCCGGCGGTGGGAGGCCAGCCGCTGGGTCGAGGCGCTCACCGAGCGCCGGCCCGGGCTGGACACGGCGGCCGGGCCCGCGCTCGGCCTGGTCGACATCGGGCCCGACACGCTCTATCTCCAGGTCTCCGCGGCGATGCGCGAACTGGTCGCGACCGCGGGGCTGCGCCTGGTCGGCCTCGTCGGACGGGCCGGCACCGCCGGCCACGACGTCGTACTCGACACCCCACTCGACCGGCTCGGTGAGCCCGGCGTACGGCTCGGCGCCAACGGGCTGCCCGGGGTGCGCCCGCTGCGGGTGGACGGCGCTGGCATCCGCCGTCTGACCGCGGATGCCGCGGCCGCCGTGGAACTGCTCGTCCTGCCCGCGGGTGCGTTCCCCGCCGACGCCTTCGCACGCTCGCTCGGCGCCGTGGACCTCCGCTCCTGGACCGGCGCCGGAGCCGACCTGCCGGGGCCGCGAGGTGCGCTGGAGTCGATCGAAGCCGGAGTGCTCCGGGGCTGGGTCGGTTCGACCGCCCCCGGAGAGGCCGTCTCCCTCTGGGTCGACGACGAGCTGGTCGCCCAGACGCGGGCCTGGTCCGAGCGGGCCGACGCAGAGCCCGGTTCGTCGGGGCGGCGCTTCAGGTTCAGCCTGGTGCGGGCGCTCGGGCAGGGCGCCGACGCGACGAGCGAGCTGATCGTCCGGGTCGCGGGTCAGTCAGGCGCCCTGCCTGGTTCGCCGCTGCGGGCCGGGAACCCGCTGCGACCCCGTCGGTACGACGCCGGCCGCGATGCCTGGATCCTGGTGCCGATCCTGCGACCGCAGATCCGCAGGCTTGCCGGCCGGGTTCGCAACAAGGCCCGCCGGGTCCTCAGGCCGGATGTCTGAGAGCCCGCGGTGCTGCCTCGGCAACCCCTCAGCCTGACGCGATATCGTCTGCGGGGCTGAACCCGCCCGTGCGGGTGTGGCGGGTGAGAAAGGACTGAACTCCACGTGGATGCACGATCGCTGATCTCACGAGCGCGTCGCCGGATCGGGCGCCAGCTCAGGCAGTCGGCACGGCTGAATCCCTCGGCGGGGAAGATCCCCCGGCTTGCGAGCGGACCCGTGCCGGAGGTCGTGCCGGAGCGCACGCACTACGGTCCGGTCGTCGATCGCGTGGTCGAGCGGTTGCGTCGCAACCAGCGCGGCACCGGCGACCCCGACTACGACCTGGTCCGTGAGCACTTCGACCACTACCACGCGGTGCTGCAGCTGACGAAGCTGGAGTACCGGGCTGCGGTGGCGGATCCGATCGCCGGGCTCCTCCGTCAGGGCGCCGAGCCGCTGTTCAACCCGAACTACAACTTCTCGATGGAGAAGTACCTCTACCGTCACCCGGAGCACGCCGAGGGCCGCGAGGCCTCGCCGTACCTGGAGTGGCTCAAGCGGGGCAAGGACGCCGGCGAGATCGCCGATCCGGCCGACGGGGTCGAGCCGCTGGCCCGAATCCTCGGGCTGGATCCGCAGGAGGTCGTCGACAAGGCCGTCGAGCTGCGGACCGACATGATGAACCGGCTTCGCACCGGCACCCTCGGCGAGATGATGGCCAAGGCGGTCGAGCTCGAGCCGCTGATCGGGCAGGCGTGGCGCGCGACGTCCCAGCCCAAGCAGCTGCCGCTGCGCAACGAGTCGGTGATCCGCGGCGCCGCCGCCATCCACGCCTGCCATGACGAGGCCGGGCTCCGGCCGGCCCGCATCCTCATCGTCACCGACCGCCCCGGCGGCGGGGGCGACGGCTTCGACGGGATCCTCGCGCGCACGCTGAGCGAGACGATCGCGGCCGACGAGATCGTCGTCGTCTATACCGACGGGGGCGGCCCGACGCCGGCCGGGCACTTCCCCGCGGGGGTGCGCACGGTCGACCTCGCCTCCCGCCTGGAGGGCGTCGAGCTGGCGGCGGTGCGGGAGCAGACCCTCGTCTCGCTCATCCGCTCCTTCCGGGCCGACGCCGTCCTGAACATCGAGTCGAAGCTCTTCTACGCCGCGCTCGCCCCGTACGGGAAGGCGCTCTCGACCTCCGAGCGGATCTTCCTCTGCTTCTTCGGCGACGACCGGGGCCCACTCGGCGTGTGGGACGGCTGGAGCCTGCGCTGGGTCTACCCGGCTTTCGAGGACCTGGGCGGCATCATCACGGAGAGCACCCGCCTGCGTGACCGGCTCATCGAGCACTTCCAGCTCAGCCCGGCGGAGCAGGAGATGATCCACGTCTTCCAGGCCGAGGCCAGGACCGACATCCCGGCCGCCGTCCGATCCGAGATGCCCGACCGGCGTCCGGTGGTGTGCTGGCAGGCGTCGCCGAAGCGGCAGCAGGGCCGTGCGATCGCCGTCGAGCTCGCCCGGCGCATGCCCGACGTCGACTTCCGGCTCTACGGCGTGGTGCCGGGCCTTCGCAAGGGGAAGATCCCGGCCAACCTGACCGCGATCGCCGCGCCGGTCGACATCCGCAAGGGCGGGCTGGCGGGCGTCGACGCCTGGCTGCACACCTCGCGCGGTGACGCCACCGCCAACGTCCTGCTCGATGTCGCCATGGCCGGCGTCCCGATCGTGGCGGCCGAGGTCAGCGGTGTGACCGACGTGCTCTCAGACGCCGACGGCTGGCTGGTGCACGAGACGGACGAGGTCGCGGCCTACGCCAAGGCCGTCCGCGAGATCATCGACGACCCCGCCGCGGCCGCCCGGCGGTCGAGCGCCCTGCGTGAGCGGCTGCTCGCCGAGCGCCCGTCCAGTGCGGCGTACGTCGCCGGAGTGCTGCTCCGGCCCGAGGACGTGGACGACGAGACGAAGGTGAACACCCGATGACCGACCTGACCCTGGTCGTGACCGCGCACAGCGAGACGACCGTCGCCGGGCCGACCATGCGCTCGGCCAACATCGCGGTCGATGCCGCCCGTGCTCGCGGTTTCAGCGTGCAGAAGATCATCGCGCTGGACAAGGCGACGCCCGAGACGACGGCGTACTTCCACCAGGACCGGTTCGACGACTGGGAGCGGTGGACGCTGGACGAGGGCGACCTCGGCCTGGTCCGCAACAAGATCGTCCCGCAGACCGAGGGCGACTTCATCGCCTTCCTCGACGCCGACGACATCTTCAGCGAGAACTGGCTCGCCGAGGGCATGGCGACGGTCAAGGCCGGCGAGGCCGCGGGGGAGGGCCTGATCGCGAGCCCCGAGCTCGAGATCCTCTTCGACCGCAACATCGCGGTCACCCGCAACCTCGAGCAGGACTCGCCCTTGTTCACCCCGTACTTCCTCTATCTCCGCGGCTACTACGATTCCCTCTGTCTGACCCCTCGACAGGCGCATCTGGACGTTCCCTACGCCAGCCGCGACATCCCGAATGGTCTTGCATTCCAGGACTTCCAGTTCGCGCTCGAAACCATGTCGCGCGGCTGGAAGCACGTCATCGTGAAGGACACCATCATCTTCAAGCGACGCCGTGACACGTCATTGGTCACCCAGAGCCACGCCCGCCGAGCGATCATCCGCTCCCTCCCCGAGATGGCGATCGACCGCGTCCGTCACCTCGCCGGGGGGCGTTGAGATGGCGCGCCCGGCCAAGGACATCGACCTCGTCCTCCACATCGGCCTGCACAAGACGGCCTCCACCTACCTGCAGAACGTGCTCAGCGCGCGGCGCTACGACCTGATCCCGTACGGCGTGCTCTACCCGAGCACGGGGACCTACACCGCGACCGCGCTGCGGACCCGCGAGGGCGCGCAGTCGGGTCACGCGCACTTCAGCTCGCGTCAGGTCCGCCGCGGCCTGGTGCCGGCGCTGGCCAACGAGATGCCGCCCAACGCGACGACGGTGCTGCTCTCCTCGGAGGACTTCAGCCACCCGCGCAACGATCCCGAGCAGTACCTCCCGATCCTGTCGCGCTTCGCCTCGGTCAAGGTCGTTCTGGTGCTGCGGCGTCAGGACGTGTGGCTGGAGAGCCTGTACAAGCAGGAGGTCGACCAGTACTTCACCCGCGAGACCCGGGCGTTCGGCGAGTTTCTCGCCGAGGAGGGTCCCGGGCTCATCGACTTCCACACCCGGTTCACCCCGTGGCGTGAGCTCGTCGGCGCGGACAACTTCCACGTGCTCTCCTACGACGACCTCGCCGACGGCACCGAGATCACCCGCCGCGTGCTGCGGGTGGCCGGCGTGGACGCCGACGACCTGGGCGAGTTCCCGGGCATCGAGGTGCCGCGCTACGAGAGCGTCCGGGCGGTCGACACCGTCGGTCTGCGCGTCCTGAACTCGATGGAGATGGCGTCTCGCGAGGCCCGCGACGCGCTGGCCCGCGAGATCTACAAGGCTGCTCCCGAGGGCGATTTCACCCTGCTGACGCCCGAGATGCGCGAGGGCATCCAGGCCCGCTGCGCCTCGATCAACGAGCGCATCGAGGCCGAGTGGTTCGACGAGCCGGTGCCGGGCCTGCGGTTCGGCAAGGAGATCGCCACCAAGGCGACCGAGCCGCCGTCGGGGACCGAAATGGCCGAGTACCTCGACCGGGTGTTGGCGCTGTGCAAGGCGGCCCGCGACGAGCAGGCCGAGGCTGCGGCGGAGGCCGCGGACAGCGCAACGCCGGCCGGCCAGGCAGCAGGAACCGGCAAGGCCGCAGGGAACGCGAGATGAGCAGCCCTGCTGCACACGAGCGGCCGCTGGCCGGGCTCGCGCTCGCGACGATGTTCCGCGGCGATCCCGCCCAGCTGCTGCAGTGGTGCAACTTCCACCTCAATGCCGGGGCGGAGCGGCTCTACGTCGTCCTCGACCGGCCGGACGAGGCGTTGCTGGCCCTGGTTCCCGACGATGCCCGCGTGGTCTTCGTGCCGGTCGACGAACAGACGTGGTCGCGGTTCTACGCGGCGGGCGCCGACAACGTCGAACGCAAGCAGGTCGACGCCTTCCGCTGGCTGGCCGGTCGCGCCCAGGCCGACGGCCACAGCCACCTCGGGTTCGTCGACACCGACGAGCTCGTCGACCTGGCGGTTCCGTTCGCGCGCCTGGCGCAGGAGTACGCCGACGCGCCGTCGATGACACTCCCCGTCCGCGAGATGTGGTACGCCGAGGGCGGTCACACCGGCCAGCCGTTCGGCGCCACGGTGGCGCTGCGCTGGCAGGAGCGCGGCGGCGTGTGGAACGAGGTCTTCGACTGGCGCGCGCAGTACTTCCGCAACGGCATGCTCGGACACGACGCGGGCAAGTCGATCTACCGGCTGCCGTTGGCGTCGGGTTCGATCAGCGTGCACGGGCCCCTCACCGGCGTCCTCCGCGCCCGACGGACCGTGCTCCCCGACGAGGCCGGCCGGCTGCTGCACTTCGACAGCGGCAACGTCGTCACCTGGAACCACAAGTGGGGCTCGCGCCTCACGGGCGGTGTCGTCGCGCATGGGCTCGGTGGCCACCGGCGCGCCCAGCTGCGCCTCTTCGCCCATGAGCTTCGTCGTTCCCCCGAGGAGCAGCGGCGCTTCTTCGAGCGGTTCTTCACCCTCGATGACGCCGCGATGGCCCGGCTCGACGCCGCCGGCCTCGTGGACCGGGTCGAGATCGCCTCGATGCTCGACCAGCCGCTCGCGGTGCCGCCGCCCGCGGACGAGTCGATCGTCCAGCTGCCCGGTACGCCGCAGCGGGTCGACGTCCAGTTCGCGATGGTCTGCGACCAGAACTTCGTCAAGCCGACCTTCGCCACCCTGATCTCGGTCCTGGCCCAGATCGACCCGGCGAAGACGGTGCGGTTCGTGATCCTCGGCGACGGCCTGGCCGACAGTGACGTGGCCCGGTTCAAGTCCCTGGAGCGCACCGAGTACCAGCTCGAGGTGCAGGTCCACGACATCACCCGCGACCTCGACCGGGACGTGGGCCACGACCTGCACAAGCGGTCGCGGGCGACGTACGGCCGGGTCTACCTGGTCGACCTGCTGCCCGAGCAGCGCACGATCTACCTCGACGGCGACGTCCTGGCGACCCGCGACATCAGCGAGCTCTTCTCCCTCGACCTGGGTGACGCGTGCCTCGCCGGCGTACCCGACAGCGCGGCGCTTCGCGCGGTGGCCGATCCGGGCGGCGTGGGCATCGACCAGCGGATGCGGCTGGCCGGCGTCGGTGGCCCGGATCCGCGGGAGTACCTCAACGCCGGGGTGCTCATGCACGACCTCGACCATCCGGACTACCGCGAGCTCGCGCTGCGGACCCGCGGGATCGTGGTGCGGCAGGGGCGCGCCCTCGTGCAGCACGACCAGGACGCGCTCAACCTGGCGTTCAAGGGGCGCAAGCACCGGCTGCCGAGCACCTACAACTACATGACCCAGTTCTACACCTCCGAGCGCGCGCTCGACGGTGACCTGATCTCGCTGAAGTACTCCGCGGCCGACGCCTCCCTCATCCACTTCTCCGGCAAGGTCAAGCCGTGGATCACCGCCGAGGACGAGTTCTACAACGCCCTCTACCGCCGCATCGTGCTGGCGGCCGAGGAGCGTCTCGGAGTCAACTGCGGCTTCTACTTCTCCACCGGCACCGCGACCGGCCACCGCGACTGGAGCGCCCAGCACTGGGAGGAGAGCCTCAGCAGCCACGTCGCCCCGGAGGCCGCGGAAGGCTCGACGCGCACCGGCGACGTCGAGCTGGTGGATCTGACCGACACCGCGTGCTACCTGCACTTCACCGCCGACTCCTACGTCCACGCCGTCCGCGCCGGGCTGCGGCTGGTCGCGCGCGTGGCCGGAGACCCGTCGGGCACGACGCTCTTCGAGATCCCGCTCGACCGGTTCGGCCCGCCGCTCGCCCATCTCCTCACCCGGGTGGGACCGGGCGTCCGGGTGGCGCCGATCGACCTGGAGGCGGCGCTTGCGCCGTACGGCGGCATCGCCCGGCATGTCGAGCTGGCCCTGGTGGCGGCGGACGAGGCCTCGGGCTTCGCGCGGTCCATCGCGGTGGTGCAGGTCCTGGCGGCCGGTGCCTCGGCGACCCCCGACCTGCTCGACGAGCTCGCCATCGAGGCGCGGCTCGACGGCGAGGACGACGGCGTCCTGGCCGGGTCCTACCGCGCCGCGACCACCGAGCCCATGGCGCTGCACATCGGCGGTGAGCTCGCCTCCCTGCGCCTGAAGACCCCGGAGGAGAAGGGCGCTCGCGCCATCCGCTTCCGGCCCAGGGACCTGGTCCGCAACGTCGGGTACGGCGCGGGCGGCGACGCTGTCACCGTGCGCGTCGCGGGGACGAATGTGCCGGTCCCCGGCGTGAGGCTGACGGTCGACGAGCTCCACGCCGAGCCTGCTCCGGCTGCGGGGAACGCCGGGCCGCAGTCGCAGCGGGCCGCGGCCGCCGCTCTCGCTGCTCGCGTGGCGTCCAAGGCTCGCCGCCGCCTCGGACGTCGCGGCTGAGCGGCGCGATGAGCCTGCCGATGGGTCACCTGAAGCGCCCTAGACTGCCCGCCATGTCATGGCGCAGGCTCGGGGCACCGCGTCCGGCTCCGGCCGAGGCCGCGGAGACCGTCTGGGTCGACAACGCGATCCTCACGCCGCTGGCCACGGGCGAGATGCGTGTCGTCGACAGGCACTGGCGGTGGGTCTCCGGCGCCGTCTACGACAGCGCCGGACATCTGGTGCCTGCCTCCCAGCGACAGTGGGACCGGACGGTGCACCAGCCGGTCGCCGTCGACCCCCCGGTCGTGCGCGTGCCGGGCAACGTGGCGAGAACGCTCGAGGGCCCGTGGGTCTTCGGCGGCCACTGGGCCCGTCACTTCGGTCATTTCCTGCTCGAGACGCTCCCCAATCTGTGGCCGGAGGAGGCGCTCGGGACTCGTGGCATCGTGATGATGGAGTCGGCGTTCATGCGCCGGGAGCCGAACTTCCAGCGCGGACTCTTCGTCCCTCAGCTGCGGCCCTGGCAGGAGGCGTTGCTGGAGCTTGCCGGCTTCGGCGGGCATGAGCTCCAGGTCAGTTGCTACAAGACGATCCGGGCCGAGCGGCTCCTCGTGCCGGAGCGACCGGTCTTCCTCAACCAGTGGGTGCGCCCCGAGGCCGTCGGGCTGTGGCGCCGGATCTCGGACGCCGTCGGCGCGCGCGGGTCGGCCACCAAGGTGTTCCTGTCGCGCACGAGGTTCAACTCCGACGAAGGCACGAGCGCGACCGGAGCGCTGCGAACCGACCCTGAGTGGGACGCTCTGCTCGACTCGAGGTTCGCAGGCGCCGGCTTCGCGGTGGTCAACCCGGAGGAGCTCTCGATCCCCGAGCAGATCGAACTCGTCCGCGGTGCCGGCGTGATCGCCGGATCCTCCGGCTCGGCGCTGCACCTGTCCTGCTTCGCCGACCCGGGCACCAGGATCGTGGAGGTCGGCGACCTGCGGACCGGCGGCGAACCGCTCCGGATGCAACGCGCCATCGACGCAGCCTGCGGGCACTGGGATGCCTACATCGGCTACGCGGACACCGACGCCCTGGCCGGTCTGGAGGCACTCCTCGACACCGACCCCGGCGCCCCGGAGCCGGCACCGAGGCTCGCGGACCGGTTGAACGTGCGCCGGCTCGCGGCCGGCCTGCGGCGCGGGTAAGAGGCTCCGAACCTACGACGGGCCCCGGGTGAGACACCCGGGGCCCGTCGGTCGTGCTGGGAGCGCTATGCGCTCAGGCGTTGGCCTCTTCCTTCGCCGCGGCGTCGGCGCGGTCCTGGTTCCACATCGAGGCCGCCGGCACCTTCGAGAGGTCGGCACGCGCGGCGTACTTCTGGGTGATCTCGCGGACCTCCTCCATGAGGCCATCCGACAGCGTGACCGGGGTCAGGCCCAGGTGTAGGAAGCGGTCGTTGGTGACGTGCAGGTCGTTCTCGTCCGCCTCGTTGCGAGGGTTGGAGACATTGTGGATCGGCACGCCGGTGCGGTCGGAGATCATCTTCGCCAGGTCGCGGACGCGGTGCGTCTCGGTGATCTGGTTGAAGACCGAGACGCGGTCACCCGAGGCGGGCGGGTTCTCCAGTGCGATCTGGATGCACTTCACGGTGTCCTGGATGTGGATGAACGCCCGCGTCTGGCCGCCGGTGCCGTGCACGGTCAGCGGGTAGTTCACCGCGGCCTGCATGAGGAAGCGGTTGAGGACCGTGCCGTAGTCGCCGTCGTAGTCGAAGCGGTTGATGAGCCGCTCGTCCT
>Ga0131853_10004373_pt1 | contig 25332 bp, 20 predicted proteins | sample TergutLab28metaG_FD_92764 | JGI IMG/M metagenome (GOLD analysis project Ga0131853, IMG submission 92764) | Labiotermes labralis P1 segment gut microbial communities from Petit-Saut dam, French Guiana - Lab288 P1 (version 2) (version 2) | ecosystem: Host-associated > Arthropoda: Insects >... | reverse complement strand
GCGCAGGCGTTAGAGCAAGACTTGAACGATGATAACCAGATTAACGTTTTAGATCAATCGCTGCTGCTTAACAATTTCTTGCAAACGAGCAGGATGATCGACTGGACTACCTTGCCGTAAGGGGCGGGAATTGGAACTGAAAGCCCTGTAATCTTAATGATTACAGGGCTTTTGTTTTTTACTATTATAAAATATCGTTACCGAAGTATTTCGCTGATTATCATCTCGCCCATTTCTACTGTTCCAACCACTTTTTCTGTGGTTTCGTCTTTAATGTCAGCAGTTCTGACGCCGCTTTCAAGCACTTTGTTGACCGCGCTTTCAATCGCCAAACTCTCAGCAGTCAATCCAAACGAATATTTCAGCATCATCGCGGCAGAAAGAATCGTCGCGATTGGATTTGCTATGTTTTTGCCTGCGATGTCCGGTGCACTTCCGTGAATCGGCTCGTAAAGCCCGCACTTCGTATCGCCGAGCGACGCCGATGCTAACATGCCGATTGAGCCGGTTATCATCGCCGCTTCGTCGGATAAAATATCGCCGAATATGTTGTTCGCAAGGATGACGTCGAACTGCGACGGATCTTTTACCAACTGCATTGCGGCGTTGTCCACCAACATATCGCTAACTTCAACTTCGGGATAACTTTGGGCGGTTTCATGAACAACTTCGCGCCAGAGTCGCGAGCTGTCAAGCACATTTGCCTTGTCGATGCTAATTACTTTCTTTCCGCGCGCCATCGCGGTCTCGAACGCGACTTTCGCAATGCGGCGAACTTCCGATACACTATATTTTTCGGTATCGTATGCAACATCGCCGTCCCGCCCGCGCTCGCCGAAGTAGATTCCGCCGGTAAGTTCGCGTACAATCACCATGTCAATTCCCTTTGCGGCGATGTCTTCCCGCAGCGGGCAGGCGTTTTTAAGCGGTTGAAAAAGCATTGCCGGACGAATGTTCGCATACAATCCCATCGCCGCGCGAAGCCCGAGCAATCCTACTTCGGGGCGTTCGTTTCCGGGAAGTGATTCCCATTTCGGCCCGCCGATGGCGCCTAAAAGCACGCTGTCCGATTTTAGGCAAGTGTCGATCGTTTCTTGCGGAAGCGGCGTTCCCGCTTCGTCAATGGCACAACCGCCCATAAGAACATCGGTAAACTCAAACGTATGCCCAAACTTCTCGCCGACGGCGTTTAGCACGTTGATCGCTTGCGGAACGATTTCAGGACCGATTCCATCACCCTTAATTACCGCTATGTTATAGTTACTCAAGTTGAATCTCTCCTTAATATACTAATATAATGCTTAATTCGAAGATTGTGGAACGCGTTTTCGCATGATTACACCTACCCATTTTTAATCGCGTTTAGTAATCCGCCGTGTTTGATGATATTCTGTATAAACGGCGGGAACGGAGGCACGGTAAAGGTTTGCCCGCCCGCAATAATTTCTCCCTTGTCAAAATCAACCGAAACGGTTTCGCCCGCGCTAATCGCCCGCGCCGCTTCGGGGCTTTCAATAATCGGAAGTCCGATGTTGATTGCGTTGCGGTAGAATATTCGCGCGAAACTTTCGGCGATAATGCAGGAAATTCCCGACGCTTTAATTGCGATCGGCGCGTGTTCGCGGGACGAGCCGCAGCCGAAATTTTTTCCCGCAACCATAATATCGCCGACTTTTACGTTTTTGACGAAATCGGCGTCGATATCTTGCATACAATAGAGCTTCAGCTCCTCGGGGTCGGATGTATTCAAGTGCCGCGCGGGGATAATTACGTCGGTGTCGATGTTATCGCCATATTTGTGAACTTTTCCGTTTGCTATCATGTTGTTTCCTCCTTGTAGGGGACGGCGTCCTCGACGTCCCGTTTTACATTTTCCTATCGCTTGCGGGACGCCGAGGGCGGCGTCCCCTACAAAATCATTATCCTAAGTATCCTGTCAACGCTACATTCGCGGCAACATATGGGCTTGCGAGGTATACTTCCGACTCGGTATGTCCCATTCTGCCGACAAAGTTACGGTTTGTGGTCGCGACCGCTCTCTCGCCCGCCGCAAGAATTCCCGTATGCCCGCCGAGGCAAGGCCCGCAAGTCGGCGTGCTTACAACCGCGCCCGCTTCGATGAAAGTTTCGATAAATCCGCTTCGCAAAGCGTCCAAATATATCTGCTGCGTGCCCGGAATGATGATACATCGCATACCTTTGGCGACTTTTTTGCCGTTTAGCACTTTTGCGGCAACTTCCAAATCGCTTAACCAACCATTTGTGCACGAACCGATAACAACCTGGTCAATCGCGATTCTTTCGCCTATTTCGTCGAGGGTTTTCGTGTTCTCCGGCAAGTGCGGAAACGAAACTGTCGGTTTCAATGCCGCTAAATCGATGGTCATCTCTTCGTCATACTCGGCGTCCGTGTCAGGCGTGAATACTTTATAGTCGGTTACGCCGGCTTTGGTCATGTAGGCGACGGTTTTTTCGTCCACCGGAAAAATCCCGTTTTTCGCGCCCGCTTCAATCGCCATATTCGCAACGCACAAACGATCGTCCATCGTCAAATTCGCAACTCCGTCGCCACAGAATTCCATTGACTTGTAAAGCGCGCCATCAACGCCAATTTTTCCGATAATGTGCAAAATTAAATCCTTGCCGCTGACATTTTCGCTGAACTTGCCTACCAAATTAAACTTTATCGCGCCGGGAACTTTAAACCACGCTTTGCCGGTCGCCATTCCCGCCGCCATGTCGGTGCTTCCGACGCCTGTCGAAAACGCGCCAAGCGCGCCATACGTGCAAGTATGCGAATCCGCGCCGATTATGCAATCGCCCGCTTTGACTATCCCTTTTTCGGGCAGAAGCGCGTGTTCGATTCCCATTTCGCCAACGTCGAAAAAGTTCACAATACCGTGTTTACGCGCGAACTCTCGAACTTTTTTGCATTGTTCGGCGGCCTTGATATCCTTATTCGGCGTAAAATGATCCATTACAAGCGAGATTTTCGTCGTCGAAAACACGCTGTTCAGCCCCGCTTTTTCCATCTCGTTAATCGCGACGGGCGCGGTGATATCGTTGCCCAAAACCATATCTAAATTCGCCTCAATCAACTGTCCGGCAACCACTTTATCCAATCCCGCGTGGCTTGCCAAAACCTTCTGTGTCATTGTCATGCCCATAGTTTGTTCACCCCGTTCAAATATGCCAAAATGCTGGCTTCGATAGTGTCGGTGCTGCTTGCTCTGCCTGTTGCCTTTTTGTCTCCCCGCCTAAGTTTAACAACCACTTCCGCAATCGCGTCCTCGCCCTCCGTCGCCGCGCGGATTGAATAGTCTTCCACCTCGATTCGCTCGCCAAGCAGGATGTTAATCGCTCTGTAAGACGCGTGTACCGGACCGCCCTCGCCGCTGGACACAGCTTCAATCGTTTCTTCACTATCACCCACTTGCAAGCGAACGGTTGACGTCGCGGTGATGTTTTTACCGCTGTTTACAACAAAATTGTCAAGTTTATAATGCTGAACAAGACTTTCGTCAAGTTTCATCGCAACTACTGCTTCTAAATCGCCGTCGGATATGACTTTCTTCTTGTCCGCAAGAATTTTAAACCGCGCGAACGCTTCGTCAAGCTCGTCTTTCGTCAATCTATAGCCCAACTCCGCAAGCCTGTCGTCAAACGCGTGCCGCCCGGAGTGTTTGCCAAGCACCATTTTGTTATGCGGAATTCCGATATCCTGCGGCGTCATGATTTCGTATGTCGAGCGGTTTTCAAGAACACCGTGCTGATGAATTCCCGCCTCATGAGCGAACGCGTTATCGCCGACAATCGCCTTACTCGGCGCGACGGGAACACCCGTTATCCTTTGAACCAGCTTGCTCGCGCGATAGATTTGCTTTAGGTCGATATTACAATACGCGCCGCCATAATACGCCTTGCGCGTGTTAAGGTTCATCACCGTTTCTTCAAGCGACGCGTTGCCCGCGCGCTCGCCGATACCGTTTATGGTACACTCAATTTGCGTTGCGCCCGCCTTGACGCTTGCCAACGTGTTTGCGACCGCAAGTCCCAAATCATTGTGACAATGCACCGAAATTTCGGCTTTTTCGATACCGATTATATTATTTTTCAAATATGTGATGTAATCCGCCATCTCTTCCGGCGTTGAGTATCCAACCGTATCGGGAACGTTAAGAACCGTCGCGCCCGCCGCAATAACCGCGGAGAAAACTCGCGCGAGAAACGCCTTATCGCTCCGTAATGCGTCCTCGGCGGAGAATTCGATGTCGCTGCAATACTTTTTCGCATACGCAACCGCCGCCGCCGCCCGCTCCACAACTTCGTCTTCCGACATTTTCAGCTTATACTGCATATGTATGGGAGAGGTCGCGAGAAATGTATGAATCCGCGGACTTACCGCATGTTTGACGGCGTTATACGCGGCGTCAATATCTTTTTCCATCGCGCGGGATAGGCTTGCGACCGTTGCGTTTTTCACCAACTTCGCAACCTCGGACACGCTTTCAAAGTCGCCGGGCGATGCGATTGCGAATCCCGCTTCGATAACGTCGACGTTAAGCTTTTCGAGTTGCGCCGCAACCTCTAATTTTTCGTGCAAATTCATGCTGCAACCCGGCGATTGCTCGCCGTCGCGCAAAGTTGTGTCGAAAATTTTGATTCTGTTTGACATCTCTTTCCTCTCCTTTTACCATTATAGATAAATAAAAATCTCTCAGCGAGTTCCGCTGAGAGATAGTTTTTTATAAGACAAACTCTTAATCTCTATTATCAGCAAAACTCAAATCAACCTTGCAGTAAGAGGGCAAGGTTTAGCAGATTAAGTTGCGCCGAAAATTGAGATTTCATAGAAGTTTAGCTCCTTGAATGTAATTGAAAGTATTGTAACATAGTTCACACATATTTGTCAACAATTATTTTAATTTTGTTGCCCACGCTTTAAACTGCCGTTAAATTTGTTTAACACAACTACGCAAATTATGGTTCCCACATACGTCACAAGAGTAAACAGCCCTGAAATCACCATCATTCCCGGCGCAAACATTCCCATCAGCGGGCGGTAAATATCCTGCATCCACGGGTCCATATACCACATAGCGTCCATTATAAGATCATTCATAAACCCCGACATAGCTATCATCACGATGGAGCCTAGTATGCCGAATCCAACCGTAATAAAAGTTATCACCGAAAACGCGGTTACGCCGCGAATCGGCGTGAACACATTGGTTTTGATACCGTTTCTTATGCCACTTAGCAGTCGCAAAAGCGCGCTGTAGTAAAAAATGATGTACAATATCATAATTACCATAACAACTAAAAACACTATTCCTACTATCGCAGCAATACCGGCACCGCCATCTGCCGCGGCAAATATCGCTAAAGCAATTCCGACTATAAGCAAAAGTAACGTTACCAAAGAAAACAGAACCAACCCGATAATAGCATAAACTTTAGTCAACGTTAGCGCGGCAAGGGTTGATCCGGGCGATTTCGGTGATTTTGACGCCGCGAATATCAACCAAAGCGCCGTCAACGGCAACGCCGCCAAAATTAGCGGAATTATATTGAACGTTATAATATTGCTGACTAAAATCCCCACCGTAAGTAGTATAATTCCAATTAGGAACAACGTGCTTCCGCCATAGCTATGTAACCTTTCGGCGAAACTTCCCGGCATTGCGTAAGGTTGCGACGGCGGTGGCGTATACTGAGTGTTACTTCCCTGTATGCCCGCATTTTGTGCCGTCGGTTGAGGCGCGGGTTGCGGCGGTTGCGCCGCCGTCGGGGTCGCCGGAGTCGCCGGAGCCGCTTTCGCTCCGCAATTTTGGCAAAAATCGCCGCCAACTAAATTAGTACCACATTTTGAGCAAAACATAAAAAACCTCCTTAAAATATTATACTTATATATTTTAATGTTATTAACTTGATCTATATTCCAACAATTTTTACTATTTGCCTCGCCCGTTCCGCTCGTTCAATTGCGCCGTCAACGGTTTTATCAACCACCGTAAAATGTCCCATTTTGCGGAATTTTTTCGATTCCGATTTTCCGTAAAAATGAACCTTAACGTTCGGGTCTTTATAGGTTTCCTCAAGTCCGACAAGTTCTGACACGCCATCGCTCTCGCCCAGCAAATTCACCATAACCGTCGGCTGAATCAAACTTACATCACCAAACGGCAAGCCGGTAATCGCGCGAATATGATTCTCAAACTGGCAGGCGAAGCAGCCCTCGATGGTATAATGCCCCGAATTGTGCGGTCGCGGCGCGACTTCGTTGACAGATACAATTCCTTCGGCCGTGACAAACATTTCAACGCAGAATGTTCCGACGCCGTCGAAAATTTCCATCACCTTGTCGGCAATCTTCGTTGCTGAAATGATTGCGGCATCATCAATGCGCGCGGGAACGATGGTAACGTCTAAAATGCTGTTTTTATGGCTGTTTTCAGCGACGGGATAAATGGTACGGCTACCGTCAATCGCGCGGCACGCGATAATCGAAATTTCTTTTTCGAACGGGACGAATTCCTCCACCATAACTTCGTTCGCGCCGTTTCCTAGTTGCGCGAACGCGTCCTCAACGTCAGAATCATCTCGAATCAGCGCGTTTCCCTTTCCGTCATAGCCGCCCATTGTCGCTTTAAGCATCATCGGATAGCCGAATTTCTCCGCCGCCGCGCGGATTTGCGCAGGATTTTCAACTTTTTCGAACCGTGGAGTAGGCACGTCGTTTTCTTGCAACACTTTGTTTTGCGAATATTTATTTTGTATGGTTTTAAGGCTTTTAACAGATGGATAAATCGTGTGCCCCTGTTGCGACAACGTTTCAAGCACTTCCGCGTGGATATGCTCGAATTCGTATGTGATTACGTCCGACTTTTCCGCAAGTTCGAAATATGCGGATTCGTCGTCGAAAGACGCCACGATTTGCTCGTCGCAAATGCTGCTTGCCGGGCAATCCGCGCCTGGGTCAAGAACGGTGACGTAAAATCCAAGCCGCTTCGCTTCCAAAATCATCATTTTGCCAAGCTGCCCGCCGCCAATGATTCCGATTCGTTTTTTGATGATGTTCATGTGATTGCTCCTTTTTGCGCCCAACGGGCGCGGGCTTAAGGCGCGTTGCGCCTTAGACCTAAAAACTTTTGAAAAAAGTTTTATCAAAATTCTTGCACCCAAAGGGCGCATAGTTTTTAGGGCGAATGCCCTAAAAACCCTTTTTTGCCGCTGTGGCGGCAGGCGTTGCGCGGGCGCGCGCGGCGCGGCAAGGACCAGTCCTTGCCAATCCAGCAAACTTTTGCGCGCCAAAAGTTTGAACAAAAGCGCCGCGCTCACGCACGTGCTCAAAAACCGAGCACACGTGGCGCGGAGGCGAGTACAAACATAGCACTCTATCCAAACAATTTCTCGCGCTTTTAGGCGCGGGACGAATTTTCGCTTGAGACTGCGGCTTTTGCCGCCTAGGTACTTGACTGAAAGGATATTGTTTGCACACCTCATATAGCGGCGCGTTTTTAATAGCGCCATAGCGCGTTTGCGCCGCAAGTTTGATAAAACTTTTTAAAGTTTTTCGGGGTTTGTGGCTAAACCGTCCAAAACTTGTTTTGGCGAACGGTTCGTCCTTGCAGATGGCTGTGGATTCGCCTTGCGAATCTTACGCCCCTGCATAATTCGGCTACGACTTGTAAAATACGCAAGTCAAGTCTCATTTAAAGGGTTTCCCAAGAAAACGAGTCGTTTGTTGACGAAGTTTGATTGGTTGAAACCTACTGTAAGGGTGTTCGGTAACGGTAGCCCGCGCGTCAGCGCGTGGCAATTACCTTATACCGTTTCAACGGCGTTTTTTGCCGTTCCAACACCCTTGACGGTCTTATGCCCTAGGGCATACCCTAAAAAGGTTTTAAAGCCCGCCACTTTAGCCCAATATCAACCGTCCCAATTCCATCGGCGGCACAAGTTCATTCCCGCGTAAAACACGCATACAGCCGGCGGATATTTCATCGATCAGCATGATTTCGCCGTCCGCCGATTTGCCGAACTCAAATTTTAAATCTTGTAGAACCAAACCTTTTGTTAGCAGGTCACCGAAGATTATCTTCGTTATTTGTTTAGTCAGTTTTTTGCATACTTTGAACTCGTCTTTTGTCATGATTCCAAGCCGCACAAGCGCGTCTTTAGTGATTAGCGGGTCACCGCGATCGTCGTCTTTGAGCGTGACTTCCACCAAGTAATCCAAATCCTGACCGGTTTCAGCATAAGCGCCGTAGCGTTTTACAAAACTTCCGCCCGCGGATTTGCGGCAGATAAACTCGACGCCCTTTCCGAACACGTTTGCCGGCTTAACGTCCATGGTAACCGCGTCGATGTCGCAACCTAAAAAATGGGTCGGAATCCCTGCGGCAATTATCTTATCGAAAAAATATTTTGTAAGCTTAAGAGACTCGCGCCCCAGACCTTCAATGCTAAGCCCAACCGCGTTTTCACCGGGGTCAAACACGCCGTCTTTACCCGTCGCGTCATCTTTGAGCTTTAGCGTGTATGTGCCGTCTGGATTGGAAAAAACATTTTTCGTTTTGCCCTCGTAAATTAGTTTTTGCATTTAGCTCAACTCCTCTTTGATGTATGTTTTATAACCCATTTTGTCCAGTTTATCGATTTTGCCGTTAACCATTTGGTTCAAAGATTCCTTGTACTCAGCCAGTTTTTCGGCTAGCGCTTCATCGTTGATCGACAATATTGACGCCGCGAGGATTCCGGCGTTTTTTCCGCCGTTAATCGCGACCGTCGCAACCGGAATTCCGGCAGGCATTTGAACGATAGAATACAACGAATCCACGCCGCCCAATGCTTTCGTCATAATCGGAACGCCTATTACGGGCAACGTTGTGATTGACGCGACCATTCCCGGCAAGTGCGCAGATCCGCCCGCGCCGGCGACGATAACGTCAAATCCGCGCGCGCGCGCGGTTGAAGCGTACTCAAAAAGCCGCTTCGGCGTTCTGTGCGCCGAAACGATGGTAATTTCGTAAGAAACCCCGATTTCGTCTAAAAATACAGCTGACTCACTCATAACCGGCAAATCCGAATCGCTTCCCATGATAATAGCAACTTTCATATGTCAAACCTCCTTGGTTGAGTCTAAATTACACCGCCTAACATCAGACTTGCGGTGATCAAAGTGCCTAAAAACGCCATAAAGCTAAATATAGCTCCTAAAAGAAATGAAACAAAACCGCCTATAGACAAATATCTCCGAATTATAATTCCGTCGTTCTCCAACAAATTATCGGTAAGCAAATTGATAGTATATCTCCCACCGGCGGAAACCTCGAAATATCCAATTGATATAGAACTTCGCAAAAAGCCGTTAAATCTCATACCCCATCGCTTATAGTAGGGAATTTGTTCATATGACCCCACTTTGTTTATGGCGAAATCAGCTTTATGAACTGTAAATATATCAGAAAAGCGACCTTGTCCGGTAAGAAGCCAAAAGCTGTCACGGCTGACGCAAACGGCGTATTTCCCATTTCTCGGAATATCCATAACTTCTTGAGTAGAAGAAGCCGGATACATATGCCGCCAACCGACAAACGGGCTTATAAGCTTAAATAGAAAGAAACCCAAAAGCCCTAACGCCACAAAGGATATTGAATATAAAATAATTATAAGAAAACTCATAAGTACCCTCCTTTAAAATTAGTAGTATATCACACCAGGGAAAAAAAGTCAATAAATAAAAAAAGACTACATTTCGTTAACCGAAATGTAGCCTTTTTTTATTTCCTAAAAACTATATTCACATATATAGTTTATATAATGGTAGCGCGTGCCCAAAAGAATGCAGGAGGGTTCCAAACGTCAACCATAACATTGATATAAAAAACCTGTCCCCATGCACCGCCATTTAGAGTAATGTTTTCTATAATCCAAAAGTTTGACCAGTTATTTATAAAACCACCATTCCATGAAACTTGCATCCACGGATGTGACGTTGCGTTCTCTGTCTCCAACTCTAAATTTACAACCGTGTTAGCGGGTACAGTTACCCTAAGAGTTCTATTTACTACGTGTCCATTATCCGAAAAGAATTGCGACCAACCATTAAGCGGCAAATCTACTATTCCGGACCCGGAAGATTGAGTAGTAGCGCGTGCCCAAAAGAACGCAACATCGCCGGGAGATTGCCAATTTTCAATCCAAACATCAATATATAAAGTGCGTTCCCACGGATCGTTGTTTGTTAGAGTAATGTTTTCCATAATCCAACCGCCCCATCTATCAAACTGATGCCAATCCCAGTTAGTGTCCCACCATGAAACATTCATCCACATACCTTGACCACCGTTAAGAGTATGCGTTTCAAGTTCTAAATCTACAATCGTATTGGCAGGTATAGTTATTCTAAGAGTTCTCCTTGTCGAGCTGAATCCGTCCGAAAAATATAGCGACCCGGTATTAAGCGGCAAATCTACTGTTTGCCCCCAACCAAGAGGTTCAATAGTAACTTCCGCCGCATCGGTTGCAACATCAACAGCCATAACACTTATCGCCATTGTAAAAAACATTGCCATTGCCAGAATTAAACTTAAAATCTTTTTCATCTTTTGAACCTTCTCTCTCATTTAAATTTTTCTTACTTTTAGGTCGTTTCTAAATTAATATTAAGCCTACTCTTCTTACTCACTTTCACCTCCCCCTTAGTTCAATGCCTTTTCTTCGTTATCTTCAAAGTAAGGCATTTGTTTTATAGGCTTAATTTAATAATCAATTATTGAATTTTCGTTACATCAACTTCTAATGTTTTCTATCGTATCACAATACGTGGTACGAGTCAACCCCATTTTACAAATTTTGTTATTAATTGCCATAAATTTTCAAAAATCATTGTATATTTTTAACAAATCGAAAAACACGTTAGACTATAGTGAGTTTTAAAAAATAATTAGGCAAATTTTGTTGATTTTTAATATCCTGTATGATATACTTTTTAGGATATTATAAAATTACTTACATAGGAGGAGTTTTTTGTGAATTTTAATTTAATGCATCCGGCAGATCAGATTGTAACGATTATGGACAGAATCTACAACTACGGAATGACCACCACGTCGGGAGGAAATTTGTCAATTCGTGACGAAAACGGCGACGTTTGGATTTCGCCGAGCGGAGTTGATAAGGGAACATTGACGCGAGACGACATCGTTTGCGTAAAGCCCGACGGAACAGTAATAGGCAATCATAAACCATCGGTTGAGCTTCCGTTTCATTTGGATATTTTCAAAATTCGTCCCGACGTTGGCGCGGTTTTGCACGCGCACCCGCCGGCATTGGTAAGTTTCAGTATCGTTCGTAAAATCCCGGACACAAATATCATTCCAAACGCGTCGCTTATCTGCGGCGAGGTTCAAATGGCGCCTTACGCCGTGCCGGGAAGTCAGAAACTTGGCGAAAATATCGCTGACGTTTTCAAAAAAGGAATAAATACTGTAATGCTTGAAAATCACGGCGTCGTTATCGCCGGCAAGGATTTGTTCAGCGCGTTTATGTCGTTTGAAACGTTAGATTTCTGCGCAAGACTTGAAATCAACGCCGCAAGAATCGGCGAAATAAAGCCGTTGAGCGAAAAGCATATCCGAGCGTCTGAAGAAATGCGCCACGCGAACCTTGAAGAATTTGATAACATAGTTTACACAAGTGCCGAGAGAGAAGCGCGCGCGAAAATGTGTACACTTATAAAACGTTCGTATGACCAACAACTATTTACAAGCACACAAGGCACGTTTTCGCAGCGGATAAGTGATGACTGCTTTATAATCACGCCGTACAATAAGGATCGAAAATATCTGAATCCGGAAGATATTGTACAGGTTAAAGACGGAAAAGTTGAGTCGGGAAAAGTGCCAAGTCGCTCTGTTCTGCTACATAAAGAAATTTATGACCTTCATCCTGATATAAACTCGATTATAATCGCACATCCGCCGAAAATTATGGCGTTCGCGATAACCGACGCGAAGTTTGACTCGCTTACAATTCCCGAAAGTTATATATTACTTCGCGGAGTTCCAAAACTGCCGTTCGGCGCGAATTATCTGCAAAAAAAGTTTACCGCACAGGAGATTCGCCCTGACGTTCCGGTAATTTTGGTTGAAAATGATTGCGTAATCGTAACCGGCAATTCACTTTTGGCGGCGTTTGACCGTTTAGAAGTGCTTGAGTACAGCGCGAAAGCAATGCTTGACGCCGAAGAAATCGGCGAAATTATAAATATCAACGAGGCAGAGCGTCAGGAGATAAACGAGGCGTTTGGGTTGGTTGATTAGGTTTTAGGGCTTTGCCCTAAAACCGGAAAAAATTTTGGAAAAAATTTTATCAAAATTCACGCCTGCGGGCGCGGGCTTTTTTCGGGTTCGTCCCGAAGGCATATGACCTGCCGGTCGGGCATTAAGGGCTCTGCCCTTACGGTAGGTTTCAACCAATCATGCTCCGTCAAAAAGCGACTCGCATTCTTGGGAAACCCTCAAGGACGAACCGTTAGCCAAAACAAGTTTTGGACGATTCAGCCATAATCCCGGTCGCCTATGGTCGCAAACGCCAAAGGGCGGCGATATATAGCTGAAACTCCTCGCATAAAACGCTTCGGAGGGCTAAATCTCTGAGCAGTAAACTGCTAAAAGATTTATGCCAAGTCGGCGACAATAAAAGCATTAGTTAGCTAACCGCATTCGCGGTAAATGAGACTTAGCTTGCGTATTATGCAAGCTGTAGTCGAATTATCCAGTAAGCGTAAGCGAGTCGGGAAAGATTAGTATGTGTGAACATCGTCTCAGCCGAGGTCATACCGCGCCTAAAAGCGTGAGATGTTGTTTGGTTAGAAGCGAGTTGTTTGCACTCGCTTCCGCGCCATGTGTGCTTGGTTTGTAAGCGCGTGCATGAGCGCGGCGCTTTGGCATAAATTTCTTAGCAATTTATTGCTTAGAGATTTAGCCCTCCGAAGCGTTTTGTGCGAGGAGTTTCATCATCTTTTCGCGCGCAAAAGTTTGGCAGATGGCTGTGGATTTTGCCAAAATCGCAAAATCTTACGCCCATGCACTTTTCGACTACCGCTTGTGAAAAATCACACAAGCGAAGTCTCAAATGCTGGATTGTTAAGGACTGGTCCTTAACAAAGTGAAAAAATAAAATTTAAATTAATATAAAAAGGAGGAAAATTAAAATGGCAAGAATGATTTTGAACGAAACCAGTTATTTCGGAAAAGGTAGTATCAGCGAAATCGTAAACGAGGCGAAAAAGAGAGGGTTTAAAAAAGCGCTGATCGTTACCGACAAAGATTTGGTAAAGCACGGCGTTACCGGAAAAGTGACCACATTGCTTGACGGAGCTAATCTTGCATACGAAGTTTACGACGACGTTAAAGCGAATCCGGCGGTTAGCACGGTTAAAAACGGAGTTGAGGCATTTAAATCGGCGGGCGCGGATTATATAATCGCGGTTGGCGGCGGCTCGCCGATTGATACGGCAAAAGCTGTTGCGACAATTATCAACAACCCGGAATTTGCTGACGTTGTAAGCCTTGAAGGCGGCGCGCCGACGAAAAACAAGTGCGTACCGATTATTGCGGTTCCGACGACTGCGGGAACGGCGGCGGAAGTTACAATCAACTATGTTATCACCGACGAGGAGAAAAAACGCAAGTTCGTTTGCTTCGACCCGCATGATATTCCGGTTGTTTCGATCATCGACGCCGACATGATGGCAAGCATGCCGAAAGGTTTAACTGCCGCAACTGGTATGGACGCGTTGACGCACGCGATTGAGGGTTATACAACCAAAGGCGCGTGGGAAATGACCGACATGTTCCACATCAAAGCAATCGAAATCATCGCGCGAAGCTTGCGCGGCGCGGTAAACGGCGAATCTGACGGGCAAGAGGGAATGGCGCTTGGACAATATATCGCGGGAATGGGATTCTCTAACGTTGGTTTGGGAATCGTTCACTCAATGGCGCACCCGCTTGGCGCGCTTTACGATATGCCGCACGGCGTGGCGAACGCAATGTTGTTGCCAATCGTTATGGAATATAACGCCGAATTCACAGGCGATAAATATCGTGAAATCGCGTGCGCAATGGGCGGAAATCCTTGTCTTGTTTACAATTTGCCGATTGAAGACGTGCGCAAAGAGGCCGTTGACGCGGTGAAAAAATTGTCGGCTGATATTGGAATCCCGACAAAACTTTCTGACGTGGGCGTTAAAGAAGAGGATTTGCAATTCCTTGCCGAGTCTGCGTTCGCTGACGTTTGCACGGGCGGAAATCCGCGCGAGGCAAGCGTTGCCGATATCCTTGAGCTGTACAGATCTATATTGTAATTGAAAAAACCACCGCATAGGTGGCGAAACTCCCGAAACGTCCTAACAAAGCGGACGTTTCGGGATAATAGGGGCATTGGCGCAGTTGGGAGCGCGTTTGACTGGCAGTCAAAAGGTCAGGGGTTCGAATCCCCTATGCTCCACCACACACGTGACGCACTTTATCGCGCTCGTACCATTTGGTATGAGTGCGTTTTCATTTCCCCGGATTCACATGAACACTGCAATGCTTCACCTTTTCAAACTCCGATTCAATCGCGTCGTGCACCCGGTGCGCGATAGAGTGCGCCTCATGCAATACATACGACCCGTCAACCGCGATTTCCACCTCAACATAAATTTTATCGCCGAACAGACGAGTTTTCAGCATATCAATCCCTAAAACATCATCCTGCGCAAGGATAATTTCCCGCATTTCATTTTCCGTTTTCTCGTCACACGCCTTGTCGGTCATTTTTCCGACGGTTTCTCTGAAAATATCAATCGACGCTTTCAAAATAAACAGGCAAATCACAATCGCCGCAAGCGGATCAAATATATCAAATCCAAGCAGAACGCCCAAAATTCCGATAAAACTACCCACCGACGTAAGCGCGTCAATTCGATGGTGCCACGCGTCCGCCATAAGCGCGCTTGAATCAATTTTCTTCGCCACCGATCGCTTGTACCAATACATCGTCTCTTTCACGATAATTGTCGCAACCGCCGCCGCAAGCGCAAGTATTCCGAGCGTCATCGAATGTTCGCCGTATTCGGTTGTCATTATTTCCCGTAAGCCCGCCCAGCCTATTCCCGCTCCTGTTACAAACAATATAATGGACAACAAAATGGCGGCAACACACTCAAACCGCTCGTGTCCGTATGGGTGGTCCTTGTCCGCCTCGCGATTCGCCAATTTAACCCCGATCATCACAATTACGGTGGTAAGCATATCAGTCAACGAATGTACGGCGTCCGCCAATATCGCCGTAAATCCACCGAATATTCCGACAATCATCTTAAATATGGTCAGCAATATATCACCGATAATAGTGATAATTGACGCCTTTATCGCCATTTTCTCGTTCGATTTTTTCATATTCTCACCCCATAGTATTATTATACTGCTACGAATAGCTCCATAATACAAAAAAAGCGCACCTACGGAACAACTGTCCCGCAGATACGCTTGTTGTTAGCGTCTGCTGCCGCATTAACGGCCCGGCTTCACAGACCAAATCGATCTGTCGCCTGTTCAGATTTTGAATATATCATATAAAAACGATTTTGTCAATAGCGAATTCAATTTTTACCAAAGATTCGGCTCGTTATCGCTTTTTCAAGCTCTACCAAAAGCAGAACCGCAACACCGCCCGCCGCAAAGTAAATCCAATCGCTAAGCGGCAACGATACCGTATCAAACCACGCCTGCATAAACGGCAGATAGGTAAACCCAAGTTGTATCGCCACCAAAATTCCGGCGAAAACAAACGCGAACTTGTTGCCGAAAAATCCGCCGCGAAAAATCGTACTATTCAGCTTGCGGCAATTAAACAGATAGAATAACTGCCCGAAAACAAGCATATTCACCGCCATCGTTCTGGTATACGCAAGGTTGTACGCGCCATGCCGACCATTTGAGTAGAAAAATATCGCCAATGTCAGCGCGGTAACAACCACCGACGCGAATCCTATCCTAAACAGGAAAACTCCGCCGAGAAGCGGCTCTTTCGGATTGCGCGGCGCTCGTTTCATCACATTTTGCTCGGTCGGTTCAAACGCCATAGTAAGCGCAAGCGTAACCGCGACAACCATATTTACCCAAAGAATCTGCACCGGCGTGATTGGAAGTTCGGCAAAGTTAAAAATAATCGCCGTGATAATCACAAGTGCCTGCGCGCCGTTGGTCGGAAGCAGAAACAGCAACGTTTTCCGAATATTATCGTATATCGTTCGCCCTTCCTCCACCGCTGACACGATGGATGAAAAATTATCGTCCGCAAGCACCATTTCGGCGGAATCTTGAGTGACGGAGGTACCTTTAATTCCCATCGCGACGCCGATATCCGCTCGTTTAAGCGCGGGCGCGTCGTTTACTCCGTCACCGGTCATTGCCACAACCTCGCCCAGCTCCTGCAACGCTTTAACAAGCCGCAATTTATGCTCCGGGCTTGTCCGCGCGAATATATCGCACTCCATCGCGGCAACGCGGATTTGCGCATCGTCCATCGTTTCTAATTCCGCGCCGCTAATCACTTTCGGATGATCGGTCAACCCCATTTGCCGCCCAATTTCCCGCGCGGTTAGAGCGTGATCGCCGGTAATCATCTTCACTCGAATTCCCGCCTCGCGGCATACGCGAATTGACTCAATCGCCTCCGCCCGCGGCGGATCGATAATGCCGACAACCCCCGCAAACACCATATTTTGCAAATCTTCATGTTTTATGTCAACCTTATCGTCCGCCGCTTCTGCATACGCAAAGCCAAGCAATCGCTGTCCACGACTTGCCGCCTGCTCAATTTTACTTTCCCAAAACGAGGAATCAAGCGGCTCCGCTCCGTCGGCGTTTGTCTGCTGCACGCAAAGGTTCATTATCCGCTCGGTCGCGCCGTTTACAAATAAAATCCGCTTGCCATCAATTTCATATAACGCCGCACGATATTTATGCTCTGAATCAAATGGTATGTCGGAGAGTTTGTTTGCTCCGACATCACTATATCCCGCTTTGCGCCCAAGAACTTTCAGCGCCGCCTCGGTAGGCGCGCCCTGCGGCAACCATATCTCGCCCTCTTGATAAACATCCGCCTCGTTGCACAAATACGCGCATTGAATCAGCCGCTCTAAAATTAAATTGGAATTTCGCTCAGCGAAATTCTCACCACCATTGTCCATTGTCCATTGCCCATTGTCCATTGTTATCTCACCGCTCGGCGCGTAGCCCAAACCTGACACATCAAAATCGCCGCTCGCTGTGTATATATTCGTCACGGTCATCTCATTTTTCGTAAGTGTTCCCGTTTTGTCGGAACATATCACGGTAACGGCTCCAAGCGTCTCAACCGACGGAAGCCGCCGTATGATCGCATTTTTCCCTGCCATACGCTGAACGCCGATTGCGAGAGTTATCGTAAGCACGGCGGGAAGCCCCTCCGGTATCGCCGCAACCGCAAGTCCAATTACCGCGAGAACGGTGTAACTCCAATATTCAACGCCCCGGAAGATAATATCATATCCAAACAGAATCACCGAAAGCACCAATACCACAATGGACAATGCTTTCGCCAAGCTGTTCATCTTTTTCATAAGCGGCGTGGTGGTCGATTCGGTTTCATGCAACATTTGATTGATTTTGCCGATTTCGGTATCGCCGCCCGTCGCGACAACGATGCCAACCGCGTCCCCTGTACGCACGTTGGTTCCGGCATACGCCATACATTCACGCTCGCCCAAAACAGTGCCGGCCTCAACCGCCACAATCGACTTCGTAACCGCCAACGATTCGCCGGTCAGCGCGGATTCGTCAACCTCGAACCGACTCACGCTTATAAGTCGAATATCGGCGGGAATTTTATCTCCCGCTTTCAGGATAACAATATCGCCGGGAACAAGCGCTTCCGCCGCAACTTCTCGCCGCGCGCCGCTTCGAATAACCGCGGCTTTAAGAGACAGTAAATTGCGGATACTATCAAGCGCCTTCTGCGCCTTATCCTCCTGAATATGCCCGATAATGGCGTTGATCACTACAACCGCCAAAATAACCCAAGTATCAACCCAATGCCGCATAACCCCGGTCAATACCGCCGCGCCAAGCAGCACATAAATCAGCGCATTATTAAACTGACCCAGAAATCGTTTAACAAAGCTATCCCGCTTCTTCTCAGGCAGCTTATTTTCGCCGAATATATCAAGCCGATTCGCCGCCTCAACGTCTGCAAGCCCGATATTTCTATCGCTATCAAGCTTGTCCAGCGCAGCAGCGTCGGACAGCGTTTCCCATGGTATGGAGCGTAAATTTTCATTCAAAATTACCACTTCCTTCTGAAATATCATATCATATTTTTCCCCGATTGACAACTTTTCTTACCAAAATCATTGAAATATTTCGATAAATGTGGTACGATAATAAAAGAGGTGTTTATATGTTTAAAATCATTAAAAATCTACCCACTCCGGAAGAGTTTAAGGCAAACATTCCGGTTCCGGCGGATATACAAAAAATCAAGACTGAGCGCGACGCGCAAATCAAAGATATTTTCACTGGGAAAAGCGATAAATTCTTGCTAATTATCGGTCCTTGCTCTGCCGACGACCCGAACGCAGTATGCGAATACGTAAGCAAGTTGGCGAAAATCCAGGACGATGTAAAGGATAAAATCCTAATTATACCGCGCATTTATACGAATAAACCGCGAACCACCGGCGTGGGCTATAAAGGCATGCTTCACCAGCCCGACCCCGAGGCGGAATCGGACATCCAAGCGGGAATCACCGCTATCCGCAATATGCACATCAAAGCGATTCGCGAATCGCACCTGACTGCGGCGGACGAAATGCTGTATCCCGAAAATTTCATGTATATCGACGATTTGATAAGCTATCACGCAATCGGCGCGCGATCGGTTGAAAATCAGCAGCATCGTTTAACCGCAAGCGGAATCGACGCGCCTGTCGGAATGAAAAACCCCACAAGCGGCGATTTGACTGTTATGTTTAACAGCATATCCGCCGCGCAGGCGGAGCACATCTTCCTCTATCGACAAGTCGAGGTTCAAACCGACGGAAACCCGCTTGCGCACGCGATTTTGCGCGGCGCGGTGAATAAACACGGCGAAAGCATACCGAATTATCATTTTGAAGACTTAATTAAGGTGAAGCAGTTGTACGAAAAGTACGATCTTGCGAATCCTGCGGTTATCGTTGACTTAAACCACTCAAATTCGGATAAAAAGTTTAAAGAGCAACCCCGAATCGCAAAAGAGATCATGAATTCGCGCAACTATGACAAGGAATTGAAAACTCTTGTAAAAGGGCTTATGATAGAAAGCTATTTCGAAGAGGGGAATCAAAGCGTTGACGGACACATCTATGGAAAATCCATAACCGACCCGTGCCTCGGCTGGAACGACTCTGAACGGTTAATATATGACTTGGCTGAAGGTTTATAGGACAACAAAAAAACTCCTGCACGGCAAAATGCCGAGCAGGAGTTTTATATATTAAGTCTAAGCTAGCATAGCTCGTATTCTGTAAATAAATACTGCCGTTTCCGCTCTGGTGGTTAAACCACGCGGATTTATATAATTTTCATTCCCCATCACCAAGCCGCTTGTTACCAAAGCCGCCAAAGCTTCCAGCGCATAATCGGCAATCAGCGCGCTATCATTAAACTGCTCTAAAACCGCCAAATCGGCAGGCTCAATCGCGTCTTTTTGTCTCAAAATCCGATACGCAAGCACAAACACATCCTGCCGCATTATCTCCGCCCTCGGCGCGAACTGATTATTTCCGATTCCTGTCGCGAATCCAAGCTCCCGCGCCGCGCCTATTTCGTTATAATAATATGCGCCCGGCGAAACATCATCAAAATTATGCGCGAATTCCGCGTTAATATCCAGCATGCGAACCAGCAAAATCATATAATCCGCACGGCTGATGTTGTTTCCGGGGCTGAAGGTCGTTTCGCTCGTACCTCGGATTATTCTGTCTGCCGCAAGCGCGTTAATCTCTCCCGCCGCCCACGGATAATTGGTAATATCGTCAAATGTTGAAGAACCATCGCCGGTTTGCTGGTTGCCGGGAAATGTCAAATTTGGGTTTGAACCCGGTTGATTCGGCGGCAATATCGTACCATGCGAAGAGTCGCCCGACGTATCCGTTTCAGGCGGTTGATTCGAGTCGTCATTCGAACCTTCCGTTTCAGGCGTAAGAATTTCGATACTGCCACCCTCTATACGCACGGTAACCTCGCCCAAATTTTCATTAATCATCTCGCCCGTCATACTAATCTCAATATTCCCCTGCGCTTCTTCACTGATTTTAAACGTCACGGTAAACAGCGTTACATCTTCGGTAAAATTCGTCACGCTCGCCCAAATCGCGGTCACAAATTCTAAATCTTCTCCGTCTACAAATTGCAAATTTGAAATAAGCATTCCCCTGATATTTTGCTCAAACGAAACAGGCGTTACAAGTTCTCTGTCAAAATTCAAAACAAAGCTAAACGCAGCCACTCCGGGATTGTTGGTTATAGCAACCGAAACTTCAACCGTTTCACCCGCGATTCCCGATACCGACGAAACACTAACAACCGCATCGTTTGCGGCATAAATTGCCGGCACAAATACGGTCATCAAAGAAAACACTATTAAAATCGATAAAACTTTTTTGAACATATAATCACTCCCCTTATCTATGTTTTAAGTGCTATATTCTAAAAGTTACTCCATTTGTCAACGGTCTCATGCGAATTAAAGAGTCCCAACAGAAAATTCTTACCCTATGAAATCCGGCGCCAACAGACGCTTGAATATTTTGAAAACTCGCCGAATGATAACCGCCGAGCAAATTCCCTATTTCCAAAAAATTAATATATATCAATCTGTCCCCGGCGTCATATATCGCAAGTATCATAACCGCGCTCGAAACATCCGATCGATTGTTCAATATATCAAAATGGACACTTCCTGAAATCGCGCCCCAATGACTAATCAAATTATTTTCGGTTATGATAATCTCAAGCGATTGGGTATTATCAATCTCAAGTATACCGTTCGTCACTTCTACCGGCACAAGTTCCAAGTTCGCATTGACAAAACTGGTCGCGCGTTGAACGATATTAAGAGTTGTCGTTCCATACGCCTCAGGCAAAATTCTAAACCGAACAACTACCAAAGGCCCGCTATTTGTAACATTAAAAGCATGTGTCCATTGAGCTCTGACCATACCGGGTATGGTTGAAAAAAGAAATGCGCCCGGTGTCGCGATTACATCGCCTTCCTCAACCGATATCTGCTCTAATTTTGTATTATTATACAACAAATCAAATCTAAATCCCGCAATTCCCGGATTGTCAGCCAAAGAAATGGTCGCATAAAACTCATCTCCGTTTATTTCTCCAATAAGCACCTCTAAGCGCGGTGTCAACCCGGAATTAGGAGTAATCCCGGGTTGCGCACTCGCGCTTACTAGAGAAAAACAAATAAAAAGTATGAAAGTTAATATTTTTTTAGTCATTTTAGGTTCGCTCTATTCTTCAGGATATTGGCGCGGACCAAGATATACGCCCGGAACGCCTGCAAGATACTGCGCCAAACGAATTGCGTCACGAGTATCCACAACTCCGGCGTTATAATTATGAACAGCCGCAAAGAAAAGTTGCTCCGGCGTCAATTCAATCACACCCGCCAAATATTGTGTCAAAAGTAAGAAGTCCGCAACGCCAACCTCGCCTGTATCCGTTATATCGCCCGCAACACGCGCGGCAATATTTAACTCCGTCACTTCACTATCTCTCATTCCGTTTTGAACCACTATGGCTCTAATTTGTGCCGCTCTTGTTCTCGGAATTTCAATTCGTCCGCCACTACGTACAGAAGGACTATCAATTGTCGGAGTTGATCCGTCAAGAGTGTAGTGAATCCAGGCTACACCCGACGTAGGGCGATCAAGATTCATGCGGAACTCTACAATTTGAACATAGTTCCAATTCCAATTACCATAGGCATCACGTTCTGAAAGCACACGCGTTTCCCATACGCTAATAATCGGTGCCAAAGCTTGTTCGCGCAAATCAAGATCCGAATATCTCCAAAGTCTCGGCAATCTTCCGTCTTCTATATCCCAAATATGAGGATTAAGTTCTATAGTATCAAGCCAAAATTCAGCTGAATAAGCCTCCGCGGCACTTACATTTCTTTGAGAATTCCAACCATATGCTACCACATTGCCGTTTCTTAAGAAAAAGCTATTTTCAACTATGTTTATCGCACTTGCCGGAGTTCCGCTAATATTGCCGACATTACCTGTCGCGTAACTATTTGATATTCGTGTGCCAAATCTTATATGACCAACCAATCCGCCTCGTAAAGCCGTTCCGAAAACATCGGCTGACGACGACGAACGTTCCACTATCGAGCCGTTCTCCATAATACCTACTATACCGCCTACGTTAGCGCTAGAACTGTTTACAAATGCGTTAGTGCTTGTAACCGTTCCTGATGTATATACATTTACCACGGAGCCGCTCCACAATTCACCGGCTATAATACCCGCCGTTCTTCCGGTAACATTCGCGTCTACAACATTCAAATTTTTAATAATAGAATGTCCCGTTATGCCGAACAAGCCTACAGGCCGAGATGGACCAAATTGAAGATTTTCCTCACCATATGTAGGAGCGTTTATATATAATCCCGTAATTGTATGGTTATTCCCATCAAATACGCCGGCAAACGGTGAGGTAGGAACCAATGCGCCGGGGAACAGTTCTATGGGTATTGGGTGTCTGATTCCAATCGGCGTCCAACCCGCGCCGTCATTAAATTCCGATCCAAATTCAGATAAATCAATATCTGCTTCCAGTCTATAATAAGCTTGACTGTAATGAGCATCATGCACATTTACACGTCTTGCCAAATACGCAAGTTGCTCCGCCGTTGTAATAATAAACGGATTTATCTCCGTCCCTATTCCGCCTGAAAATTCAACCGGATTCGGGTCCGGGTCCGGACGCCACTCAAAAGGAGGATCAGGATCGTAAATATCGCCTCTGCCGTCTGCAGAATTCGGTCCAAAAAGCAATACAGGCTCCTGTGACGGACGTCCGTTCATGCCAAAAAAAGTAAAGATAATCGGTGAATGTGCATGTAACCCGGACACGCGCAATGTTATAGTAGTTGCTTCAGGATAAATCTTCCAAAAATCGCGAAGCGCAGATCCAAAGTTGTGAGTAACTGTATGATGTCCATCAAAAGGAACGAAACTGGTTGCAAAATGAGCTGCGTTATTGCTCATAGAGGTGTAAGACGGCGGTTTGCGAACGCCTGCCATCACTGCGTCTAAAACATACATATCAAAGTCAGCCAAATATGGCGGAAGTATGTATAGTCCTGCCAAGTCACCTTGTACTCTTTCATTAACGCGAATATCTAATCTAATTTCTTCGCCCGCGATAATAGCATATTTGTAATCCGCTAAATCAAATTGTAAAAATGCCTCTCGATGAGCGCCTCCAATTCTAGCGTCAACGAAAAACAAAGGTCTACGCTCTTGAGCCGGCATACCAAATCTAGTAAACGTAGCTTGCGTTAGTGGTATAACCGTCACATCCGACTCCGCTGCCGCAACAGTCGCATCTACGTCGTAGTCATACCCTACCGAAACTGCGAAACTTGGCACAAATGTGAATACCATAGCTGTTACAATAAGTAAAACTAATAATTTCTTATTTCTCATAACATTTCCCTCCGTTTAAATTAAATTATATATTGGTTTGCAAACGTTTTATACTTCACATATTAATAACCCTATTTTTCAACAAATTCGGACAAAATTTCCGAAATTTTATCTTCCCATATTTTCCGCGATCATTACTATGGTGCCTTGATCTATATTCCCTGCAACCATGTACGATTGTACGCCGTCATGCCAAATCAGCACGTTGATATTTCTGTTCGAAGTGAAAACCGCGTCAAATCCGCCTATTTCAAGTCGAATTATATCGGCGTCCGCGGTGTCGATTATTCTCGACGTTCTTATATTCCCCGCGTTAACGGTAAAGTACGAGCTGTCCTTCGTAAATAATACAAACGTGTCGCCGCCCACAAGCCTGCGTTCAGCGAACCGGAATCCTTGAGGTACATATCGAAGATAAATATCGCCCACCCTAAACGAATCAGCGGTAAAATCGCCGTCAAAATTGATAATGGTATATCCGTCGCGAATATCTATGCCGAAATTGTTAAACCTATTTCGCCACGCTTCCGCGCCCAATATCGCCGTGGAAGCAATAGCCGTCACTATTAAGAAAACAGCGGCTATACGTGTCAAATTTCTTGATACTTTCTTGTTTCGCGACGATACTCGCTCTTTCGCGAACAGTTTTTTCATTTTTCTATCATATTCCGGCGAAAACGCAAGATTTTCATCCGGTTCGTTAATTGCCGCCATTATGCGTTCCGTCGCGATTGGTTCCGCTTCAGCAATCAACTTATCAAGCATTTTGTCCATAATATTAATTTTTTCAGCCATTATCTCCACCCCTTTCCAATGATTTCGCAAGCGTTTTTCTAGCCCTGAAAAGCCTCTTGTTAACCGTTTCAACCGATATATCTAATATTTGCGCAATCTCTTTTGCGCTATACTCGCCCGAAATCCTAAGCGATAAAACGTCTCTGTAAATCAAAGGCAGCTTCTCGATGGCATTAACAATCTTCTCCACACTTTCATTGTCAATAACGATATTAGCCGGAGAAGGTTCGGCGCTTTCAATGTTTACATCGTCAATATCACCGCTTTGATTGTCGCATTTATCTCGATAAAAATTCAACGAAACATTTCTACATATAATAACCACAAAATTGCGGGTTGTTAGGACATTTTTCTCATCAATTTTGTGTAAATTCTTAATTATTTTCTCAAAAGACTGCTGCACCGCGTCTTCCGCAAGGTAACTGTCATTTAAAATTTTATAAGCTACGCTAAGCATCAAGCGACTATATCGCGCATGAAGCCTTTCTAATTTTGTGCGAGCAATTTTGTCGTTGATTGATAAAAATAATGCAAGCATTGAACATCACTCCTTCCTCTTTTCGTTTCAACACGTAGTTTGTGTTATAAATGGGCATAGCGTATAGAAATGCTTGCATTTCTACTGCAAAATCAAAGATTTTGCATATTGAATTTGAAAAATTCAAACAATGCCCATTGTGAGAGGCATGTAAAAATTTTCTATGAAAATTTTTGGCGGCGTTTTG